>Ga0210392_10001688_pt1 | contig 11520 bp, 7 predicted proteins | sample IncBWC30OmetaG_FD_161057 | JGI IMG/M metagenome (GOLD analysis project Ga0210392, IMG submission 161057) | Forest soil microbial communities from Barre Woods Harvard Forest LTER site, Petersham, Massachusetts, United States - Inc-BW-C-30-O ...
TCAAACTCCGGCGTGACGTAAATGGGCGAGACGATCGGTTCCAGCTTTGGCTCAACACTGCTGGCGAAAATTCCGTGCAAGGAATAATAATCCTTCTGCGGGATCGGGTCGAACTTGTGGTCGTGGCAGCGCGCACAGGTCACCGTGAGGGCCAGAAAACCTTTGCAAACAACGTCAATGCGGTCGTTGAGGATGTCGTTTTGCATCCCCATGAAATGATCGCCGACGGTGAGGAAGCCGAGCGCCGCGAGGTTGGTGGGATTTTGTCGCGAGGTCGAAAGCCGGTCGGCGGCGATCTGCTCCATGACGAAACGATTGTAAGGCTTGTCCTCGTTGAAACTGCGGATGACGTAATCGCGATATGTCCAAGCGAAGGGATTGATATTGTCTTCGTTATTGCGGCGGGGCTGGCCTTTGGTGTCGCTATACCGTGCCACATCGAGCCAGTGCCGGCCCCAGCGTTCGCCGTAATGCGGCGAGGCGAGCAACCGGTCCACGACTTTGGCAAAGGCATCGGGTGACGAGTCGTCCAGGAACGCCTGAACTTCCTCAGGGGTGGGCGGCAGGCCGATGAGGTCAAAGGTGGCGCGGCGGATCAACGTCCGTTTGTCCGCGGGCGGATTGGGCGTCAAACCTTTTTCGGCGAGCTTCGCATAAATAAATTTGTCCACCGGCGTCTGGCCCCAGCCGTTGTCATCGACCGTGGGAACGGCGACGCGTTTGACCGGTTGCCAGGCCCAGTGATTGGTCCGGTTGTCGCTCCACGATTTGGTGCTGGCGGTGGCGACGCGCGGGTCGGGTGCGCCCATTTTCACCCATTGTTCCAGCGCGGCGATCTGGTCATCCGGCAATTTTTTGTTTTTGGGCATCTGCAGGTCCGGGTCGGCATAGCGCACGGCCTTGATCAGCAGGCTGGCTTCCGGATCGCCCGGCACGATCACCTTGCCTGAATCGCCGCCCCGGAGCACGGCATCACGTGAATCCAGCAGGAGTCCGCCCTTGACCTTGTCCGCCCCGGCACTGTGGCACTTATAGCAGCTGTCGGAAAGGATGGGGCGGATTTTGCTTTCAAAAAATTCCAGTTGCGACGGCGTGAGGTCGGCGGCAAGCGTGCGCCAAGAATTCGCGGACAAGAAAACAACCGACAACAGCAGCAGGAATCTTTTCATGCAAAAACGGCCTTGACGATTTCGCCGCTGGTTTCCGTCAGCCGGAAATCGCGGCCATTGTAACGGTAGGTCAGCTTTTTGTGGTCGAAACCGAGCAGGGCGAGAATGGTCGCATGCAGGTCGTGGACGTGAACCTTGTCCTGTACGGAAGCGTTGCCAAATTCATCCGTCGCGCCATACGTCATGCCGCCGCGCACGCCGCCGCCGGCGAGAATCGTGGTGAACGCCTTGGCGTTGTGATCGCGGCCGGGATTGTCGCCGCCGTTGCGGTCGCGCACCGGCTTGCGGCCAAATTCGCCGCCCCAGACGATGAGCGTGCTGTCAAACAAACCACGCTGCTTCAGATCCTGGATGAACGCCGCGAGCGGCTGGTCGATGTCCTTGGCGCGGTCCGGCAACTTCTCCTCCAAATCCTGATGGTGGTCCCAGCCGCCCGCCCAGACCTGCACGAAACGCACGCCGCGCTCGATGAGCCGGCGGGTGATCAACAGCTGGTTTCCCTGCGAAGTGCGGCCGTAGGCGTCACGCGCGCTTTGCGGTTCCTTGTTCAAATCGAACGCATCGGTCGCCTCCGTTTGCATCTTGAACGCCATCTCGAAGGCCTGCAGCCGGGATTCCAACTGGGCCTCTTTTTGCAGGTTCTGGCTGTGCAGTTCGTTCAGTTGATGGACGAGGTCAAGCTGACGGCGCTGTTCGGGGAGCGGGGTGTTGGGGTTGCGGATGTTTTCAATGAGCTGGTTCAGCGTCGGCACTTTTGTGTTGATGCTGACACCCTGATAAATTCCCGGAAGGAAGGATGACTGCCAGTTGGCCGTGCCGCCGGGTGGCGGACCGCCGGGCCGGAGCGAAACGAAGCCGGGCATGTTCTGGTTTTCCGAGCCGAGACCGTACAGCACCCAGGAACCGATGCTCGGACGGACAAGCCGTGAGCCGGTGTTCATCATGATGGTCGCAACCTCGTGCGCCGGGATGTCGGTGTACATCGACTTGATGACGCACAGGTCATCCACCTGTTCGCCCATTTGCGGAAAGACCTCGCTGACATCGATGCCGGATTTGCCTTTTTTTGTAAACTTGAACGGCGAGGCCATGGCCACGCCATCCATGCCGGGGATCGACTGGCCGTCGTATTTCGCCAGCGAGGGCTTGTAATCCCAGGTATCGACATGGGATGGGGCACCTTGGGCAAAGATATGGACAACGTGTTTGGCCTTGGCCGGCATTGGCGGGGTCTTGGGCAGCAACGTGGCCTCGGCCTCCTGCGCATTGGCCACGGACAGCAACCCTTCGCCCAGCAGAGAGGCGAGGCTCAAGGCGCCAAAGCCCATGCCGGCCCGCTGCAGGAACTGGCGGCGCGTCAAAAAATGATCCTCCAAGTCAACTTGCTTGTGTTCGTCGGGGTTCATAGATAGTAGTATAATTCATTCGACGCTGATTACTAACATTAGGTTTCGTATATTCGCGTCAATTGTCGCAGTAATTGTGCCAGCCATGACAGAATCTGACTTCTTGAAAATTGAATGCCGCCATTGCGCGGGTCACATCGAATACCCCGCCGGGGCGGGCGGCCAATCCATCGCTTGTCCCCATTGCGGACAGCCGGTGGCATTGCCGCCGGCATTGGTGGCGACCGTAAAAAAGTCCCGCCGGCCGCTGGTTGGGGGGATGGTTGTCGTCCTTTGGGCGGCGATAATCGCTGCAACGATGGCACTTATTTTGTTGAAACGACATGTCTCCGTGCCGGTGGCAGAAAAAGCCCTCAAAAAGTCCGTGGTGGCGGTTCCGCCAGCAGCGGTCAAATCCGGGGATGAAACGACCACCAACGGTTTCGCCGTGTCTGTGCCCAAGCTGGAAAAGACGCCGGGCAGCGCACTGGTATATGTGGCGGGCACGGTGCGCAACCTGACCGATAAACAGCGTTTCGGGGTGAAGGCGGAGTTTGGCCTGATTGATTCCAATGGGGTTTCCGCCGGCGCGGCATCTGATTATACGGCGACGCTCGAACCGAATGGCACCTGGAAATTCAAAGCGCTGGTCATGGGCTCCAAGGCGGCACAGGCCAGATTGAATTCAATCCGCGATGATCAATAAACGCCATCCGGCGCAGGTGTTCAAACCACCTGCAGCGGTTCGAATTTCTTGCCGAGGATCGGGGCGCTCTTGGTCTTGAGCCAGGTTTCCAACACGCCGGCATAGACGCTGCGGAAGTCCACGTTGTATTTCACATCGCCTTGATACAGGTCTTGCGGGGCGAGGCTGGGGTATTTGCCGAGCAAGCCGGCTTTGACCTTGTTGCCGACGATGAACATGGGCGCGGCGGCGCCATGGTCCGTGCCGCCGTTGGCGTTTTCGGAAACGCGCCGGCCAAATTCACTGAAGGTCATCACGAGTACGCGGCCCATGTTGCCCTGCGCCTTCATGTCTTCGACGAAGGCTTTCATGGAATCGCCAAGGTCGCCGAGCAGACGCGTCTGCGTGTTGACCTGGTTGGTGTGCGTGTCGTAGCCGCCCTGGGAGACATAATAGATGCGGGTGGGCAGGCCGCCGCCAATGAGCTTGGCGACCATTTTGAGCCCGTTGCCGAGCTGTGAGCCGGGGTAGACGGCCTGATTCTGCACGCGGGCGGCGATGCCGCGAATCTCGTCAGAACTATGCTGGGCATCAAGCGCGGTACGGGAAATGAAATCTACGGCCTTGCCACCGGTCATGGGCATGCCGGCGGGCAACATGCCGATGCTGCCGCCGGAATTTAGCATGTCGCCGGAGCTGTCCTCCGACGAACTGTCGGCATGCATATCGCCGGGCATATCAACCTCGTTCATTTTTTTGTAGGATTCTTGCGTGGCTTCACCGTTGGCCATGAAGCGGTAGTTCTGCGGATTGCTGAAGCAGATGCCCTTGGGGTGCTTCGCAAAAAAGGCCTCAGGCAACTGGCTGCCAATGGTCACACCGACGGCGGGATCGGACCCGGCGCAGGCGTTGTCAAAGTAGCGGCCCACCCAGCCGTATTTTTCCACGCGGTCAGAATCGCTCGCGGTCTGCCAGATTTCCGTGGAGCGGAAATGCGAACGGTTAGGGTTCGGATAGCCGACACCCTGGATGACGGACAATTCGCCGCCATCATACAGCTCCTTGAAACCTTTCAATGCACCGTTAAAGGCGATGTCGTCAGTCAATTTCAACACGTTGTCCGCCTTCAGGCCGATGTTTGGGCGCGCCTTGTGGTAGAAATCGTTGGAGTAGGGAACAACGGTGTTGATGCCATCGTTGCCGCCCGCCATCTGGAGCACGACAAGGATGGTGGAATCCTTGCCGGTGACGGTCTGGGTGGCGGAATCGGCGGCCTGCGCCTGGAGCGCGGAAAAGGTGTCGGCGAGAAACACGGGCACGGTCCAGGAGAGGGCGCTGCCGAGGACGGTGCGGCGCAGAAATTCGCGGCGCGTTTGGAGGGTGATTTCGTTTTTCATACGTCAGGTGACCTGGTAATCCGGCGTGGACATCATGAGGCGGATGGCGGTGATGATGTCGGCGTCGTTCAGTTTGGTTTTGGCATCCAGAAATTCGTGCAGGGCTTCCTGCTGGTCTTTTTTGAGGGTGGTCTGGAACAGCCGGTTTTGCAGCGAGGCGACCATGGCGTCCTTGTCGGCGCGTTCTTCGGGCGTCAAAATTTTGTCAAGATTCACGCCGCCCATGCGCACACGTTGCATGGCTTTCTCGACTTTGCCACCGCCGCCGCCGCCGGCCTTTCGGGCAAAATCTCCCGCTGTGAGCGGTGGCAGCGTGCCTTCGACGAGCGATTGCGCATCGTTGTAACGGGTGAGCAGGGTGTTGGTAGTGATCCAAGTGACGCCGCCATCCCAGCCTTTGACATTGGGCGGCGCAAAGAGGTCCTGACCAAGCTGGCGCGTCATGCCCCAGCTGATGATGGGCGGGGGCAGTTCGCATTCGAGCACCCGTACGCTGCCGACGAGCCATTGCATGGGGCTTTTCACCTGGTTGCGGATGATATCGTTGCCGTAAAATTCCTGGCTGCGGAAAAGGGTATGCAGCAACGGCTTGAAATTATTGCCATTGGCGCGGAAGACATCGGCCAATGCGCCGTTCAGTTCCGATGACGGCACCTGCCCGGCGAAATAGTTCCACAGTTTGCCGGTGATGAACCGGGCGGCCTGCGGCTGCGAGACGATGATCTGAATCACGTCATCGCCATCAAAATTTCCGGTGCGGCCGAGGAAGGTTTTATCACCGTCATCGTGGAGGCGCGGGCGGAACATGAACTTTTGTTCCTCGGGATTCATGGACCAGCCGGTGAGCGCGCGCGCGCCCTCGGCAATGTCCTTTTCGGTGTAATGCCCCTCGCCGAGCGAGAACAGTTCCATGACCTCGCGCGCATAATTTTCGTTCGGATGATCCTTGCGGCTTTGCCCCTGGTCGAGCCAGACGAGCATGGCCGGGTCCTTGCCGGTCTCGAGGAGCAACTGCCGCCAGTTGCCGGTGCCCAGGCGGCGGAAGATATCATTCTGCCGCCACATGAAATACGGGTTACGCACCTTCTCGATGCTTGTGGCGAAATGGCCGTGCCAGAAGAGCACCATTTTTTCCTGAAAGGGGCGGGGACCGTAGGCCATGCGCTGCATCCACCAGCCGCGCAACTCCATCAGGCGCCGTTGATAGGTCTGCTGCTGCTCGCGCTGCGCGTCCTTCTTTTCCTCGGGCGTTCCGGTGCGGAAAACCTGGCGGTATTTGGCGACCTCTTCGGGGTTGGGTTTGGCCCAGTCGGGGTCGGTGGTGGGGTCGGGGATGGATTCGTAGTCGAGCAACGAGTCGACCGCCTTGTCCGGTCCAAGATCGGCAAGGCGCTTAATTTCCTCCGGCGTTCCGCCAAACCCGGCGCGGTTCAGCAGGTGCGCCGCCGTGGAAGAGTTCCAGTCCTTTTCGGAAAGCGGCTTGAGCATACAAGCATAGAGACGAGATGAGACCCGGATAGGTTTCAGCCCCCGTCTGACTATTCACGCCCGGCGTGCCGTTGCCCGGCATCAGAATTGGCACATGAGCGTGCCGAAGATGGAGTGTGCCTGATAGTTGTTTGCCCCGCCGCTGCTCGGCTCATTGTATAAGGCAAACCGGTATTGGAGTTTGGCGGAGACGTGCTTGCTGAAGCGGCGGGTCAACCCGATGGAACCGCTTTGTTGCTGATACTGGATGCCCAACGGCTGGCCGCTGGCGTAGTTGTTCTGGCCGTATTCCGCCTCACTGATCGAATAAGCCGCGAACAGGTCCGTGGTCTCGCTGAGGACATAAGTGACATCGGCCAAGCCGGTATAGACATCGCCGTGATAGGGGACGACCACCGGGGAATCAGCGGCCACGGTGGTGAGGCTGGAGGCGGTGTAGGAGAACATGGCCGAAAGGAAGAGGCGCGCGATGGGGGTATAGGTCGCGTTGATCGCGAAGACATGGGAGTATTCCCGGCCCGCGACCAGTTCGCCGCCGGGAGAGATGATCTGGCCGAACTGGATAAAAGAAGCGGTGTCCACGTCATTTTCGGTGGTGCGATACTGGTAAGACAGGGTGGTGCTGAAGCGGCTGGCCGGATGCAAAACAAGCTTGGCCTCGGCTTCATCGGTCAGCAGGTCGCGTGAGTGGATAAATGTTGGATAACCGGTCTGGGCGGGTTGCACGAGCGGGTCGCTATCGTAATTGCTTCTGTCCTCGGAACGCCGGTAATGCGCGCTGAAGGCGGCCTGGCGCCAGGGCGACGTGCTGAAACCGACCCGGAGATCATCCAGTTCGCTCGCGAAGTCGGTATGCTGGAGAAAGACGGCCTTGTTGAGAATGTTATGCGCGGCGGCAAGCTGGTCATATTGCCGGATGTTTTGCTGCTCCAGCCGGCCCTCCGCAAACAGGGTGGTGAACGGAATCTGCGAGTAGCGCAAGGCGGCGTTTTCCTGCAGGGAGGTTTCGTCGTAATCCGAGGACACGGTGAATGGGGTCAGGGTATCAGTTATGGGCGGCGGCGGCGGGGATTGCTGGTCATAAAGTCCCGCCCCGAGGTCATGCTGCCGGGTCCATTCGGCCTGCACGCCGGTGGAAAGGGTCAGGCCATGGAAGGGTCCGAACAGGCCGTTGAGGTTGCCGACGTGGGATTCTTTTTCCAGTTCGATCTCCGGAACATTTACCAGCTGGTTCAGTCCCGGTGCATCCATCCGGAAGGCCGAATCCGCATCCAGCTTGCTGTAGAGATAGCCGCCGGAACCAAAGAACCAGTCGGTGAATTTTTTTTCCAGCCGGATGGTGTTGGCACCCTGGAAATAAGTCGTTCCTTCGGCGATGCTCTCCGGCAGGGGGCCGAAGGCGACGTTGGTGGTGCCGGTCTTCAACTTGTAGAATTCACCGCGGAAGCGTTCTTCGATCGAGACGCCTTTGACTTCCGCATCCAAATCCAGCTTGATGATGTGGGTGCCTTCATCGAGGTGTTTGTCAGCGGGGCCGATGTTCCGCCCGGTGCCCTGCGGTCCGACCGCGTTCCAGGACGTGGTGGCCTCATCACCTTGCTTGTAGTCATACTCATAGCCCAGCACGAGGCGCGGCCAGTCCGGCAGGGTGAGTCCGAAATCGATCCACGCCTTGCCGATGTCCAGGTGCAAGTCCCGGCCAAGGCTGGGGGCGGCGGGGGTCAGCAACGGCGCATACCCGCCGGTATCATCGAAGTATTTGCGGTATTGCTCCCAGCCGGAATGGACGAAACCAATATCATTCCGATCCACGGCGAGGTTGATTTTGTAATCATCCAGTAATGCGTGGCCGTCGAGGAGCCAGCGCGTATCGGGGCCGGTTTGATCGAGCAGTTCAAACTGTTCCACACCGCCATTCAGGCCGTCCTTCTGCCAGTAATGTTCGCGGAATTTCTGTTTGTCGCCCCGGACATAGGTATCCCCCAGCGTGGGCGAAAATGAAAATTCAAGGTGGTTGGACTGGCTGGCGGTGTCCCAAACCGCGCCCTGATCAATCCAGGCGCGCAGCAGGGACACCTGGACGGGCGTGAGGGGCGTGCCTTTGCCCAACGGCGGCATTTCCGAGTCTTCCACCAGCCTGGCGGTGAAATGAATCAGGGGGCTTTTGGCGCTGTTGCCGGGCAGGATGTCCACGCCCTGATCGCCGCCCTTGAGCGCGGACGGGCGGTTATCGAGGCGGAAATGGCTCTTCTGATTTTCCGGGCCGTGGCAGCGGAGGCAGCTGGTTTCCAAGATGGGCCGGATGTCGCGGGTGAAATCAATCCGGTTCGTGGCCGGCGGCGGCAGCTTGGAGACATCGACTTCAGCGGCATGAACATCAAGGCAACAAATCAAAACCGGCACGCACAGGGGTAGGAACCCCGGCTTCATCGCGCTGTTGAGCCTGATGTTCAATAGAGGAGGATGGGATGTACGTTCGAACCGTGAACCGCCGAGTGACAGCCGGAGGTCCAGCAGGAACCGACGGCCAGGCTGCCGGTGTGGTCCCGGCCGCCGATGAAAATTTTTCCGGCGGCGCCCGGCCCCGCCACCTGGGCGTGGCAACGGAGGCACAGGTTTGAATCCGGCTCGATGAGCAGCTTGGCATTGATGGAGCCGTGCGGACTGTGGCAGACCGTGCAGCCTTCACGCATGGCCGGATGTTCATAGACCACCGGTTTGGCCTGCTCGCGATGGCATTGGGCGCAGGTTTCATTCAAGCGCGACATCGCCAGGCCACCGGCCGGTTTCATGATGTCCATGCCATGAGGATCATGGCATTGGATGCAGTTCATCTTTCCCTCGATGACGGGATGATGCTGGGGAAAATGGAACTCGGCCTGGGTATCCTGATGGCATTTGAAGCACGCCTGGGGGTCTTTGCCCGGATTGATGATGAACTTATCCAGGCCGCCCCGGCCGCCGAGGGCGATGTGCTTGCTGCCCGGACCATGGCAGGACTCGCAGCCGAACTGGCCGGGGACGCCGCCGTTTTCAAGGTGCAACCGTGCGTGCGGACTGGCGGGAAAGACGCGGGTGATGGTGGCGTGGCAGTCGGCACAGGCCTGGTCCCCGACGAAAACCGCGCCTTCAATCTGCAATGGCACCATGGCGGAGCGGTCGACCGTGGAGCAAGAATTGAAAAGCAGCAGGCTGACGCCGGTACACAGCGCCAAGCCACCCACCCACCCAAGCCGCTTAATGCTTACGAGCCACATCTGATTAAAATTCCGGGGCCACCCCGGTCAGTTCCGCCGCCGCCAACCATTCCCAGTCCGGATCAAGGATTGGGGAGGCGTCCCACACGATAAAAGCCCGGGGTGTTTGTCGCAACGAAATCCATGAAAATAACCGGGTTGCTGGCGGCGGTGTTGGTGGCCAGGCGGACCCAGTTGGTGGGCGCCAAACTGGTCGCCCGCTCAATGACGTAGGTCAGGCCCACGTTGGCCGGATAGCTGAATTGAAAATTGGTGGCGGATGATTTCACCGTGCCGCCCAGCGAAACGGTCACCGGTGTCACGACACTGATGTTGACTGCGGCGGAAGTTGCGGAGATTCCCGCTGCCGTGGCCGCCGCCGTGAGGGCGTAAGCACCCGCCGCGAGATTGTTGGCGGTGAAGAGGAACGGAGGCGATTGGAGGGACAGGAATGAAACGTTATTGGTGAAAAGCTGCACGTTGGTCACGGTGCCGCTGCTGACCGTGGCATTGGCGCCGATGTTCACAGTTGCGGGGGCGGCAAAGACCGTGCCGCCCGCCGGGTTGGTGATGCTGATGCTCGGGGTCGGCGGCGGTGGCACGACGACGGCGGGCGTGGAGCGTTCATAAGTGAAAGTGCCGCCATTGTCATTGCCCCAGGCGTCCAGCTTGAGGGACAGGATGATATTGTCGGTTATAATTTTCACATAGAACGTTTTGCCGACGCTGCGTCCGGGGCCGGGAAAACCGCCGGGGTGGCCAACCACATTGGCAAAGGTGTCGAAGATGTTGGTGCCGGCGGTGGTAAGGGGGGGAAAGGGCGGCAATCCCGTGGGTGAAGCCAGGGACCACAGGGTATTGGAAGGGGTTATGCCATTCCATCCCGCTTCCGCCGCGATGTTATAGAGCGGATGTTGGACATCGCGCGTCAACCAGACGTTTTTGGTCGAATCCGTCCCGACGTGGTTGGTCGTGAGCATGTCGGCGAGGTTGGTGTTTGCCGGGTGGACGAAAGTAATTACCGGGCCGGTCCAAAAGGTGAAGGTGGCGTGAGCCAGGGATGCCGCAGTCAGCAGGCCAATCAGCACGGTTTTGGCAATCAACCGGGTGCCCCATGAAAATTTAAACTCGTTCATGGAGTTGTGAGGTCGTAAACGGACAGATGTTCCAATTTTCTTTCAAAAAATTGCCATCCAAGCCCGCTTGGCCATCATTTCCAAATCAAGGATCAGGTTCAAGGATTCGGGAGGCGGCCGATGCGGTAAAAACTGGCGCCGGCGGGATTCACGGCATTGGTGAACAGCACCGGACTGCCGGGGGCGACATTGGTTGAGAGCGACACCCAGTCCACGAGGTTGGATGAGCTTTGGACGACGTAAGCGAGCCCGGCATCGGCGGTGTAGCTGAACGAGAACCGGCCGGCAGCGAGCGTGGCCCCGGAAAGGATGACCGGAACCGGAACGACAACGGCGGCGGGAGTGGAACGGGTATAGGCGAAGCCGCCGCCATCACTGGCGCCCCAGGCGTCCAGCCGCAATGAAAAATAGATGTTATCGGTAACGATTTTCACAAAGAAAGTCTGTCCCACGCTTTGCACCGGGCTGTTGTGCGGCTGGCCGACCACGTTGCCAAAGGTGTCGTAGGTGAGGGTATCGGCATTGGTCAAATCACCGGAAGCCACCGCCCACAAGGTGTTCGCCGGGCTGGTGGAGCTCCAGGAACTTTCCGCGGCGGCGTTATACAACGGCTGGGAAAAGCCGCGCGTGAGCCAGACATTGTTAATGGCATCGTCGCCGACGTGATTCGTCGTCAAAAAATCCGTGGCATCACTGCCGGAGTCGTGGGTGAAAGTGATCGTGGGGCCCGTCCAAAACGTGGGAGGCGGAGTCGGTGTGGAGCGGTCATAGGTAAACCCGCCCGTGCCGCCGGCACCCCAAAATGTGATCTTGAGGGACAGATAGATGTCGTCGGAAATGAGGTGCACGACCAGCGGCTGGCCGACCAAGGTGGTGGGCGAGGCGCCATTCAGCAGCGCCAGCCAGTTGGTATAGTTTAGCGAGGCGTAGTCGGAGAGCGAACCGAACGCCCATTCCGTGTTCGTGGGGCTGAGGGCGGTGGCGTTGGTTTCATAAAAGGCGTTGAACAATCCCTTGGAATTGG
>Ga0210392_10001690_pt1 | contig 11510 bp, 8 predicted proteins | sample IncBWC30OmetaG_FD_161057 | JGI IMG/M metagenome (GOLD analysis project Ga0210392, IMG submission 161057) | Forest soil microbial communities from Barre Woods Harvard Forest LTER site, Petersham, Massachusetts, United States - Inc-BW-C-30-O ...
GGATGGGTGCCTGCTGCGCGGGGTGCAGGCCGGCAAGCGGTTGTGGTGCAAGCTCCGTTAGGCTTTGTTAGCCTTTGTTGGACCCTAAACTTTTTAAAAGATGCGGGCCGGTGCGAATTCACAAGCTTTCCCAAAGATTCCCAAGGTTTCCCATGGTTTCACATCACTTTAAAAAAAATTATGAAAATATGAAGCTGACGCAACAAGGCAAAATCGAGCGATGGGACGGGCTTTCAGCCCCCGCTTTTGTTGGGGCCGTTCCCTGGGGCGTTGCCCCAGGCCGGGATGAAGCGGGCCTTTGGCCCTCCCGAACGGCTGAAGCCATGCGAATTAAGGTAAATTAAACCAAATTAAACCATTTTTTATTTTATGAGACCTAATCGCGATAATCACGCGGGCGAGCCGCCCGCGCTCCGAAGCCCAGACTGACCAACAAAGGCCAATGAAAGACCAAGAAAAACCAGTCGGAGTTATGAAAGGTGCTTTGAATAGTTTCTTTGTGCGGTGGGAAGTTCATTGTAAATTCATCCTGTAATGACCGGCACCCAGACAGCTTCGAAACCGCAGCCAACGCCTTTGACGGCGGCAGGTTCCCCCCTGCCCGCTTCCGCCCCGCAGCGGCTGCCCGAACTGCTGGCGCCGGCGGGCGATTGGGAATGCGCCAAGGCGGCGGTGGAGAACGGCGCGGACGCGATCTATTTCGGTTTGGACAAGTTCAACGCGCGGATGCGGGCGCACAATTTTACGGAGGCGGACCTGCCCAAGCTGATGGAGTTCCTCCACCGGCGCGGCGTGAAGGGTTATGTCACGTTCAACACGCTGGTGTTCCAGAACGAGGTGGCGGACGCGGAACATTACCTGCGCGCGATCATCGCGGCCGGGGTGGACGCGGCGATCGTGCAGGACGTGGGCATGTGCCGGCTGATCCGGTCGCTCTCGCCGGATTTTCCGATCCACGCCTCGACGCAGATGACCATCTCCAGCGCGGCGGGCATCGAGTTCGCGCGCAACCTGGGCTGCGACCTGGCGGTGCTGGCGCGGGAATGTTCCATCACGGAGATCGGGAAGATCCGGACGGCGGATGCGGCGGTCGCGGCCGGGGCGGCGGCGCACGACGCGTTGCCGCTGGAAGTGTTTGTGCACGGCGCGCTGTGCGTGGCGTATTCGGGCCAATGCCTGACGAGCGAATCGCTCGGCGGCCGTTCGGCGAACCGCGGCGAATGCGCGCAGGCGTGCCGGATGCCGTACGACCTCATCAGCGACGGCAAGCAGGTGCCGCTCGGCGACAAACGCTATCTGCTGAGCCCGCAGGATCTGTCGGGACTGGAAGTGTTGCCGGAACTGGTGCAGGCGGGGGTTTCCTCGTTGAAGATCGAGGGACGGCTCAAGTCGCCGGAATATGTGGCCAGTATCACACGGGTGTATCGCAAAGCGCTGGATGATTTACGATTTACGAGTGACGATTTACGCGCGGCTGGTGGCGCGGGCGACAAAACCGAAGCGGGGAATCGCCGGTATGAGCTCGAGATGAGTTTTTCGCGCGGGTTGTTTACCGGCTGGTTCTGGGGCAATGACAACCAGAAGCTGGTGCATGCGCGGTTCGGGAAAAAACGCGGCGTGTACCTGGGCGCGGTCGAGAAGATCGTGCGTGATGGCGTGATCGTGGCGCTCGCCGCGCCGGTGAAGCTCGGCGACGGCGTGGTGTTTGACGCGGGGCGACCGGATGAGAAAGAGGAAGGCGGGCGCATCTACGAGATCGAGCAGCCGCGTTTCAAGATTCCGGGCAAGGAATTGACGGAGCTGCGTTTCGGCTACGGCGGCATCGATTTTCTCCGCGTCCACGTGGGCGACAAGCTGTGGAAAACGAACGATCCCGAGCTCGACAAGCGCTTGCGGCAGACGTTCGAGGGCGACGCCATCCGGTACCAGCGTCCAATCGAGATCGAAGTCCACGGGCTTGCCGGCAAGCCGCTGACGTTCATCGCGCGCGACGAAGAAGGGCATGTGGTGAAGGTGGAATCCACCATGCCGCTGGCGAAGGCCGAGAAGGTGCCGTTGACGGAGGAGAAGCTGCGCGACCAACTGGGCCGGCTGGGCGGCACGCCGTTCAAGCTGGGCGGGCTGAAGAATTTTCTGTCGGGCGAAGTGCTGCTGCCGGTGAGCGAACTGAACCGGCTGCGCCGCGAGGCGGTGGTGGAACTGGAAAAACTCCGCGCCGCACCAAAACGGTGGACGATGGCAGAGAACGGAAACACTCAACACTCAACATTCAACGCTCAACACTCAACTCAAACTGAGCCGCAGTTGATCATTCTGGTGCGGGATATTCCGCAACTGGAGGCGGCGCTGAAGTGCGGGGCGACGACGGTGTATTGTGAATTTGAAGACCCGAAGAAATATCGGGAGGCGGTGACGCTGTTTCACACCGCGCGCGGTTGTTGCGCGCCATCCTCCACCCTCCATCCTCCATCCTCAGCGCCTGGAATTTTTGTCGCGCCACCGCGCATCTTCAAGATGGGCGAGGAGTGGATCATGAACATTGTGCGCTCGGCGAATGCGGACGGTTATCTCGTCCGGAATTACGACCACTTGAAACTGTTCAAGGACGCGCGTTGCGTGGGCGATTTTTCGCTGAATGTGGCGAACCGGATCACGGCGGATTATTTCAAGAATCATTTCAACCTGGAACGCGTGACGGCGAGCTATGACCTGAACGTCATGCAGCTCGATGCGCTGCTGCAGGCCGCGCCGCCGGAGTGGTTCGAGGTGACGATCCACCAGCACATGCCGATGTTTCACATGGAGCATTGCGTGTTCTGCGCGTTCCTCTCGAAAGGCAAGGATTACCACGACTGCGGCCGGCCGTGCGACCACCACGCGGTGAGCCTGCGCGACCGCGTGGGCGCGGAGCATCCGCTGAAGGCGGACGCGGGCTGCCGGAACACGGTGTTCAATTCGCAGGCGCAGACGGGCGCGGAGTTCGTGGCGCGGCTGCTGGCGCTGGGCGTGAAAAACTTCCGCGTTGAATTCCTGAACGAGAAGCCGGAAGAGGTGGAGCGCGTGATCGCGAAATATCGCCAGCTGTTGCGCGGGGAGATCACCGGCACGCAGCTCTGGCGCGAATTGAAACTGTTCAACCAGCTCGGCGTGACGCGCGGACAGATGGCCGGATGACGCGCCCGGGACGAGAAGATGTTGTTTATTTTCAAAAAGCAGATGCATAACATCGCCACAGTGAAACGAATCCTTGGCATTTTGTTTCTCGCCTTGCTGGTGGCGCGTCCGGCATCCGCCCAATCCCTCACGCTGGCGGATGTGCAGACCATCATCGCGCAGGCGGTCACGCGCGCCACGGCGCTCTCCGCGCCGCTGAAGACGAACGCGGTGATCGCGCTGACGGACCGCGAAGGCTGGGTGCTGGGCGTCTGGACGTTGAACACGAATCTTACGGGCACGGACGCGCTGGTGGGCGAGGCCATCGCGAAGGCGGGCACGGCGGCGTTTTTGAGCAGCGACAACAACGCGTTCACCTCGCGCACGGCAGGATTTATCGTGCAGCAACATTTTCCGCCGGGTGTGGCCAACACGCCGCCCGGGCCGCTGGTGGGCGTGAATTTTTCGCAACTGGGTTTTTCGGACATCAACAAATTCAAAGGGCCCGGTACCGTCATCAGTTACGGCAGTTCGCCGGGACTGACGATCGTGCCGACGCCGTTGCCGATCACCGGCGGACTTGAGGGGACGCCCGGCGGCGTGCCGCTTTACAAAGGCGGCCATCTGGTCGGCGGCGTGGGCATCGCGGGCAACGGCATCGCCCCCACGGCCATCACACCGGCGCTCATCGCCGGTGCGGACTCGGATGAAGACGTGGCGCTGGCGGGGCAAACCGGATTTCAACCGTCGAGCGTGATTTTTGGTTCGGGCGACCTGGTGAACGGCATCCGGCTGGAATACATCGAAAGTTCCACGAGCCTGGGAACGGTGATTCCGTTCGGCAGTTTGCCGGGGGCGGCGGTTTCGCCTTACACGCTCATCGCCACGCCGGTACCGTTTCCGTATCCGGTGGTGACGCTGGGCGGCGAGACCGGCGAATTGCGCCAGCCGCTCATGGATGATCCGCTGGCCACGCCGTTGCCCGGCGGCGGTGCGCGGCTGACATCGGTGGAGGTCTCGAACATTTTGGTGGCGGCGGCGAACCGTTGCCGCACCACGCGGGCGGGCATCCGCCTGCCGCGCGGCCAGGCGGCGCAGGTGTTCATCACGGTGGTGAACAATCCGAACGCCGATGGCGTGGCGCCGACGGTGCTCGGCACGTTCTGCACCTCGTCAAACACGACGCGGTTCAGCTGGGATGTGGCGGTGCAAAAGGCGCGCACGGCGGTTTTCTTCTCGGCGACGAACCGCGCGTACTCGGCGCGGACGGTCGGATTTCTGGCGCAGAATTCCTATCCGCCCGGCATCAGCGGGACGCAGCCGGGATTATTTTTCGGATTGCAGGAGCGTTTTTCCATCATCACGCCGACGGCATTCGTGGCGACGAATCCGGTGAACGGCGCGGTGTTCACGACCTCGACGAACGTGAACCCAAACCTGCCCAACAGCATCACGATCTTTCCGGGCGGATTTCCGATCTACCGCAACGGGTCGCTCATCGGCGCGGTGGGCGTGAGCGGCGACGGCATCGACCAGGACGACCTGATCAGCGCGACCGGGGCCTCGGTGTTCCTGCCGCCGGTGCCGATCCGCGCGGACCAGACGCAGTACCGCGGCGCGCGGCTGCCCTTCGCGAAATTTCCCCGGAACCCGGCGCTGTAATTCTTGTGATCATTATCACCGACGAAAATTGCACCGGGTATTCGCGGGCCGGCCATCCGGAACGGCCGCAGCGGATCACCTCCACCGTGGAACTGCTCAAGCGGCAGACGGACTTGGAACTGGCCTGGCGCACGCCAACGAACGCGGGTGATGAGCAGATTCTTCGCGCGCATACGCCCGGCATGCTGACGCGCCTGGACATGGCGGAAGATTTTGACGGCGACACGCCGTTCTTCGAAGGCATCAGCACGCTGGCCCGCACTTCGGTGGCGGCGGGGCTGGATGCGTTGAAGCTCGCCCGCGAGGGCAAGAGTGTGTTCAGCCTGATGCGTCCGCCGGGGCATCACGCCACGCGCGTGCAGTCCATGGGTTTTTGTTATCTGAACAACATCGCGATTGCGGTATTGGAAGCGGCGGCCACGGGCGCGAAACGCGTAGCGGTGTTTGATTTTGACGTGCATCATGGCAACGGCACGGAAGATATTTTACTGGACCGGCCGGGGTTCGGCTTTTTTTCCATACATCAGCATCCGGCGTATCCGGGTACGGGCGCGGCCAATCGCGGGAACAACTGTTTTAACTATCCGGTGGCGCCAGGAGCATCGCGCGAGGTTTATCGCGCCGCGCTGACCCATGCGCTGGATGACCTGAAACATTTCCGGCCCGACCTCGTGGCGGTGTCCGCGGGATTTGACGCGTATGCGCGCGATCCGCTGGCGGACGGGCCGTTGCTGGCGGAGGATTTTTTGTGGATCGGACAGTCGCTGCGAAAGCTGAACCTGCCGCTGTTCAGCCTGCTGGAAGGCGGGTACAGCCGTGATTTGCCGGAACTGATCCTGGCGTATCTCAAAGGAGTGGAAGGGAAATGACCACGTGACCGTCCTCGAAGCCATCCAAAAGAGCGCCGAATTCCTTGGCAAAAAGGGCGTTGAATCCTCGCGCCTGAACGCCGAACTGCTGCTGGCGCATCTCCTCAAGATGCCGCGCATGAAGCTGTACTTGAACTTTGAGCGGGCATTGAGCGCGCCGGAAACGGACGGCTTGCGTGACCTTGTAAAGCGGCGCGGAACGCGGGAACCGCTGCAGCACATCACGGGTTCCACTTCATTTTGCGGCTGTGAAATCGCCGTGAGCCGCCAAGCATTGGTGCCGCGGCCAGAAACGGAGATGCTGGCGGAACTGGGCTGGAATTTTCTGGCGACAGTGAATGGGCAAACGCCGGCCGCGCTGGATTTTGGCACAGGGACGGGCTGCATCGCCATCGCGTTGGCGGTGAAATGCCCGGGCGCGCAGGTCACGGCGCTGGATGTCTCGGCCGAGGCGCTGGCACTGGCCCGGCAGAACGCGGAACTGAACAAGGCGCGGATCGAGTTCTTGGAAGGCGACGGTTTTGCCGCGTTGACGGGGAAAACGGTCTTTGACCTGATCGTGAGCAACCCGCCGTACATCGCCTCGGCGGAAATCGGGACATTGGAGCCGGAGGTGCGGGACTTTGACCCGCGCGGGGCCCTGGACGGTGGTGTCGACGGGCTGGATTTTTACCGGCGGCTGGCCAAAGAGGCGGCGGTCCGGCTGAAACCGGGCGGCAAAATCATGGTGGAATTCGGCGACGGCCAGGCGGACGCGATAAAAAAAATCTTTGAAGGCGAAAAGTGGGTTGTGGAAGCGGTGAAGGAGGACTACTCTCACCGCGCCAGAATTCTGGTCGCGCGGCGTTTATGAATTTTCAGCCACGAACGAACATGGGTCCACACCGTTTTCCCACGCGCGCGAAGTTTTTCCCGTGGACACCCGGTCCGGACGTGATTGAACGAACCAAACATTTCACATGGACAGTTTTTTGATCAAAGGCGGCGTGCCCTTGCACGGCGAAGTCACCATCAGCGGCAGCAAGAACGCCGCGCTCCCCATCCTCGCGGCGACGCTGCTCACGGACGAGCCGTGCATCATCCGCCGTGTGCCGGACCTGAGCGACACACGCTACATGGTGAAGATTTTGGAATCGCTCGGCGCGACGGCGAAGTTTGAGGACGGCACCGTCACAGTCCACGCGAAGAAGATCAAGGGCTACGCGGACTACGACCTGGTGCGCAAGATGCGCGGGTCCATCTGCATCGCAGGGCCATTGCTGGCGCGGTTGCGCAAGGCGCGCATCTCGCTGCCCGGCGGCTGCATCATCGGCGCGCGCCCGATCAACCTGCACCTGAAAGGCTTTGAGGCGCTCGGCGCGAAAATCAAGATCGAGGGCGGCTACATCGATGCGACGGCCAAAAAAATCGTTGGCGGCTCGGTGTTCCTCGGCGGACGCGCGGGCCCGACGGTGCTGGGCACGGCGAACGTGATGATGGCGGCGTCCTTGGGCGAAGGCATCACGGTCATCGAAAGCGCGGCCTGCGAGCCCGAGGTGGTGGACCTGGCCAATTTCCTGAACGCGATGGGTGCAAAAATCACCGGCGCGGGCAGCCCGACGATCACGGTCCAGGGCGTTGAAAAATTGCACGGCGCGGAGCATGAGGTCATTGCCGACCGGATCGAGACGGCGACGTTCATCATCGCCGCCGCCGCCACGAACGGTGAAGTCACGGTGAAGGGCGGGCGGGCCGACCATTTGCGCGCAGTGTTGGACAAGCTGAACGAAGCCAATGTTTCCGTGGAACGCAAGGGCTCGGACATGGTCGTGAAACGCAAAGGCAAATTGAAGCCGGTGGACATCACGACGCTGCCGTATTCCGGTTTTCCGACGGATGTGCAGGCACAGATGATGTCGTTGCTGGCGTTGGCTTCGGGCATCAGCATCATCACGGAGCGGATCTTTGAATCGCGGTTCATGCACGTAAGCGAGCTGGCGCGGCTCGGAGCGGAGATCGAGATCGAGGGACCGAGCGCGATCGTGAAGGGCGGCAAGCCCCTGAGCGGCGCCCCGGTCATGGCGAGCGATCTGCGTGCTTCGGCGGCGCTGGTCATCGCCGGCATGGCGGCGAAGGGCAGCACGCAGGTGAACCGCATTTATCACCTGGACCGCGGCTACGAGAAGATGGATGAAAAGCTCAAGCAGCTCGGCGCCAAAATTCAACGCGTGGAAGGCGACTAGGGCGTTGGGACAAGGCCAAGGCGGCGGGCCACCCATAAAATTAGTTTCGTCATTCACGGTCCATCATTCATAATTTCCCGATGACCCCGGCCAACCCACAACTTCTCCGCTCGCTCGGCAGGCTCGCGCGCGGACTTTCGGCCTTGTTCTGGGGATTGCCCGCGTGGCTGATCGTCAGCGTGGAGACCGCCAAGGTGGAATTGCTGAGGCCGCTCGGCATCACACCGGCACTGGCATTGAACCTCCTGCTCCTGTTCGGCCTCTGGCAGATGGGCAGCTTTCAACAACAGGAACGCCCCTGGCGCAATGCCCTTGACCGCGCCAAGCTGCTTGGCCTGGTCAACCTGGGCCTGTGCCCGTTCCTGTTCTGGTTCAGCCGCATGCCGGAGCAGTTTTTTTTCCGCGCGGCCATTTTCACCCTCGTCCTGTCCGCGCTGGTCTTTCTGTTCAACCTGAACGTCGTGTTGAAGCAGCTTGGCGCCATGCTGCCGGATGAAACCCTGCGGCAGGAAACACGGCAATTCACGGCGCTCAACAGCTGGTTCATTGTCGCGTGGATCGCGGCGGTCGCCATCGCCACTTACCTGTCGGATTCCGGGATCTTGTCCGCCCATTTCAGCACGAAGTTCGTGTTCTGGTTTCAACATGCGCAGACCGCCATCCTGCTGTTCCTGGGCCTCGCGCCGTTGGCCATCACCATGGCGCTGATCTGGAAATCCAAGGAGGTCATCCTCGACAGCGTCTTCGGCGAGAGAAATTGACAAATCCGTTCCCGGCTGCAAAATCGCGTTGGCCAAGGGGATTCACAGGCTGACACTGAGGCCGGGCCATAAACCAATCGATCATCATGAAAATCAAATCAACCATCTTGTTGTTGGCCGCATTGCTCACGCTGTCCACGTCTGTCCGTGCGCAGGATGATACGAACAGCCTGCCACCGAAGGCCGTCGCCCTGCTCAAAAGCCTCAAGTATCAGACCGGCGAAATCGATCTGCGCGGCGGCCTGGCCAAATTGTCCGTGCCCAAGGAATTTAACTTTCTCGGACCTGATGACGCCAACACGGTGCTCGTCAAGCTGTGGGGCAATCCGCCTTCTGAAGACAAGCCGCTCGGATTATTGATACCCGCCGGCATGACCCCGTTGAGCTCCAATTGCTGGATTGTCACCATTGATTACAGCGAGGACGGCTATGTGAAGGACGACGATGCCAGCAAGATCAACTATGACGACCTGCTCAAGAAGATGCAGACGGGCATCACGGAACACAACCCGGAACGCCAGAAGGCCGGCTATCCGGCCATCACGCTCGTTGGTTGGGCCGCGCCGCCGCATTACGACTCCGCCACACACAAACTCTATTGGGCCAAGCAACTCAAGTTTGAAGGTGAAGACCACGACACGCTGAACTACAGCATCCGCATGCTCGGCCGCAAAGGCGTGCTGGAATTGAATGCCGTGGCGAGCATCGATCAGTTCGCCGACATCGACAAACAAACGCCGCAGATCCTGGGCATGGTAGATTTCAAAGAAGGCAGCCGCTATGCGGACTTCGATCCGAAGGTGGACAAGGTCGCGACCTATGGCATCGCCGCGCTGGTCGCTGGCGGCGCGCTGGCGGCGGCGGCCAAGTTCGGGTTGCTCAAGGGCCTGTGGATCGCCCTGCTCGCTGCGAAGAAATTCATCATCATCGGCGTCGTCGCGGTAGCCGCCTTCTTCAAGAAGATGTTTAACCGCAGCGCCAAACCCTGAGGCGGTCCAATCCCTGACATTGTTGGGCAAATGAAATCGCTCACCGAACAGTTATGGTTTGAAGTGCCGGGCCGGCGCGGGTTTGTGAACATCACCGGAACTGTTGAATCGCTCGTCCGGAAAAGCGGCGTACAGGAAGGCCTCTGCCTCGTCAACGCCATGCACATCACCGCCTCGGTCTTCATCAACGATGCCGAGGACGGCCTGTTGCACGATTACGAAGTGTGGCTGGAGAAACTCGCACCGCACGCGCCCACAAAAAATTACCGTCACAATCTCACCGGCGAGGACAACGCTGATGCGCACATGAAACGCCAGATCATGGGGCGTGAAGTCGTGGTTGCCATCACCAAGGGAAAACTCGACTTCGGCCCGTGGGAACAGATTTTCTACGGTGAATTCGACGGCAACCGCCGCAAGCGCGTGCTGGTGAAAATCATCGGGGAGTAAGAGTCACTCCCACTCAATTGTCCCCGGCGGCTTGCTGGTGATGTCGAAAACGCAGCGGTTCACACCCTTCACCTCGTTGATAATACGGCTCGCCAGCTTTTCCAGCAGGTCGTAAGGCAGCTTCACCCAGTCGGCGGTCATGCCGTCCTGCGATTCAACTGCACGGATGGCGATGGTGTAATCATAGGTGCGTTCGTCGCCCATCACGCCGACACTGCGAACCGGTAGCAACACGGCAAAGCTCTGCCAAATCTTGTAGTACAGCCCGCTGGCCTTCATCTCTTCGACGACGATGGCATCGGCATTGCGCAAGATTTCGCAGCGTGAGGGCGTGACTTCGCCGAGCACACGCACAGCGAGGCCGGGGCCGGGAAACGGCTGGCGCCAGACGATTTCCTTGGGCAGGCCCAATTCGACCCCGAGCTGACGGACTTCATCCTTGAACAGGTTCTTCAACGGCTCAACGAGCGCAAACTTCATGTTCTTCGGCAGGCCGCCGACGTTATGATGGCTCTTGATGAGCGCGGCGGGGTTGCCGGCGATGGGCACGGATTCGATGACGTCGGGATACAGGGTTCCCTGCGCCAGAAACTTCGCCCTGCCCGCACGTTTGGTTGCGGCCTGGAAAACGTCGATGAACGTCTTGCCGATGATCTTGCGTTTCCTCTCAGGGTCAGTGACGCCCTTGAGTTTTTTAAGGAAGAGCGCGGCGGAGTTTTCGTATTGCAGCTTCAGCTTGAAATTGCGGCCGAAAACTTCCTGCACCACTTCCGCCTCTCGGGCGCGCAGCAGGCCGTTGTTGACGAAAATACAGGTGAGCTGGTCGCCGATGGCCTTGTGCAAGAGCGCCGCCGCCACGCTGGAATCCACGCCGCCACTCAGGCCGAGGATGACCTTTTCCTTCCCGACCTGCGCGCGGATCTCCTCGACCGCCTGGTCAAGATAGTTGCGCATCGTCCAGCTCTTGCCGCAGCCGCAGACTCCGTGCACAAAGTTGGCGAGGATTTCCTTGCCGCGGGGCGTATGGACCACTTCCGGATGGAATTGCAGGCCGAAAAATTTTCGCGCCCGGTTCTCGATCGCCGCATATTCGGAGTTTTCCGTGACCGCCACCGGTTTGAAATCACGCGGCAATTTCGTGAGCTTGTCGCCGTGGGAATTCCAAACCTGCAGCGACTTCGGCAGCTTTGCGAACAGCGCGCAAGAGGCGTCTTTCACCGTGAGCGTGCCCTTGCCGTATTCGCGCTTAAGGCCTTTCTCAACCTTGCCGCCGAGGAATTGCGCGAGCAACTGGACCCCGAAGCAGATGCCGAGCACCGGGACGCCGAGGTCAAAAATATTCTTGTCCGGCAGCGGCGCGTTCGGCGCATACACGCTCGACGGCCCGCCGGACAGGATGATGCC
>Ga0210392_10001692_pt1 | contig 11494 bp, 12 predicted proteins | sample IncBWC30OmetaG_FD_161057 | JGI IMG/M metagenome (GOLD analysis project Ga0210392, IMG submission 161057) | Forest soil microbial communities from Barre Woods Harvard Forest LTER site, Petersham, Massachusetts, United States - Inc-BW-C-30-O ...
GCTCCTGACGACCGAATGCATGATCACTGAAATCCCGGAGAAAAAAGAAGCTCCTGCGGGTGGCGGTGGACACGGCGGCGGCGGCATGGGCGGCATGGATTACTAATCCGAAACAACTTCAAAGGCGCTCCCGAAACGGAGCGCCTTTTTTCTAATACCAAAACTACCTGACGCGGCCGTGAATCGACGCAACAAAAAGCTATGAGCATCAGCCCAATCACAGCAGCAGCAGAAATTCAACAGGCTCGCGAGACGATGCTCGGAACGCTTCGGCGCGGTTGCCAGACGTATCATCGCTGGATTGGCTGGCAGGGCGGCAGTGGTGAGTATGACGTGGAGTGGAACGCCCGCGAGGGCTTTTGGGTTTCCGCCGAGGCATTCCCGGACGCCGCCCGTTGGGTGATTTTCTTCGGTGTAGATGATCCCGCCCAAAGGCGTATGATGAACATCATCTGTGAAATCAATCCACCCAAGGAAGGCATCAATCGCCGATGTGCGGGTCTATTCGTTCGTGACACCGACGGTATAATCTATTTCACCCACAGCGGGAAGATCGGTGGCGGCCGGGAAGGAATCGGCAAGTCGGCCTTTCTCTCAAATTATCGCGGCACGCGGGAAACCGTCGTTTGGCCGAATGGGAAAGAATCCGAGGTTATTGTGCTCGGGCGCATTGACGGTGAACGTTTCGCCGTGCAGATCGCCAATTTTATCCGTGAGGTGCAACGCTTTAAAGCGACCGTTGCTGGTGGGGGCGAGTCGGTAGTAGGCACAGAGCAACCACCCCTATCATCGCCTGCCGAGCCACAATTCAATCAGGAATTTTCTGGCCAACGTCGTGGCTATCGCGCGCGTTCCGAAATTGAAGCACGCTGTGATCACGGCCTAATCGTCAACGCGCTGGCCAGTGCCTTGCAGGCGATGGGCCTTGAAGTCGCCAACGACCAAAACCGCGACCTGTATGTGCCCGCTTGCAATGGGCACATGAAGACTTTGTTCGAGGCCAAAACGGACGTGACCACGAGCACAATTTATCAAGCTATCGGTCAGTTACTTTATCATTCCGTCACGCAAATCTCGCCGCCCAAACTTGTGATGGTTTTGCCCGCCACGTCCGACGTAGCGACCAAGCGGGTGTTGGACCGACTGCAAATCAGAGTACTGGTCTTCGACTGGCAGAATCAACAGCCCGTATTTCGCAATCTGAACAATATAATCGAATAGAGAAGGCGGACGGGGTCATGTCTTGACTCTTGACAGGATACATTGGCTGCGCCGCGGTCTTGGCGCGTTACGGATAACGCGCCCTACCTTTGATGAACTGTAGGTCGGGCTTTACGCCCGACATGTGTCGGGGATAAACCCCGACCTACAATGAGGAAATCAAAACGGATCAGGTGATGACCTCGATATTGCTGGTGCAATCCTGCAAGAGATCACCAAGCTCGAATGATGCATCCCAAAGACGCCAAAAATAAAAACCCGTTCGCGCCGTTCATGGCCGGGAAGGAAAAATCCCATCCCAATCCGAGCCAGCGTCAGTTTTACAGCACGCCCAAGTCGATGGCCGGGGGCACGACGAAAATCAAGCGCGGCTCATCGAGCAAGCCCTCGCGCGGGTGAGTCGCGTTCCGCGAATCTGAGGTCTGAAGTTTCAGGATGTGGGCGGGGTGTCCTCACCCCGCGATAGGCCTCGGTGCGGGGTGGGGACACCCCGCCCACAAAATGCTTTGAGCTCTTTGTGAGCTCTTGTGGCTAAAATGAGCGCGTCGGGACGACACGCTCCACCTCAAAACAAATCTTTATCAGTGCCCATCAGTGTACATCAGTGGTTAAAACTGATCGGGGTTTTTTTGGACAGGTCAAAAAATCCTGCTAGACTGGGGGTGGCCCACCACAACCGACACTTGTTTTCCTGATTTAATCATTTAAATTACACCCATGAATCCCGTTTCTGTGATTCGCGATTTTCTCCACGCTGCGCCTTTTGCCCCGTTTGACATTCGCCTGAGTGATGGCCGCGCCTGGCGCATAACGCATCCTGATTTTGTGATGATCACCGGGCGCGGCCGCGTCATCATCGAAGGCGAAACGGAGGATGTTTACGCCAACGTCTCCCCGATGCACATCACCAGCGTCGAACGCGTCCGGGCTTCAGCGTGAGGGTGCCGTTTTGTAGGAGCGAGCTTGCTCGCGATCAGGTTCAAATCGCCTGCAAGCAGGCTCCTACAGTGAACTGATTAAATCCATCCGCGAGCATCCGTGTGATCCGCGGGAAAAATCCGAAAAATACCTTTCGCCTTCACATCCGCGCCAGCCGTGTCATCCGTGGTGGTTCGACCATGGAAATCATCTTTCTCGGCACGGGCACGTCGCAGGGCGTGCCCATGATTGCGTGCAAGTGCGCCGTATGCACGTCGTCCGATCCGCGCAACCAGCGCACGCGCACTTCAATTCACGTCGTGATGGACGGCCTGCACGTGCAGGTGGACGGCGCGCCTGAATTCCGCCTGCAATGCCTGCGCGAGCGCATCGACTGGCTCGATTTTTTCATCCTCACCCACGGCCACGCTGACCACGTCGCGGGCATGGACGACCTGCGGCGTTTTTGCGACCTGCTCGGCGGCAAGGCCATCACGGTGTACACCTCCGACGAGGGCATGGCGCGCGTGCTCGCCATGTTTCCCTACGCGATTGCCGAGCGGCCGGTGTCGAAGGGTTATGCGGCGTTCACGCTCACGCAAATGCCCGAGTCGCTCGAACTGCCACAGGGCACGATCCAATCGACCCTGCTGCCGCACGGCGGCGTGAATACTCTCGGCCTCGTCTTCACCGAACGCAGCAGCGGAAAAAAGTTCGTTTACTACACCGACTGCAAACGCGTGCCGCGTGAAGCCATCGCGCTCGCCCGCGGCGCCGGGGTGGTCGTGCTCGACGGCCTGCGCACGGAACCGCACGCCTCGCACATGAGCATTGGCGAGGCGGTCGCCGTCGCCCAGGAAATCGGCGCGCCACAAACCTATCTCACGCACCTCACGCACGGCCACGATCACGCCGAACTGGCCGCCAAGCTGCCGCCCGGCATCGCCCCGGCGCATGATGGGCTGCGGGTGCGGCTTTAAGGCCGCACCCGAACGTTCAACGTCCAACATTCAACGTTCAAGTCCTGAAATGTCAGGGATTGAGGGTAGGGCGCGACCGCCGGGCGCGCCGCGGTCCTCTGTTTAAATCCCAATCCTTCACCATCCGTAGCCTTGGCGAAGGATGGCTTCCTAATTAAAGCCATCCGCGATCATCCGCGTTATCCGCGGAGAAACCCAAAATACCAACTACAAACTACCAATTACAAGGTAGAAACGGGCTGCTCGAGCATCCCATAAAACCTTCGTAAGTAGTTTGATAACAGATAACAATGAGCCTTCCGCCGAAAACCCTTGCTTAATCCATACTAATTTAATGTAGATTAAAGCAGTCGCCATATATGAAGCTCTCGAAAAGAGGCGAGTACGCCCTCCGCACGTTGATCAATCTCGGCATCGCCGCCGAGGTGAAGCGGCCGCTCGTGCGCGTGACCGAGCTCGCGACGGCGGAAAAGCTGCCGGTGAAGTTTCTCGAGCAAATCATGCAGGCGTTGAAGGAGGCCGGCTTCGTCGAAAGCGAACGCGGCAAGTTCGGCGGTTACCGGCTGGCCCGGCCCACCAACAAGATTTTCATCGGCGAGGTTGTCCGCCTCATCGACGGCCCGCTCGCGCCCATCGGCTGCGTCAGCCACACCGCCTACGAAAAATGCTCGTGCCCGGATGAGACCCATTGCGGCCTGCGCATGCTCATGCTCGACGTGCGCAACGCCATCGCCGGCATCCTCGACCGTTACTCGCTGGCTGACGTGGTCGAAGTCACGCTGCGCAAAATGCGCCGCGACGGCATCGCGCCGCCCTTCAGCGAGCCCGTGCCTGTCGCCGGTTCCCGCCGGGCGAAGGCCCTGCATCCGCGCCTCCACCCGGTGGAAGGCATCGTCCAACAACTGCTCGGCGATTATTCCATTTAATTTTTTGCGCCATGAACACTGAAACCAAAACCGCCACCCTGGACGTCGCACCCGACTGGATCGGGCTCGTGCGCCAGAAAGTCGAGTCGCTGCGCTTCGGCGTCGTGCAACTGGTCGTCCACGACGGCCGGGTCACGCAAATCGAGCGCACCGAGAAAATCCGCCTGCCCATCAGCCGCGACGAGGTTGTGGCCCGCTGAAGTCTTTTTGCCGACCGGCGCGAGCCGAAGGCCTTTGTCCAAATCATCCCATCGCACCAATCAGGCTACTGGCGGTCCGATGGCCAAAAATCCTTCAAAACAGTGAAAAACCTTCTACTTCGTTTCGTGTCAGTGCTGCTCGCATTGGCCACGCTCGCGCTGCCGCGGCTCGCCGCGGACGAGCGCGATGACATCAAGGCCCTGCGGGCCCAGATCGACTCCCTCGAACAAAAACTCGACGTGCTCGAAAAAAAACAGGAAATCCACGACCAGGAAGCCGCCGCGGCCGCCAAGGCCGCGCCGAAAATCTCGCTCACGAGCAAGGGCTTCGTCTTCAGCTCGGACAACGGCGCGAATGTGCTGCACATCGGCGCGCTCATCCAATTCGATTCCCGCGAATTTTTCGCCGACGGCGGCGGAGTCCAGAACAACTCGTTCGTGCTGCGCCGGGCGCGTACCTACATTGATGGCACGATCGACAAAATCTATCTCTTCCAGTTTGTGCCTGAATTCGGCGGCACAAACCCGGTGAGTGTTTACGATGCCAACATCTGCATCGCGCCAACCAAGGAAGTGCAGTTCAAATTCGGCAAGTTCAAGCCCCCCATGGGCCTTGAGTCCCTGCAGGCGGAGCAGAACACCTCTTTTGCGGAACGCTCGCTGGCCAGCAATTTAGTGCCGACCCGCGATCTCGGGGCGCAAGTCGGCGGCAGCATCAACGACGGAGTCCTCACCTACACGGCCGGCATCTTCAACGGCGTGGCCGACGGGGCATATTCGACCAATGTGGATTTCGACAATGACAAGGACGTGATTGCCCGGGTGTTCTCGCGGCCATTCGTCAACGCCAAGGACTCACCCCTGCACGGCCTGGGCGCCGGCCTCTCGGGCAGCTTTGGCCGGGAAAAAGGAACCGCCGCACTCACGTCCGGTTACAAGTCCGACGGACAGCAGACCTTCTTCAAATACAACAGCACCGTGGTTGCCGACGGCGATATCTGGCGCGTCTCGCCGCAGGCTTGTTACTACTACGGCCCGGTTGGTGTGATGGCCGAATACGTTGTCTCAACGGTCAATGTCCGGCCCAACGCTCCAACGGCGACGACATTCCCGGCCAAGGCCCAGTTGGAAAACAAAGCCTGGGAGGTGAGGGTCGGTTACGTGATCACGGGCGAGGACGACAGTTATACCGGGGTGACGCCGGCCGAGCCGTTCAGCTGGGCCAATGGCACCTGGGGCGCCTGGCAGGTCGTTGCGCGCTATGCGAACCTCAAGATCGATTCCAAGGCGTTTCCGCTTTTCGCCTCGACGGCGACCAATGCCAGGGAAGCTTCCGCGTGGGGTGCGGGTGTGAACTGGTACCTCAACAACGTCGTGCGCATCTCGCAGGATTTTTTCGACACGCATTTCACCAAGGCCGGCACGACCGCGCCGACCACCCAAATTCTGCAACATAACGAGAAGGCGCTCATCACGCGCGTGCAGCTCTCGTTCTAATCAGGTGATTTCGCCATGAACTTCTTACGTTTCATTTTTCTTCTCATCCTCGGCGCCGCGACGGTGCGCGCCGAAAAAATCACGCTGCGCGTCGGGTATTTCCCCAACATCACGCACGCGCAGGGCATCATCGGCAGCGAGACCACGCGCGAAGGCCGCGGCTGGTTCGAGCAACGGCTCGGGCCTGATGTCACGATCCAGTGGTTCGCCTACAATGCCGGGCCGAGCGCGATGGAGGCGATTTTTGCCGGCAGCATCGATCTCACCTACGTCGGGCCCAGCCCGGCGCTCAATGCCTACATCCGCTCGGAAGGCGACGAGATCCGCGTGCTTGCCGGTGCGGCCGAGGGCGGCGCGGCGCTTGTCGTCCAGGGCGACGGCCGCATCAAGCAGCCCGCCGACTTCCGCGGCAAACGTCTCGCCACACCGCAGCTCGGCAACACGCAGGATGTGGCGGCGCGCGCGTGGCTGAAAAAACAAGGTTTCAGGGTCACGCTTACCGGCGGCGACGTGCAGGTGCTGCCCACGGCCAACGCCGATCAGATCGGGCTCTTCCAAACGGGCAAACTCGACGCCGTCTGGACGGTCGAGCCGTGGGTCTCGCGCCTCGAACTCGACGCGAAGGGGAAGGTCTACCTCGAACAAAATGACGCGGTCACCACCGTGTTGGTCGCCAGCGTGAATTTGTTGAAGGCCCATCCCGAGCTGGCGGAAAAATTCCGCGCCGCGCACGCGGAACTTACGACGTGGATCAACGCGCATCCAGCCGAGGCGAAAGCGCTCGTGCGCGCCGGCCTCAAAGCCGACACCCGGCACGAGGTGCCCGCCGCCCTGGTGGAAAACGCGTGGCGCAGATTGCATTTCACGGACCAGGTGGCACCATCGCAACTCGCCGCGCTGGTCACCGATGCGCAGAGCGTCGGGTTTCTCCGCAATGCCATTCCCCTCGACCGAATGTTCAGCAAAACCCCATGACGCTCCAAACCGAAATTCAGAACGAAGTCTGTTCCAAGCTCTCCATCCAGGGCGTGAGCAAACACTTTGGCTCGGGCGCACGCGCCGTGCATGCGCTCGATAATGTGTCGCTTGAGGTGGGCGACGGGGAGTTCGTCTGCCTGGTGGGGCCGAGCGGCTGTGGAAAATCCACGCTGCTCAACATCATCGCCGGCCTCGAGCAGGCCGACTCAGGCCAGGTGCTGTCCGATGGCATACCGATCGTGAAACCCGGCCGCGACCGCATGATGCTGTTCCAGGAACCGGCGCTTTTTCCCTGGCTCGATGTGCTGAATAATGTGCTGTTCAGCCTGCGGTTGAAGCCCGGCCTGAAACGGAAGGAACGCCTCGAGGTCGCAAAATTTTATTTACGGCTGGTCGGCCTGGAGAGATTTGAGCACGCGTTCATCCACGAGCTGTCGGGCGGGATGAAACAGCGCGTGTCCCTGGCCCGCGCGCTCGCGCCCAACCCGCGCGTGCTGCTGATGGACGAGCCGTTCGCCGCGCTCGACGCGCTCACCCGCGAGCAGCTCTATGGGGACTTGCAGAACATCTGGCAGAAGCGGAAGAAAACCATCATCTTCGTCACCCACAACGTCCGCGAGGCGGCCTGCCTCGGCGACCGCGTGGTGCTTTTTTCGCCGCATCCCGGCCGCATCCGCGAACAATTCAAAGTCGACCTGCCGCGGCCGCGCGACATCAACAGCGTCGAACTCGCGCGATATTCGACGACCATCACCGCGGCGTTGAAGAACCGTGCGCTGGCGGAAACCAAGGAGTCTGAATAAAATGAAACGTTTTTTTAAAGTCATCGTGTTTTTTGGCGGGCTCGTTGCGGTGTGGCAGGTGCTTTGTCTCAAGCACATCTGGTCGCCGGTGCTGGTTCCGTCGCCGGCCAGCGTCGGACGGTATCTCTGGGGCGCGGCGCTCGACGGCACGCTCGGCGGCGCCATCGTGGTGACGTTGAAGCGGCTGCTGCTCGGCTACGCGGCGGGCCTCGTGATCGGGCTGCCGCTCGGGTTGCTGACCGCCCGCTTCAACGTGCTCAACGATACCCTGGGCCTGCTCGCGCTCGGCCTGCAAACGCTGCCCAGCGTGTGCTGGGTGCCGCTCGCGCTCCTGTGGTTCGGCCAGACCGAGATGGCCATGCTCTTTGTCGTGGTCATGGGCACGCTCTGGTCGGTCATCATCGCGACCGACAACGGCGTGCGCAATATCTCGCCGATTTTCGCCCGCGCCGCGAAGACCATGGGCTCGCGCGGGTTCCATACCTGGCTGAAAGTGATCCTGCCCGCCGCGCTGCCGTTCATCGTAACCGGCATGAAGCAAGGCTGGGCCTTCGCCTGGCGCTCGCTGATGGCGGCGGAAATCTACGTCACGATCCTGAGCGGCTTCGGCCTTGGCTCGCTGCTCAATGACGGGCGCGAACTCAACGCCATGGACCAGGTGATCGGGATCATGCTGGTTTTGCTTTTCATCGGGCTGATTGCCGACAAGATTCTCTTCTCCCCGTGGGAGCGCTTCCTGCGCCGCCGCTGGGGCACGGCCATTTGACCGAAACCTTTCCAATCCACAAAAACTCAAACCCATCCGAACATGGCCCGCATCTATAACGACATCACTGAAACGATCGGCAACACCCCCCTCGTGCGTCTCAACCGCACGGCCGCCGCCCATGGCGCGCTCGCCGACATCCTCCTCAAGCTCGAGTTCTTCAATCCGCTTTCGAGCGTGAAGGACCGCATCGGCTTCGCGATGATCAACGACGCGTTGAAGTCGGGCAAAATTAACAAGGACACCGTCCTTATCGAGCCGACCAGCGGCAACACCGGCATTGCCCTGGCCTTCGTCGCCGCCGCCAAGGGCCTCAAGCTTATCCTCACGATGCCCGAGACGATGACCATCGAGCGCCGCAAGCTGCTCAAGGTTCTCGGGGCCAAGCTTATCCTGACCGAAGGGCCGAAAGGCATGAAAGGCGCCATCGCCAAGGCCGAGGAACTCGCGGCCAAGATCCCGAACAGTGTCATCCTCCAGCAGTTTTCCAACCCGTCGAATCCCGAGATCCATCGCAAGACGACCGCCGAGGAAATCTGGCGCGATACCGACGGCAAGGTGGACATCATCATCTCCGGCATCGGCACCGGCGGCACCATCACCGGTGTCGGCGAAGTGCTCAAGCCGCGCAAGCCGTCGTTGAAAATCATCGCCCTCGAGCCCGCCGGCTCGCCCGTGCTTTCGGGCGGCCAACCCGGCCCGCACAAGCTGCAGGGCATCGGCGCGGGTTTCATCCCGGCGATCCTCAACACGAAGATTTACGACGAGATCATCACGGTGAAGGAGGACGACTCCGGGCCCATCAGCAAGCAGGTGAACAAGCTCGACGGCATTCCGATCGGCATTTCCTCGGGCGCGGCGGTGTGGGCGGCCCTGCAGGTCGCAAAACGGCCTGAAAACAAGGGCAAGCAGATCGTCGTGATCATCCCGTCCTCGGCCGAACGCTATCTCTCGTCGTGGCTCTTTGCCGACCTGAGCGTCGAAAGCGATTCGCTGGATGATCTCTTGCCGGCCGCGGCGAAGGCGTGACCGCCGCGAACGCCCAACATCGAAGTCCGGACAATTTCAGGAGCGCGCCACGGCGCGCTCTTTTTTTGTGATCTGAAAGTACGGTTTTTTCGCCTGTCTCTTGTTTCGCGCGGCAGCGCGGGTAGGGCGCGACCGCCGGGCGCGCCGACATTTTCTCGGCGGGCCCAGCGGTCCCGCCCTACCACCGGATCGGCCTAAACGGTAGGTCGGGCTCTTGTCCCGCCATAGCTTTAGCGAAGGCGGATCATGCCCGACTCTCTCTAAAAAAATTAGCGTCGATTAGCGTTTATTAGCGGTTTCCAAAAGATCGTTCCGGGCGCTGGATTTCGACCAATTATAAAAACTCCAGCCAAACGAGGTCAGCGCGACGGCCATGCCGATGATCTTCATCATCGAGCCGGCCAGCAGTTGGTCTTCCTGGGGTGATAATTGGGAGATAAGCCGCGGGGCGTATTCATAAACCGGGTAGAGCACGTGGTCGGAAAAGGTGATGTAGGCGAAGGCGGGCGTCATGCCGATGACGATGACAAGCTGGTAAAGCATCTGGCCGGGATAACTGATGGGCGGAAATTCGCGCGAGGGGCTGAGCACCGGCCACCAATAAAACAACGCCGCGCCGAAAAACATGAGATGCTCGATGACGTGCACGTTTTTGTTTACCAGCGTCAGCTCGTAGAGCGTAGGCGCGTGCCAGACCGAGTAAGTCACGGTGTAAACGATGGCGCAGATGACCGGGCGGGTGAGGAAGCGCAGCAGGGTTTTCAGCGAAGGTACGGCGGTGACCGGGCGCACGAGCCACTCGGGCAGTCCGATCAGGAAAAGCACGGCGCACGGATAAATCATGATCTGGTGCTGCAACATGTGCGCGCTGAGCAAATAGCGCTCGGCGATCTGGTCGAATGGCGAACCGACGGCGAGGTAGAACAGCAGCAGCGAGGAGTAGAAACAAACAGCCTGGCGGCGCGGGTAGGGCGCCGTCGGTTCCAGCGTCGCGCGGAACGGGCCGGTGAAAATCGCGTAGAGCCAGCCCAGCAGGATCAGCCCACCGATGAGGTAGGGTTCATTGTGCCAGTGGCGCCAGTCGATCATGAACGGAAGAATCGCAGATTTGTATGTAGGTCGGGCTTTACGCCCGACACATAAATTCGATGGTCGAATTTCAAGCTAAAATAGGACTATATGAATGACTCAAGAATTCGGCGAGGTTACGGCGCCCTTCGAATAGGCCGATTTTCATTATCGGATGCGACCTATTTTTTGACGATCTGCCTGCAACGTCCGCAGACGGGACTAACGAGCGAGGCTTTATTGGCCAAAATTTTGGCCGAGATTCACCGTCTTGAGGAAAGCGCACATTGGACGATGCGCACTGGCGTCGTGATGCCGGATCATATGCATTTGCTCCCCGATTTTAGGCCGACAGGAAGACCTTTCCAAAACCATTCGTCTCTTTAAGGGAAGACTTGCCATTGCGCTTCGTGACTTTGGCTTAAGCTGGCAACCGTCCTTTTATGATCATCGTCTCCGATCAACCCACGAAGTCTTGCCTACGTTCCGGTACATTTTTTTGAATCCTTGTCATGAAGGCCTGATCGGTGCTGGCGAAAAATGGCCCGGCTACTTTTGTTCAAAACAGGATTGGGAGTGGTTCGAAGGTTTAACGTCTGAAGAGACGCCATTTCCTGAATGGCTTCTGTGAAGATTCATGTCGGGGATAAACCCCGACCTACAATAGGACTGGCAACCGATAATATCGTAGGTCGGGCTTCACGCCCGACACGCCCCATCGAAACACATCCGCGAATGTCGGGGATAAACCCCGACCTACAATCATGTCCTCTTCACACCGACCGCACAATGCTGCTGACGGGCGCCTGATGCCGATAAGCCATCGTGAGCGGCTTGCTGGCGTCGGCGCCGAAAATTTTCAGCAGCGCCCACATGGTGCCGCCGGCGAGGATGAGGCCGATGAAGAAGAGCACCGTGCAGAAAACTTTGTCCCAGCGCAGGTGCATGAAGTAGAAAATGACGAACATGAACTTCACGGCGGAGAGGATGGCGAGCGTGCCGAAGAGCAGCCAGTGGGCGAACGGCAGGTAAACCATGATGATCTCCACGCCGGTGATGATCGAAAGGATCATCGCGAGCTGGACGAAGATATGGAATTTGCTTTCGC
>Ga0210392_10001699_pt1 | contig 11476 bp, 8 predicted proteins | sample IncBWC30OmetaG_FD_161057 | JGI IMG/M metagenome (GOLD analysis project Ga0210392, IMG submission 161057) | Forest soil microbial communities from Barre Woods Harvard Forest LTER site, Petersham, Massachusetts, United States - Inc-BW-C-30-O ...
CCCTGATTCTCAAAGAGGCGCGGCATCCGCTGCTCGAAGACATCTTCCGTCCGCAGCGCAAGAAAGTAGTGCCGGTCAGCTTGAAGCTCGAAGGCGCCACCTCCACTCTTCTCATCAGCGGCCCCAACACCGGCGGCAAAACCGTGGCCTTGAAGACTGTCGGACTGCTCGCGCTGATGACCCACGCAGGCCTGCCCGTTCCCGCATTGGAAGCCGAGTTTCCACAGTTTGACCAGGTCCTCGCCGATATCGGCGACCATCAGTCGCTGGAGCAGAGCCTCAGCTCCTTCTCCTCGCATGTCCTCGCAATCCGCTCCATGCTGGAGGAGGCGACCCACGATTCCCTCGTCTTGGTGGACGAGCTTGGCCGCGCTACCGATCCCGAAGAAGGCGGTGCTTTAGGCATCGTCGTGCTGGAATCTTTCCGTACGCGCGGCGCGTTCACGCTGGCATCCACGCACTTGACCGCGATGAAGGTCTACGGCGCGTCCACCACCGGAGTCCTGAATGGTTCCATGGGCTTCAACGAGGAAACACTGGCTCCGACTTATGAACTGCGCCTCGGTGCGCCTGGAAAATCGGCGGGCCTGGATATCGCCAGCCGCCTGGGCCTGGACGCTTCCCTGATCGACGCTGCGCGTTCCAAGATGAGCAGCACAGAGCGCGACGTCGCGCAGTTCCTCGCGAAACTCAATGACCGTTTGGGCGAAATTGAACAAGAGGGAAAGACTCTCGCCGCATCCAAACAGGCGCTGGATTTGCGAGAGAGGTCGCTGGAACAAACCTGGGAGCGCAAGTACGCCGCCAAGATTCGCGAAGTGGAGCAGCGGGCAGCCACTCTCGCCGCGCAATTCGAGCAGCGCGCGCAATCGGTTCTGGACGAGCTAAGCCAGAAAGCAAAATCTCCTAAGTCGCAAGCCGTCATCGCCAAAACCAAGCGCGAATACAACGAAGCCGTGCAAGCCATCGCGCCGCCCACCGTAGAACCCGCGACGCCGCGCCTGAAAATCACAGAAGGAGCCAGAGTCCGCCTGAAAGGAATCCGCCAGCCAGCCACGGTACGCCGCCTGTTGCCACAGGAAATGGTGGAAGTCGACGCCGGTTTCCTAAAAATGCAGGTCCCGGTTTCCGATATTGAGGAGGTCCTCCCTCCGGTGGACAAACCCGCGCGATCCTCCAGCATCAGCTTCAAGCAGGGTCCCAGCTTCGAAGGGTCCTTCCGCGAAATCAACCTGATCGGCCAGCGCGCGGAAGCGGCCGTGGATCAGGTCGACAAACTGCTGGATAGCGCGGCGCTGGCGCAGGTGGACCGAGTCCGAATCGTCCACGGCCACGGCATGGGAATTCTAAAGCGAGCCATTGCGGACCTTCTGAAACAGAATCCTCACGTCGAGAAATTCTACGTAGCTCCCCCCGAAGAAGGCGGCGCCGGCGCGACGATTGTGGAATTGAAATAACTGAGTCACAGCCCAATTCCCCAATAAAATCTATAAGTTCCGCAAATCCTGTAGAACGGGCATGCTACCTTCTAATCGAGAAGAGCATCTTCACCGACTTTTCTTCAACAAGTTTCTTCATGGCCATGAAGCGTTGCATTGCGGTGGAACGGAACTTCCGGAGCCCCTGGAAAGGCTAGCGAGGCTGACTATATGGACAGCTTCGACGGGAGATCTTGGAATCGCGATTTCATAACATCTGACGGCTGGAAACGGCAATCAGATATCCGAGAGTTGCACACCGTAGACGAGAACGGCTCGTGAGGTGGAACTCAATTCATTGGCGGTCGACCTAAGAAATCGGCCGCCCGCAACGTCGCGTGGGAGTAGTGTCTTTGCTCAGGCCTCAGCCTGATCCGCAGCCGCCATATCGCGCTGGCGTTCAAATGCGAGCTTGCCTTTATATTCTTCCCACAGAGTGCTGACCCCAGCCCAGTAATACCCGCCCACAAACAACGTCAGGAAGGGCACAGCGAGATAGTTAAATGACTCCAGGGCGAACACCACCATGGCGAGGAAGCACGTGCCCACCGCCAGTTCCGCATAGGGCAACCAGCTGCTGCGACGGCGATAGGTCGCCGTCCGGGCTTCCATCGTCTTCTTCTGACCGCCGATCGCATACTTCGGTGTGCGCAAAAACGCAGTCTGGTAACCGATCAGCGCTTCGATCACAGCTCGTGAGTTGATGATCGTCAGGGCAACACCGGCCGCCATTAGGGCGGGCAGAAATAGAAACGCGCGCTTCCAGGTCTTGGGAAACAGAGCCCGGTGCGCGATCACGTAAAACGCGGAAATGGACCAGAAAGACGCGGCGATCAAAGGAGTATCGATCAACAGCATCTCGAACCAGCCCATATAAAACCGCACAATCATCACCGGGAGCATCAGCACGCTCACGATGATCATCAAGGGGTAAGAAATATTTGGAGTCAAATGGAAGAAAGCTTCCATCTTCACCTTGAGAGGCTGATCCGACCTCAGGATTTTCATCAGCAGCTTTTTGGCGACCTGCGTCAGGCCTTTGGCCCACCGCGATTGCTGCACCTGGAATCCGTAGGTGTCCACGGGAAGCTCGGAAAGGCACTCAATGGAAGGAACGTACACGAACCGCCAGCCTTTAAGCTGTGCGCGATAGCTCAGGTCCGAATCTTCAGTGATGGTGTCATGCTGCCAGCCGCCCGCGTCCCGGATCATCGACTTCCGCAGCATGCCTGCGGTGCCGTTGAAGTTGAAAAACTTCTTCGCGCCGGCTCGCGCCACGTGTTCCAGCACGAAATGGCCATCCAGCAGCATGGCTTGCACTTCGGTGAGGACGTTGTAGTGGCGATTCAAATAACCCCAGCGCGTCTGCACCATGCCGACTTTTTCTTCGGCGAAGAAATGTACGGTGCGTTCCAGAAAGTCTACCGGTGGAAGAAAGTCGGCATCGAAGATCGCCACCAGTTCGCCTGTGGCAGTTTCGAGTCCATGCTCCAGAGCCCCAGCCTTGAACCCATGCCGGTTCTGGCGATGGATGTACTCGACCGGATACCCAGCCTCGGCGTACTCGGCGCAGAGGCGCTCAGCGAACGGATGAGTCGAGTCGGTGGAATCGTCCAGCACCTGAATCTGGAGCAGTTCGCGCGGATAGCGCATCTTCACGGTCTCTTCCAGCAGGCGCTCCACCACGTATTGCTCGTTGTAAATCGGCAACTGGACCGTAATGCGAGGCAATTCGGCAAACTTCTGAGGAGCCTCGTCGAGCATTTCGCCGCGATGCTTCCAGTAGCCCAGGATCATCGCAAACCGATGGAGGCCGTAGACTGAGAGAACGATCAACACCAGGAAATAGGGCACCATGATGGCCCAGTCAAACGGTTGTAACTTATACAAGCCGCTGAAGGTGTTATCCAACAACGCGTCTACAAGTCGATTCGACAGTGCGGAGGCACTGGCGAGGAAGATTGCTGGATTCAAATGGGCCACAAGATCTGCCGACTAACCGGGTGCTGCGGAGCGGAAGCGCTCGTAACACCTTTCATTATAACGATTTTTTGGCCCAAATGCTATACTCGTGACAGGTAGTGTCGCCCTCTGCCCAAATTGCCGCCCTTAGCGCGCTGGCCTTGGTTCTTATAGGTTTAGCGGTTTCGATTGTCGTCCGGGTTGTAAAATCCACCCCGGAGAAGAAAGAGCGGAAACGGCGCCTTGCCGTCAACATCAACGGACGCCTGGGCGACGCGCTCATTTCCGAGGCTTCAGACAACACTCTCTACTACTCGTACTCGATTCACGGCGTCCGCTACACCACATCGCAGGATGTCTCCACGCTCAGGGATTTTCTGCCTGCGGATCCGGGCCGGCTGGTGGGGGTCGCCAATCTGAAATACACGGTTCGGAATCCCGCTAACTCCATCCTGGTTTGTGAGGACTGGAGCGGACTCCGAGTGCACGGCACAGGCATCCCCTCGGAATCTACTTCACAACACCCTACTTCACTTCAATCGCAAACGGCATCAGACGCATAACGCCTCCGCGGGCCAGCGCCTGAACTGGGAGTTTCCCAAGCAGAGCGTGGATCTGCCGGTTGATCAGCATGCTTTCCACGCTTGGGGTCTCATCGTCGCGGCTTAAAATGTAGTCGAGCAGTGTTTTGCGCGGCGGATACGAGACCAGCGCGATGCGCTCCGACGCGGGGATCTTAGCGCGCTCCTTCACCAGCTCAAGCGCACGGTCCAGGCCGCCGAGTTCGTCCACCAGGCCGTTCTTCTTGGCCTGAACGCCCAGCCAGACACGCCCCTGCGCCAGCGGCTCCGTCTCGTCGAATTTCTTCTTGCGCGCCTCCGCCACCTTGGTCACGAAGCTGTTGTAGAAGACCTCGATTCCGGTCCGCAGTTTCGCCCGCTCCTCGGGGCTCAGAGGCCCGTAATCGGAATCGATCTTGGCGAAACGGCCGCGGGAAAGAATGTCTTTCTTGATGCCGATCTTGTCATACAGGCCTAGCAGATTGATGCGACCGAAGAACACTCCGATGGAACCAGTCAGCGTGTTCGGGTAGGCCAAAATCGGATCGCCCGTCATGGCGATGAAGTACCCGCCTGAAGCGGCATCATCGGACATGGAAATCACCACCGGCTTCTTCTTGCTGAGATTTTTCGCCTCATGCAGAATGTCGTCGGAGGCGATCGCGTCGCCGCCGGGAGAGTCGATGCGCAGGATGACGCCCTTGATGCTTTGGTCGTCCTCTACTTCTTTCATCCGCTTGATCATGCCGCCCGACGTGATTCCGTTATCGCTCAGGCTGTTCTGCCCCGACCCGCGCGTGATGTCGCCATCGCCCACCAGCAGCGCGATTTTCGTTTTCCCTTCAAAGCCCGCGACCTCGGCGCGGGAGTACGCGCGCTCATTGATCAGGTTGTCTTTTACGGGCAATTCGTCGGGAAATATCAAACCGTCCAGGAGCCCCGCATCCATGGCAGGCTTGCCCAGAAATGGACCTTGATCCAGCAGCTCGCGAACCGCATCCGGCTGCTTCTTGCGGCCCTCGGCGATCACGTTGACCAGGCTGCCGTAATACTGGTCCAGAATCTGGTTCATCACTTCCAGGGTTTCCGGACTCGGACCCGTCTTGGTGAACGTATCGGGATAATCCTTGTACTTGCCGACGTGCTCAAACTCCATTTCCACGCCGAGCTTGTCCAGGGTCCCCTTCAAATACATCAGCTCCGCCCGAAGACCCTTCACGTCGAGAAAATCCTCGGGAGCCATGTAGATCTTGTCCGCCGCGGTGGCGATGTAGTATTCGTGCGTGGTCGGCCCGCGGAGGTATGCGTATACGGGCTTGCCCGATTTCTTGAAGGCCATAACGTCGGACCGCAGCTCTTCGAGTTTGGCCCAACCCACCGAAAGCCCCCGCGGTTCCAGGACCAGAGCCTTGATGCGGCTGTCCATGGCAGCTTTTTGCAAAAGCCGCCAGGTCTCGGCCGTAGTCATAGGCGGCTGATCTTGAAGATAGGGGATGGGGACGTCGAGAGAGGCTTGTTCCGGAAGGTCGCCCTCAAGATGTAGAACGAGCGTGGAACCCGTGGCGACTTCGGTTTTTCGTTCCCCTAACCGTACCGCGGCGAAGATGAAGATGACTCCGACCAGACCTGCGAAAAGGAGCCCAATGACAAAGCCGAGGATAAACTTCTTCACGACCACGATTGTAGCGCTCGGCACAAAGGACAAATCGCAGATGGGGACGTGGCGCACGCACTTTTGCGTGCCGCGTCGACAATCGTGTCGACGCCTGCCAACGTCTTATAGCTCCCAGACGTCGAGAAACTCTCGACGCGGCACGCACGAGTGCGTGCGCCACGTCGGCTAAAAAATAGCGGCCGGATTGGGAAGATCCGGCCGCCTAGCAGGAGTACGAGTTAAATCCCCGAATAGCCTCGGGGGCTCGGTTTAGAAACAACTCGAACGAAAAAAGAATGGTTCCCTACACCAGATTCGGGATCTTGATGATCTTCTTTTGAATGGCGTATTGAACCAATTGCGCTTTGTTGTGTATGTCCAGTTTGCGCATGAGATTGAATTTGTGAGCTTCGACCGTTTTCACGCTGAGGTTCAGGTCGCAGGCGATTTCTTTTACCGAGTTGCCTTCGGCAAGCATCTTCAGCACTTCGCGTTCACGTGTGGTGAGGGTTGCGAAACGAGGAAGGCGGTTAGCCGACTTGATGCGGCTGCGGAAATCGTCCACCAGTTGGGACAACATGCGCGGGCTGAGGTAACTGCCTCCGCGGCAAATATCGCGGACCGCTGCCACCAGTTGCTGGCTGGGGCTGTCTTTTAAGACATACCCGCTGGCGCCGACTTCCATGCCTTCCACCAGATAATCCTCATCGTCGTACATCGTAAGGAATAGAACTTTGGTTTCAGGTCTGTTCTTTTTGATTTGGCGAGTCGCCTCAAAGCTGCTCAGGCCGGGCATGCCGATGTCCATCAGCACCACGTCGGGACGTCCTTCATTGGCCTTGTCGACTGCGTCGCCGCCATTGGATGCCTCACCGATCACTTCCATGTCGGGCTCGGCCGAAATTAGGGTCCGGATTCCCTGACGGAACAGTGTATGATCGTCCGCCAGCATGATTCGAATTTTCGCCATATTTTTTTATCCGAGCCTTCCGATTGTTTCCCTCTTACCTCTTTTTTACTTGTCCTACTTTGCTATCGGCAGTTGGATCGAAATCTTTGTACCGGTCTTAGTACCTTCCGTGCGGCTCTCCACCTGGAAGTCGCCTCCTAGCAGGGCAACCCGTTCCCGCATGCCAGATAGTCCGAAGGATTCCCGCTTGGCCACTGCCTCGGGCACATTAAATCCCACGCCGTTATCCTCAACGATTAACTTCAACAATCCATCGGCGGTTGCCAGGGAAATGTTTACGATAGTGGCCGCAGCGTGTTTGCCAATGTTGTTAAAGCACTCCTGCACAAGCCGATAGGCAATCACTTCAATCTGCTGGGGCAAGACGCCCATCTTGGAAAGCTGCAGCTTGATGCGGCAGGGATGAAGCCTTTGGAAGCGGTTGATCAACTGGCGCAACGCGGCGCCCAGGCCCAATTGTTCCAGCACCGCGGGGCTGAGCGCGGCGATCAGGCGGCGCATTTCGAGGATAGTACGCTCAGTAAGGTCCCGCGCCTCGCGCAGTTTTAATTTCCAGGTTCCCTCGGTTTCCGGGATCTCCTGTTCCAGCATTTCGATCTGCAGACGAATGCACAGCAGACTCTGGCCGGCCTCATCGTGAAGCTCGCGGCTGATGCGGCGGCGCTCCATTTCCTCCACATGGAGCATATGCTCGGCCAGCCGCCGGACCTGCTCCTCCCGCTGCGCCAGGTCTTCCATAAGCCGCGTTTTTTCCGCCGCCATCAGGCAGCGTTCCGCCGCAGCGGCCAGAAGTTCCTGCTCGCGAGGCAGCCATTCGTAGTCCTTTGAAAAGCCGAACTGCATCACCCCGGCCGTGCGTCCGCCGGCAGCCAGTGGGATGGACCAACACGACTGGTAGCGTTTATGCCAGGCTCGATCCAGCAGCGCGTCTCCGCCGTTGCCCGCTCCGTTGCTATTGATATAGCGAGGTTTGGATAACTTCTTGATTAGGCCCGGCAGATTATCCACCGAAGCTGTAGGCGTCTCGGGCGATGCGGCCTTCAGTGCCCAAACCGACGCATCGTCGTTGAGCATGTACAGGCGGCCAGCATCGGCTTTACAGACGTGCACCAGGCTTTCCAAAAAGCGCTGTAGCAGTTCCTGCAGATTGCGCGATTCCAGCTCAATGCGGAACAGCTCGTAAAAGGCCTGTGTTTCCGCCTCGCGGACCTGATAGTACGCATTGTTCAGCGTCAGAATCACGCAGAAGTGCAGTTGTTCCCGGACCCATTGGAAATTGGCGTGTTCCTCGGGAATCAACGCGCTCAGGGTCGGCGTCAGGAGTTGATCGTATTCCTGGAGCGCGGCCAAAATCGCGCTGGGCGGCAGATTCAGCTTCGCCAGGCGACGCCCGTTGTACTCCACCTGCTCAATAAACTTGAGAGCCGGCTGTCCGTGCGCGAGAACTCCTGCCGCTGCTCCCGTCGTGATCGCCGCCAGGGCGATACGCTGCTTGGGCTCAAAGCCTAAAGTCCGCAGACGACTAAGAAACCGCCGTTCGATCTTGCCCGTGTGGGGCTCAATCAGAACGGCCAGACGCTTCAGGTGAGTGCGAAGCTGATCGCTTAAGACGTCGGCAGCATCGGCCAACTCTGGTGCGATCTGTTCCGTCTGCACGAGTTTTTTTATCGGCAGACTCAGACCTCCGCTTTAGTACTGTCTTACTTCCCCTGAGCTTTGGAGCCCATTAATTGCTCCAACACCTTAATGAAGCCGGCGTCTTCCAGCACCGGGGACTGCGGGATATCTTTGACGATCATCCCGTTGGGGTCGACGATAAACAGGTGCGGTGTATCGAACCCCGGGTTGGCCGGAGTGGCCTTGAAATACGATACCGCCATTTGGCCCTGGTCAAACACGACGGTGGTGGATTTCGCACCGGTCTTGGCGACATATTGGGCCACGGTTTGCTGATTATCGGGCGGCGCAATCACCACCGAAAGCAACCCGACCTTGGGAAATTGCGCGTGGACCTGTTCCATCACTTTCGATAGCGCCATGCAGTGGGGGCAATCGGTCTTCATGAAGTCGATCAGCAGCCATCTGCCGCGATAGTCGAGCAGATCGTGCTGCATCATGGCGGAATCGGGAAGAGAAAAACTGGGAGCGCGGCGGCCTGAAAGGTTCTGGGCGGCAAGAGGCAGCCCGGCGGCCAGCGCCAGAGTTAAAAACAATCGCATAGGTTTACGCTAACACTTGGCCATTGCCCGCAGCGACTCTTCGTAAGGAGGTCGGGCGATGCCGCGCTCGCAGATAATCGCGGTGATGTAGCGGTTGGGTGTGACGTCAAAGGCAGGATTGGCCACTGCGATGTTTTCCGGTGCCACGGGCACGCCAAAAACGTGAGTGACCTCGGCGCCGTTGCGTTCCTCAATCGGAATATGGTCGCCCGAGGGGATGCTCAGGTCGAAGGTGGACAAAGGGGCAGCCACATAAAACGGAACGTTATTTTCCTTGGCCAGAACAGCCACCGAGTAGGTCCCGATCTTGTTGGCGACGTCGCCATTGGCGGCGATGCGGTCCGCTCCTACCACTACGCAGCCGATCCGGCCAGAGTGGAGAAAATGGCCCGCCATGTTGTCGGTGATCAGCGTGGTGGGGATATTGTCCTGTTGCAGCTCCCATGCCGTCAGTCGCGCGCCTTGCAGAAAGGGTCGCGTCTCGTCAGCGAAGACGTCGATCTTTTTGCCGCTAGCAACTGCGGCGCGAATCACGCCAAGCGCGGTGCCGTAACCGGCGGTGGCCAGCGCTCCCGCGTTGCAGTGCGTGAGTACAGTCTTGCCGTCGGGCACCAGTTCCGCTCCGTGCCGGCCGATGGCCTGGCACCGGGCGATGTCGTCCAGACGAATCTGCTGCGCCTCCTCCGCCATGCGATGGATCAGCTCGTCTCTGGTAACCCCGTTCAGTTCGTTTTTCAGGCGGACCATTCTTTCAATGGCCCAGAATAGATTCACCGCGGTGGGACGCGTGGCAGCCAGCGTGGAGCATACCAGGTCGAAGTCGGCTCCCTGCGCAACTCCCAGTGCGACCCCCATGGCGGCAGCTACGCCGATCGCCGGAGCGCCACGGATGACCATGGAGTGAATCGCTTCGGCCACCTCCTGATAGGTCGTGCAGGTGACGAATACCTGTTCGCGTGGCAGACGCGTCTGATCGATCATGATGACGCCGTCGGCGGTCCACTGAATTGTTTCAACCATGAACTTCCATTCTTACGCACTTGATTTAAGCCGCCGTAGATTTTCGGTGCGCTACCCTTGAGTACAAGCATGAGAAAACGCTTCGAATGGAAGCTCCGCGAAAGAATCCTCAGTCTGGGGGACAAGACCCTGCTGGTGGGCGTGCTGAACGTTACGCCCGATTCTTTCTCCGACGGGGGGAAATACGCCGACCCGGATGCGGCCTTCGCACGCGCGGTGCAACTGGAAGAACAGGGGGCCGACATTCTGGACATCGGGGCGGAATCCACCAGGCCGGGCTCGGTTCGAGTGTCCGAAGCTGAAGAATTGCGCCGCCTGGTGCCGGTGCTCAAGCGCCTGCGCAACAAGTTGAGCATTCCAATTTCGGTGGACACCTATAAAGCCAACGTCGCCGAAAAAGCGCTAGAGCTGGGTGTGGAGATCATCAACGACCCCAGCGCCTTGACCTTCGACGCGGAGCTTGCGAAGAAGGTCTCGCAAGGCAGCGCCGGGTTGATCCTGAATCACATGCGCGGCACTCCGGAAACCTGGGCGAAGCTTCCGCCGCTCAAAGACGCGATACGCATAATCGCCCAGGAGCTGGATGCATCGGTACATCGCGCCATTCGTTCCGGCATCGACCGCAAGCAAATTGTCGCCGACCCAGGCCTGGGCTTTGGAAAACGCCGCGAGCAGAACGCCGAGATCCTGGCGCAGATGGGAAGCCTCCGCCAGTTGGAGCTTCCGATCATGGTGGGTCCTTCGCGCAAGCATTTCCTGGCCAAGGAATCCGAGGACCAGACCGAGTTCGCCACTGCGGCGGCGGTCACCGCGGCGATCTTGCATGGAGCCCACCTGGTGCGCGTTCACGATGTGAAAGCGATGCGAGCCGTGGCTGAGGTCGCGGATGAAATCGCACGCTCAGGCGCTGACGCCGAGCCTAGCGCCGTTGGCACTTCGGGCAGTAATGTGTTCCGCGCTGCCCGACCAAGATCTTCTTAATTGGCGTTCCGCACACAGTGCAGGGCTCGCCCTCGCGCCCATAGACCAGATGGCGAAGTTGGAAGGATCCGCTGTCGCCTTTCGCGTCGCGGTAATCGGAAATGGTGGAGCCGCGATGCTCGATCGCTTCGGTGAGCAGTTCGCGGATCACTTGGTGCAGGCGGGCAACGCGGGCGGCGCTCAGTTTCTCGGCGATGGTGAGGGGATGAATGCCGGCGCGAAATAGGCTCTCATCGACGTAAATATTGCCCATCCCAGCCAGGAACGCCTGATTCATCAAGAGAGGCTTCACGCGCGAGCGCCGCTTCATGCGCTTCTGAAATTCTTCAAGGCTGATCTCCAGCGGCTCCGGCCCCAGCTTGGCCACCCGTTTCGCAGGGCCAGCGCTCCACTCGATTCTGCCGAACTGGCGAGGGTCGTTGTAGAGCAGCACTCCGTCGTCCAGCGTGAAAAGGCCATGGGTGTGCTCGCCTGCCTTGCCTCCCGCGAGCAGATTGCCGGTCATGCCGAGGTGGATCGCGAGGGTTCCCTGGTCGAGCTCGATCACGATAAACTTTCCGCGTCTTCGAACGGAAACTATGGCGCGGCCTTTCAGACGGGCTGCCAGAGCTGTTCGATTGCCGGGGGTGACG
>Ga0210392_10001700_pt1 | contig 11463 bp, 12 predicted proteins | sample IncBWC30OmetaG_FD_161057 | JGI IMG/M metagenome (GOLD analysis project Ga0210392, IMG submission 161057) | Forest soil microbial communities from Barre Woods Harvard Forest LTER site, Petersham, Massachusetts, United States - Inc-BW-C-30-O ...
TTGAACGGCAGCGGAACTGCGGTGTGCGTACCAGTGAGTGCTTTTGCAAAAGGCATATCGGGAACTCCTTGAGGATGGTTGGCGGATGTTTGGGGCGGGGCAGCGACTGCCGCCGCAACCTGATGGGGAGCGCAACCGGTCACGAGCGCACAGCTGCCGGCGCCCAAGGCTGCGATCGCGTTTCGCCGGGTTAGCGGCTGCGGATCTTTAGGTGTCGTCACTTTTCGCCGGACTCCTTGCCTTCGTTCCCTACGTCGCAGAACTTGTCGGGCGCGCTGCCTTGGCACGCATACCCTGCGCGACAATCCGCATCGGCCTTACAGTCGCGATAACACTTCTTCTCGTCACTACAGACCGCGCCGGGCCCGCAATCCGCGCTCGCGTCGCACTTCTTCTGGCACTGGCCGCCTGGATCGCCGCTATCGCAAGAAAGGCCTGGCGAACAGTCTCCGTCGGCTTTGCATTCGCCACCGATGGGCTCTTGCTGCCGGTCGCGGGCTCCTGCGCGGCGGGTGTGCCGCCTCCGCAAGCGATCATGAGAGCGAGACACGCGAGGCCGGACGCAAAAATGGATTTCTTCATCCTGAATCTCCTGTGCTGATGATTTAGAAATCGTGCCGTTCGGATATGTTCAGCGGGCGCACGCGCTCAGCGCTTGCGCCGAGCGAAGTAGGCTTGCAATTGGTCCAACAGGACGAAGCCCTGCAGGAGCCGCTCCTCGTCGCTGCGGCTCGCAATGCAGAGTCCCGCGATCATGGCGGCAACGCCCGCAGTTTCAGGACGCTCGAACCTGGAGTCCTTGATGTCGATGTCGTGGATCACTTCGCTGATCGCGGCGAGACCGGGCTCTTTGACCGAGAAGCGCTGAAGCAGCACCTCGAAGGTGCACAGATCGCCTTCGTGCGTGAACTCGGCCTCGAACATGTCGAAGCGGACGTCGTTCTTGCCGGGGCGGTAGCCGCGCGGCGAAACGAACTTGAATTCGGCTTTGGGATCGATACACCGCCGTACCAGCCACGCGCTCGCTATGCGATCCACGTGCACGCCGACGCGCGTCACCCAAACCTTTCCGAGATACGACGAGCGAGACGCACTTCCCGCACCTGCTTGGTTGCCGGTCGAGTCGTCCTCCAGCCTTTCCGCTAGTGCCCGCAGCAATCCCGCGCAGCCCTCGCCACCGGGAGCGTTGAAGAAATCGATCGCGCCGATCTCCTCAAAACGGCGTTGAAAGCGGACTGCATCCGCCTTGAGCTTTTCGCTTCCGCCGGCCGGTTGGCTACGATCCGGGGGTGCCTCGACGACGGTGCGAATCTCGTCCAGCAAGGCTCGGTAGTCCTCGTCCCGCGCTTCTTGGAACCGGCGCTCGACCTCGTCGTCGGTGAGACCATCCACGAAGCGCGCTTCACACAACGTGGCGTCGCCACCGCTGCTGACGACCTCCCGCAGCACCCATTGCAGGTCTTCGAGCGCTCCGTCTGAGCGGGGCAAGACGTAGACCGTGTTCTTGAGGGAAATGGCCCCGATGCGTGCCAGCCGGCGGCCGATTTTTACTCGGACATAAGCGGGGTTTGGCGGGATTTGGTGAAAGAGGAGCAGCCAACGCGGGTCGGCACCGACCTGGGCCTTCGGTGCCCGAACCTGGCGCGAAATGCGCTTTTTTTCGGTCTTTTGCACGGCGGCGGGATGCTATGGTTCAGACGTATCATCGTCAAGATACAATTGGGTCACCCGATATGGGTGCGGCGGATTGGTCGTCCCCTGCGACATTGTCGTGACGGCACACTGGTCGTTCGTCGCGCGATAGGCGAGTCTCATTGAAACGACCGGCCATGACCCGCGAGCCCCCACCTTCAAACCCGTTGCTGCGCGGCGGAATTCTGGCGCTGTTGGCCGCGGTTGCGTTCGGTGTGACCACGCCTCTCATTCAACGATTGGGGAAGGGTGCGGGCCCAGTACCAACAGCCGCTTTGCTGTACGCGGGTGCGGCGATCGCGTCGCTCGACCCGCGGGCAACATCGCGAGGACAGGAAGCTCCTCTTGCTCGTTCGAATCTTGCTCGCTTGGCGCTGGTTGCGCTGGTCGGCGCTGTCTTCGCGCCGATCTGTCTGACGTGGGGTTTGCAACACACTGACGCGACGAGTGCCTCGCTGCTCTTGAATTTCGAGGCGGTTTTCACCGTCTTCTTTGCCTGGTGCTTGTATCGAGAGGCAATCGGGCGCCGCGTGGCGATGGCGTTGACAGCGATGGCAGCGGGCGGCGCGCTTCTGGTGTTGAGCAGCGGCGTGAACGGTGGCCGGCTTGGGCTCGGTGCCGTTGCTGTCGTCTTCGCAACGGTTGGTTGGGCACTCGACAACACGTTTTCGAGGCCGCTGGCGGACTTGAGCCCTCCGCAGGTGGTGAGATGGAAGGGGGCTCTGGGTGCCACTTTCGGTCTGGCGTTGGCGTTGGTCTTGAGACAGCCCTTCCCCAAGCTCGGCTTCCTGGTTGGATTGCTCCTCTGCGGAGCGACAGGATACGGCATAAGCCAGCGGCTCTACCTGCGAGCTCAGCGACTGATTGGTGCCGGGCGTACCGGATCCATTTTCGCGGTCGCACCTTTCGTCGGGGCGGCCGTGGCGTGGGCGCTCGGCGACAGAACGGCAGGGCCTTGGGTCGGTGGCGCCGCGCTGTTGTTCGGCATTGGGGTCTACCTCCACTTGACGGAGAAGCACGCCCACCGCCACGTGCACCAACCATTGAACCACGAGCACGCTCATCGCCACGACGATGGACACCACGATCATCACCACGATGCCCCAGTAATCGGCGAGCATAGCCATCCTCATACCCACGACGCGCGGGTACACATGCACGTGCACGGGCCGGACATTCACCATCACCATGAACACGAATGATCCCGCGTCGGCGCGGTGACCCCAATTTTCAGGACTCACGAGGTCTGTGACTTGGCTGGTGCCTGGATTACTCGGACGGCGAGGATGGTACGCGCGCGGCCATGACTCTCAAGACCGGATGTCCACTCAGATTCTCCAACGGGAAATACACCCGGTGAGTAATGGGATCGACTGCGACCGTGTGCGCGTTTGGACCGAGGAAACCTTGACCCATTTCGGTGACGGAGTGATCGGCGGCGACGGCGAACACAGCCACGATGCCAGTTTCGGAAGTGGTGTACAGCCTCTGCAGACCTGGATCGAAAGCCAGCACGTCGGTGTCGGACGGCAGCGGCAAGCTCATCGTCTGCCGACGCGTCGCTAAGTCGACCACGACGAGCAACGGGGCGGCTCCGCGACACGCCGCGAACGCGAGCCTCAGTTTCGTCGCTACGATCAGCCCGTGACAGGTGCTCACTTTGCGGAGCGCGATGCGCCCAACGATCTGCGACGCGGCAGGGTCGATCACGACTAGGTTCGGTAAGCCGTGGACTGCCGCGAGCACGTGACCGGACTCAGCGTCGTACTGCGTGTTCCCGGCGCCTCCTCCGATATCGATGCTCGGGAGCGCGCGGCTATTCTTGACGTCAACGACCGCAATTCCCCGACCGGTGTTGTTCGAGACGAAGGCCCTGCCCGAGGCCGGATCGTAGGCGAGGCCGTTCGGGTATGCACCCGCCGGCACCCGCGACTTCACTTGGAAGGTTTGGTCGTCGATGGTCGCGAGGGTTTTCTCCGCCGTTGCCGTTGCTAGCACGAGATGCTGGTCGGGCGCGGCCACCACACCGTGCACGCTCGGCAGGCCGGGTACCTCCTGGATCACCCGCTGCGCGTCGAGATCGAACGCCAAAAGCGAGCTGTCCCCGAGGTGGGCGATGTAGAGGCGTCGATGGTCCGCGTCCACTGACTGGTAGTCGAACCGCGATGCGCTCCCGGGCAAAGGGAGGTCAGCGACGAGCGAGAGCGGAAGCGAGGCCGGTGGGGGACCCGCCGTCGCAGGCGCGACGGGCACCACAGCGGTCGCGACGAAGACGAGTCCGAGCGCGAGCTTTCTGGTCATGGCGCCGTTCCACTGTAGCGCTGGATCGGCTTGCGAGCGCCGCGCCTTCGCCGTAGAGCAACTCATGCGCGCCATGCGACGGTTCTTGCTCGCTCTCGGTCTCGCCGGCTTCGGCTCGACCGCTCCGTCGGCCGCTGCCGTGCCGCCGCTGCTTTCCGATGCGCAGGTGGTCCCGCTGCCCGGGGTCGAACGTCGCATCGATCATCTTGCAGTAGACCCGGCCGGAAAGCGGCTATTTGTCGCAGCACTCGGCAACGGAACGCTCGAGGTATTGGACGTCGGTGGCGGAGAACGAATCCGTAGCATCGCCGGCTTGAAGGAGCCGCAAGGCGTGGCGTATTTGCCGCTTCTTCATCGGATTGTCGTAGCCATGCGTGGCGGAGCGGTCGCGGCCTTTGACGATGCGAGCTACGAGCAAACAGCCGCCATGCCGAACATGGGTGACGCGGACAATCTACGGTACGACGCGGCGGCTGGGCAGCTGTACCTTGGCTACGGCGAGGGCTCGATCGGAATCATTGACCCCTCAGCCCTCAAGCTCATCGCAAGCATTCCGGTCGGCGGACACCCTGAGTCGTTTCGCCTTGAAGAGAATGGGCCGCGTGTTTTCGTCAACGTGCCTCCCCGTCGAGAGATCGTTGTGCTGGATCGACGTCAACGCTCAATCCTCCAGCACATTCCTCTCGGCAGCTTCGCCGACAACTACCCCATGTCTCTGGACGAGAGCGGACATCGCTTGTTCGTCGGAGTGAGGCAGCCGGCGCAGTTGCTCGTGTTCGACACCGTTTCGGGCAAGCGCATCGGGGCGGTTCCCTGTGTGGGAGACACTGACGACCTCTTCTTCGACGCGCGCCGCCAGCGGGTGTATGTCATTGGCGGCCAAGGCTTTGTGGATGTATTTGATGCCGCTAGCTCCGGCAAGTACGACCGCTTGGCACACATTGCGACGCGCGCTGGAGCCCGCACGGGTCTTTGGTCGACCGAGTTAGATCGTCTGTTCGTCGCGTGGCCCGCTCGGGGTGGCCGTCCAGCGGAAATCCACGTGCTCGCCCCGCCTTGAGGGGCCGTAGGGGGCCAGCGTGCGGTAGTGACGAGATCTACCTGCAATCACGCTCGTCAGAAAGCGTCAAGCGTGCGTGGGCCCTCGTTGGCCACGTCCAGCGAGCAGTCGCGCGTGGGCTTCAGGTGGTGCTCCCAGTAGCCGTGATGGGTGAGGTGGTAGCGGCACTCAGTACGCGTGTAGGCGGCCCCTGGAGGATGCTCCATCGTGCTTTCGATCTAAGTGCGCGATCGTGCGTGGCGTTGTGACGGAATCGTCCGAGGCGTATGAGCTGTCGAACGTGGTGGAGACGGCGCTTGCGAGGGCGCTCGTTTTGGCGGCGGAGGCGAAGCGGTGGGATGTGGTGATGCAGATTGCCGAAGAGCTGGGCGCGAGGCGATTGGGTATGCAGCAAGCGCGGGGTCGCGCGAACCTGGGTAGATAGGTCGGTCGCCCATCCACCTACGACCTGAACATGCGCGAGATAATCGAGGGTCGCATAACGATGAAAGGCGCTCCTTCGGGTTCCGGCGCGGGCACGATGAATGCGCCCTTTTCGAGCTTCTTCATAAGCGTTCGGTCGCCATTGGAGTCCGTCGAATAGACCAGCAAGCAGTCGTGGCTCTTGTTCACGAATAGGAAGGCAGTCGAGAAGTCAGGCTCGATTCCCAATTTTTCTCGACAAAACGAGCGGAGTTTCGCCGTTCCCCAACGCATGCTGATCGGTTGAAGGTACAGCACTACGCGTTTCAGATTCGCTGGAATCAAATGCTTGATCATCGCTCCCGTAGTCGTCATCGGCTTTCACTCCTTCGACCTGCGTGTTCGTGCTCGTGCTTGTGGTGCCAAGCGCCGAGCCTTGAACTGATGAATCGTCTTCTCGATCTCCGCGACCAGCGCGCCCTCCTTCGGAAGCGCCGTCCGGTACTCAGTCGCAAGAACCTTGTTTGGCAGCCCCTCGAGCGCGTAGCGGGCGACCGCACGATCCTTTTCGGCGCATAGAACCAGACCCACGGGCGGATTCTCCCCCTCGAGCGTCCAGTGTTCGCGCGCGTAGTTGAGGTAGAGATGCATCTGCCCCGCGTCGGCATGAGTGAATCGATCCAGTTTCAGGTCGATGATGACCAGGCAGCGCAGGCGGCGGTGAAAGAACATCAGATCGATCCGATACCAAGTGTCGCCGACGCGTAGTCGACGCTGCCGACCCACGAAAGTGAAGTCGCCGCCGAGCTCGAGCAGGAACGACTCGAGCTTGGCGATCAACGCTGCTTCAAGGTCGGACTCGGAATACTCGTCCTTTAAGTCGAGGAACTCGAGTACGTAGGGATCCTTGATCTCCTCCTCGAGCGTCAGCGCGTCGCCACGTTGCTGCGCTTCGCCGCGCCGGAGCATTGCGGCCTTGTTCCGAGATAGCGCCGTGCGTTCGTAGAATTGGGTGCCGATTTGGCGGTCCAGTTGGCGGATGGTCCAGCCGCCGCGGAGGGTCTCGGCTTCGTAGAAACGCCGCGCCTCGGGATTGCGCACAGCCAGGAGCCGAACGTAGTGTGACCAAGGGAGCGGGAAGCGAGCCGCGACCGCGGCCATGCCGTCTTGCATCGCGAAAAGTCCAGACGTCGTCTGGACTTTCGCCGAACCCGGAGCCGGCACCAATTCTCCAGACGTGATCTGGAAAATCTCGCGGTAGGCCAAAAAGAAGGCGCGCATCTGGAACAGGTTTGCTCGCCCGAACCCTCGGCCAAAGCGCGATTGGAGGTCACCCGATAGCCTGACAATGAGCTCTTCCCCGTACCCAGCACGCTTGGCCCCGTGCTGCTCTTGCTCAACGATCCGGCGGCCGATGCCCCAATAGGTAGCAGTAAGCAGTGCGTTCACCGCCCGGGCCGATGCGTGCCTCGCTGCTTCGACGAGCATGACGACGTCCGCGAGCACGGCGTCGTAGTTGGGTGCCGATCGCGTAACAGCGGTTTTCTTACGAGCCACTGGGAGAGCACTTTGCACCGAGGTTAGGCCCGACAACAAGGCCGATGTTGTGAGTCTACGAACAGCAGTCGGGTTTCAAGAAAATCGCCGGCCGCACCTCGTTGCGAACGGTACGGCTTCGCGCATCCGCAAGACCGATACGCTCAGCCCTCGTGGTTCACTTCACATCCGATCGCGGCGAGCAGCTCCACGCGATTCGGATCGAGCACCCGCACCTCGTGCTCGCCCGCGAAGAAGGTGGTGATGCGGATGTTGGTGACCGGGGTGCGGCAAACGACCCGATGCGGACCAAACTTATTCTCGCTGACCCAGCGCCTTAGTGCAAAGCTCTGGTGAGTTGCTTCCCAGAGCGCACGCGTCCACGGGTCGTGCTCGATGCCCAGACCTCGCTCCTTTGCGAGTTCGTCAGTCATCCAGGTGTCATCGAGAATGTGCCCCGTCTCCACTCGCTTCGTGCGGTCGTGGATCGAGTTGAAGGAAACGTCCGAGCGCGAGAGGAGGTCGAATTGCAGCTGCGCATAGGTCTCCCACGCGCTCGTGAGGCGCGGATCCGTTCTGGTCCGAAAGGCACGCCCGAAGCGAAAGGCCTTCTCTTCGCCGATGCCACGGTGCAGATGCACATAGCCCGCTTCGAGCTCCGGCTGCTCGTCTATTGGAACGCACTGATAACTGCCGTGCTGGATGAAGACGTAGGCCCCGTTGCCACGTCGTCCCCCCGTGTGTCGATACGCGGCGATCGGAGCTTCGATGCAGCGTCCGGCGAGCGTGCCCTCGTGATAGGCAACGCGATCGACTCTGCCACGGCGAGCGTCCTCCCAGAACGCGAACACGTCATGCGCGGACTCTCGTTGCATCGCACCAAAATACGCATGCCGCCGAAGCCCAGGCCTGCACACCTGTGGCAATACCCATCCGTACTGGAACAAACTGTCACGCTCGGGTGGCAACTCCGGCGTGTAGGATAACGGTCCTTCCGCGGCGAGCCAGGGAACCAGCCGGTGGCCCGATGCCTTGGTAGAGGTGGAGTATGCCTTCCTCGTCACGGAACCTCGAGATGATGGGCGCGCCGACCGCGCACGTCGAGCTGGTCACTTTTGCCCTTGAAGAGCTCCGGGAGGATATCCGAGCCGAGCAGAAGCTTACTCATCGACGGCGTGCAGGTGAGCCGTACGACGAGCCTCGTACGCAAGCGCGCAGACTTGGGCGACGAGGTCCGGCTCGTCGGCCATCGGTCTGAGCAGCGAGGCAGCACTGGGGTTCCTACTGCCGCTCGCGCCTTCGGCGATCGCTCGATCCATGTCCTCCAAGCTCACGGGCCCCACGCCAGGCAGAGGAGCAAGACGAGCGGCGAGCAACTCATCGACGCTAAGCGTGCGCGCACGCTCGGGGACACCTGCCGGCTTCGGCGTACCCTCTGCTGCTTCGTTCGCGGCCTGCTCGATGAGACGCAGGCGATCTTGCAGCGGAAGCCGCCGAATCGTGGCTAGGATTCCGTCGATCGCGCCCATCAGCCACAGGATAGCGCCGTTTCACGGCCTCCGGTTGCGCGTCACGGCGCCCGCCGTGAGCGCCGCTCACGACGGGGGATCCGGGCACCGTACCCGATTTGTGACGATACTAATTCAATGAATTCAGTGGCTTACAGTGGAGGCGCCGGGAATTGAACCCGGGTCCGCGAGGCTTAGAGATAATCTTCGTTCACGTGCGTAGTCGGTGGTTGCCCCCGCCGACAGGAGTTCGTGGATTCGGCCACGACCTAGTCTCGGTGTTTCTCGGAAGCCGAACCCGAGGCGCGCTCGGCTTCCCAGCTTTAGTGCTGACGCCCTTCCGTTACAAAAGCTATCTCACGGTCGGACGGCTATCGTCAGTTTTTCAGGCTGCGAGAGCGATTGCGTTGTCGTTCGCAATTATACGGCCCATTTGATGAAGCGGGATGGGAGCCGCTTACACGCAGATTATCCTTCAGTCCCCACGTCGAAACCGATCGCCCCCGAGGGGTGTGGGTACGGGGAAACATAGGGATTTTTTGGTCTCGGTCAAGGTATAACGCGCGCTCGTTGGTCTCGGGCAAAAGTTAAAGGGTTTGGCAATGTTGGGTCGGACGATGCGTCTCCGGCCAAGCCCGCACCCGGCGGCGCGACGGCTCCGCCGAGCGACGCTACGCCGCACCCACGCCCGTACCGCCGCCGGCGCCATGAAGAACACGGTTGGACGCGGTGAATGCCGCGACGCGCTTCACGGCACGTACGGATGAAAATCCAATCCAAACGTCTTGGCCACGGCCTGATCTGTAATCGTGTGTTGGTGGATGTTCACGGCGCTCGGCAGGTTCGGGTCGTCGTGGGCTGCGCGGGCTAGGCCGAGGCTGGCGATGCGCACGGCATAGGGTGCGGTCACGTTGCACAGTGCGTAGGTGCTGGTGCGTCCGACGGCGCCTGGCATGTTCGCCACGCAGTAGTGCACGACTTCATCGACGATGAAGGTCGGGTCTTCGTGCGTGGTGGGGCGCGTGGTCTCTACGCAACCGCCTTGGTCGACGGCCACATCCACGATCACGGCGCCCGACTTCATGGTCTTCAGATCCGCACGTTCGACCAAACGCGGAGCACGCGCGCCGCGAATCAAGACCGCGCCGATCACTAAATCAGCCCAAATCAGCTGATCCCGAATGGTGTGCCGGTCGCTGAACAGCGTGGTCACGTTGGGCATGATGTCGTCCAGGTAGCGCAGCCGGTCCACGTTGTTGTCGAGGATGGTCACGTTTGCTCCGAAGCCGGCCGCAACCTTGGCCGCATTCGTGCCCACGATGCCGCCACCCAAAATCACCACGTGCGCGGGTTCGACGCCGGGCACGCCGCCGAGCAAGATCCCGCGTCCTTCTTCGGGCCGCTCCAAGTACTTGGCGCCTTCCTGAATGCTCATGCGTCCGGCCACCTCGCTCATGGGCGTGAGCAAGGGCAAGCGGCCTTGGCGATCTTGCAGTGTCTCGTAGGCAACGGCGGTCGCGCCGGACGAAAGTAAGTGGCGCGTGAGCCGTTCATCTGCCGCGAAGTGAAAGTACGTGAACAGGATCTGCCCCTCGCGAATCATCGGAAATTCGCCTTGTTGCGGCTCTTTCACTTTTACGATCAGCTCGGCGCGGCCCCAGATCTCGGCGCGGTCCGCCACGATCGTCGCGCCCGCTTTCTCATAGTCCTCGTCGTGGATGCCACTGCCGAGGCCTGCGCCGCGCTCGACCAACACTTTGTTTCCCGTCCGCCGAAGCTCTTCGGCGCCGACCGGTAGCAATGCAACCCGATACTCGTGCGACTTGATCTCTTTCGGAACGCCGACAATCATGATCATGAAGCCTAGCGCTGCGCTTCGAAACGGCGAGCCTTACGCCATTTGAGCCTATTTTATGGCCCTAGCGCGAAAAGTCGTCGGCCGGGTTTACATGTCGGTCCAGAGCCGCACGCGCTACCCAGTCTTTGACGTAGGGCTGCGCGAGCACGGCCTCCGCATACGCCGTGAGTGGGGGAGGGAGCTCCACGTCGTAGGTCGTGAAGCGCATCACGACCGGCGCGAAGAAGGCGTCCGCGAGCGTGAACGAACCGAACAAGAACGGTCCATTGCCACCGTAGCGGTCCAGGCACGCTTGCCACATGGCGCTGATGCGCGTGATGTCGCGTCGGACTGCCAGAGTTTTCAGGAACCCAGGGTGGTGTGCGCGAATGTTCATCGGGCACATCTCGCGCAGCGCGCCGAAGCTCGAATGCATTTCGGCGACCATTGCCCGCGCATGCGCGCGGGCCGTGTGCGAGGCAGGCCACAGCCCAACGTGCGGATAGAGCTCGGCCAGGTACTCGCCGATCGCCAGCGAATCCCAAACCCACTCGGTGCCGTGTTTGAGCAATGGGAGTCGCCCGTTTGGCGACAAGGCCTGCACAGCGGCATAGCCTTCCGCCTCTTCGTGAGCATTCAGCTCGCGAAACTCGGCGCCTGTCTGGCGCAGCGCGAGGCCAGCACGCATGGACCAGGACGAGTAGTTGTAGTCGTAAACATAGAGCAATAGTTCTGACGACATGCGAACGTGGTAGCGCGCGCTGCGCAATTCCGCCAATGGCCGCCCCTCGGTGGCTAGAATCGGGCGTGGTTTAGGGTGCTGCAGGTGGCGGGGTTCGCACCGCGACTTCGACCTGCTCATAACCAAGCCCGCGTACCAAGCCCTCGACTGCGCGCTCGGCATTGTCGCTAGCGCGATTCAATAGGCCGCCCTGTAACGCTGCGTCGATCAGCGAGCGCTCTGCCTCCTGGCGCGCTCGCGTCTCGAGATTCTCCTGACGACTCGCGAGCGCGCCGGTGCGCCGGGTGTGCACGTACGTCTTCGAATTGTCGAGCTCGGCGTGGAACACTTCGGGCGCGGGCAGTGTCAGCTTGGCGCTCTTCTTCTCGGGGTCGGCCGTGATGTC
>Ga0210392_10001701_pt1 | contig 11456 bp, 8 predicted proteins | sample IncBWC30OmetaG_FD_161057 | JGI IMG/M metagenome (GOLD analysis project Ga0210392, IMG submission 161057) | Forest soil microbial communities from Barre Woods Harvard Forest LTER site, Petersham, Massachusetts, United States - Inc-BW-C-30-O ...
GCCGTAAACTGCGAATGCCGGGATACACGACCACGTTCCCCAGAAATGCCAGCCAGCCCAGCCGGTGAGTCCGAGCAGCACAAACCAAAGGAGTGTGTCGCGGATTGCCGGTCCATCTTTACGTTGCATCAATTCTTTAAGCCGCTTGCGTGCAACCGGGCAGGCATACCATTCCGCCGAGGCCAGGCCATTTTCTTCGGCAAGCCGGCTGTTGCCGCCAATCAGGCTGTAATCCCGGTGAGCAGCTTCAACTGGCATGGCTCATTCCTTTCTTAACGCGACTGCGCGTTTTTAATTCAACCCAGGCAAAATAAGTCTTACATTTGCGCCCAGCATTCATCAGTTTGACGGTTCCATAGCGTTTCATGGCCCTTCCCCCAATTTAGCGGAGACATCTCCGATATGATTGCCATATGTCAAAAATAAAACTGCTGCAATCAAAACCACCAGCGCCAGACCGATGGTTGCATGTGTCAGGCGCCGACAGTGCCTCCACTCGCGTAACAGGACACCCATGAGGTTGCTAAACAACACGAGCATAATCATGTGAATCGCCCAGCTGGAAAACGCAAACTTTGCACCAAGTTGGACATGACCAAGGTTGTAAAAGAAAAATTGTCCATACCAAAAAAGCCCTGTGACCGCCGCCATCAAAAAATTGACCGGCAGCGACGCTTTCTCCAAACCAACGGGTAATTCCGCCAGTTCACCGATTGTTTTATTTCTTGCGTGCAACCAGAAACAATAAATCGCTGTCGTAATGAATGCGCCAGTATTGGCAAAAATATATACCACGTTGCCGCGGAAAATTCCCGCGCCATGCGCCGAGGCGATATCGGCAATCGGAGCCCCGGCTTCGAGCGCGAAGCCATAAACTGCCGAAAGCACGCCGGCGAGCAGCGACAGCCCCAGCCCTTTTGCAAGTGAAAATTCGCCGCGATGCTTTTGCGCTGTGAGATCCGTTTCCTTTAACCACCCCGCCCAACCGGCACAAGTAATACCCACCACGCCCACGGCGATGCCCGCGATTATCCAGTCAGCACCCGGCTTGTTCAGGACTCCGCCCAGCGTACCTTTGACGAGGGGCGGAATGAGTGTTCCCAGCACACTCGAAAGTCCGACAGCAATCGCATAAGTGAGAGAAAAACCAATGTAACGAATTGAAATACCAAAGGCTGTCCCGCCGATGCCATAGGCCGCTCCGAGCATAAATGACTTCAACATTGCGTCGTGTGGCGCTTCACGTATAACCGCCACTAAATCAGGAATTGTCAGCCACGCGCCGATGATGGGCAGCAAAAACCAGCAGAACGATGCCTGCGTGATCCAGTAGGTCTGCCATGACCAGCCTTTGACTCGTTTTTGCGGGGTGTAACACGTCGCGGCGAAGAGCGCACCGATCGCATGCAGGCCGACTCCCAGCAAAGGATTGGGCACAATGGGGTTCATGACTTAAAATTGAGCGGACGCAACCGGTTTTGACTCCGTTGGGTTTATCTTGTCATGATGCAGGCAAAATCGGGTCAGGGCTAAACATATTATAGATGAATTTGCGACACGACACGCTGTCACGTAGACAGACAAATACGTGTAAATCTGGATTGAACACAAAATAATTCATGTCATTATAGTGCAAAATGCGACAAGCCGAATGTTGCGCCCATGCCCTGCCGCTGAATGACCGGCTATTTATAGAGCCGTTCTATGTCACCCATACTGGCCGGGAACGGGTCAACCCGCACCAATCCTATCCGCGCCCCGGTCATCCGTCCTATTACGCCTTCAAATGGGAGGAAGGCCGTGTCTTGGGCGAATTTTGCCTTTCGCTGATCACCAGCGGCCAGGGCGAGTTGCAAACCAAACTAGGCCGGCAGACTTTGCGCGCAGGTGACGCCTTTCTCTATCAGCCGGGCGAGTGGCATCGTCATCGTCCCCTGAAGTCAATCGGCTGGTCCAACGTCTGGATCAATTTTAATGGCAACCTGGCGCACCGCTGGCTGCACGACGGATATTTCCGCCTCAACAAGAATCTGATCCAGGTCGTTAATCACCGCCTTTTTGAAGATCAGTTTCGTCATTTGGTGGAATCCGTCGAAGCAGCCAGCTCGCGTAATTCGCTCCAGTTCTCCTGGCAGGCCATCGGCTTACTTTCGCACTTTTTGATGGATGTCACCGCCGGCGATCAGCCAAAAGCAGCATTGTCTGGCGATTCATTGGTAGATGCGGCTATGGATTATATCTGGAGTCAGAGTCACAATCAAATTGGCGTTCCGGATGTGGCCGCCCACCTATGCATCAACCGGCGCACATTGGAGCGACGGTTCAAAGCCATTGCCGGCGCCACGCTGCTGAATGAGATCCAACGCTGTCGCATCTCTCGTGCCGCATTGCTGCTTCGCGAGACTGATGTGCCAATAAAATATGTGATTGGTCGGGCGGGTTTTTCCAGCTATCAATGTCTGCGTCAGGCATTTCAAAAGCATTTCCAGCTGGCACCGGAAAATTACCGGATCCGTTCCAAACCCGATTGACGTATGCATGATAAATCTTTGCGCTGGCATCGGATACATTTCGCTTCGTCCAACCCGATTGAATCAGCCGAATCCCGCCTTTTGCAAATTTTATTTCGTTTTGCATGAACACCGAGAAATTAAGCGCGGAAAAACAGAAACTACCATCCCAAAAATGATAATGAAAATTTTGAAGTGAATTGGCATAATTTTTTTGAGACACAACGCGGGACGGGGAGGTGATTTCCTCACCCGAACGGAGGAGTGGTCGGTAGGCTCAAAATAGCCAGATGCACGTGTTGCGATTTGGATTGCTTGATATTTTCGCCGTTATGAAAAATTGCCGGAGTTGCTCAATTTTTGCCCGAAGCTTGGTCTTGTTTTTTTTTATTGCCGGACATTCCTGTTTTGCTTCTGAACAACACGTCGCTTCACCCGACGGGAAAATTGTCATCATGGTCTCCGATGACGGCGGCCTTCGTTATCGCGTTGAGGTGGATGGCCAGCCTCTTTTGAAGCCGTCCCGGGTCGGTTTGGAATTTACTGGTGGTGTAACGCTGGGGCCGAATGCAAAAATTGAAAAGGCCAAACAATCCCACCATGATGACACCTGGGAAAACCGTTTTGGCAAGCGTCGCATGGTGCGTGATTGTTGGAATCAACTGCAATTGACGGTGGTTGAATCTGGCCAACCTGAGCGCCGCTTTGGATTGATCGTGCGCGCCTATGACGATGGTGTCGCCTTGCGTTACGATTTACCCAAAGGGCCGGGACTTGGAGAATTTGTACTGAACCGTGAACTGACAGAGTTTGCTTTCGCGGACGATTACCGTTGCTGGGCAGGTGATCCATCCTCATGTGCGGAGAATCAATACCCGGAGCACACCTTAAGCACGATTCCGCAGAGTTCGGGAATCAAGGATGGTAAAAATGAGGGCTACAAGAGCGTGCTGCCGTTGCTCGTGCAGGCGCCCCAGTGTTATGCAGCCGTCGCAGAATCCGATTTGCTGGATTGGGCGGGCATGTTTATCACTGGCACTGGCTCGCCGACCGTCGGCGTTACCCTTGCCCCGCGAGGTGATAGTAACGGCTGTGTTGTGTCACAGGCGCCTCGGGTCAGCCCGTGGCGCGTCCTGATGATTGCCCGCACAGCCGGTGAGCTTGTGAACTCAGACTTGATTGAGAATTTAGCCACCCCGTCGCAAATTTCAAACACCTCATGGATCAGGCCCGGGATTTCCGCCTGGGATCCTTGGTGGACAGGACTTAATCCACATCTGCCGGGGTTCAGGGGTGTATCGTCGCATGGCGATACACTGGCGGATCAGGAATATATAGATTTTGCGGCTGAGATGGGCTGGTCTTATCAGGTGGTGGATTGGTTGTGGTATCAAAATTGCACCTCCTATGACATTACCCTGAACCTTGGGGGTAATAATTCGGAGCGCCCGGCGGTGGATTTTGCCAAGACGTCACCCGAGATAGATATGCCGGCACTTTTGGCCCATGCCAAAGAACTGCATGTTCGGCTGATTCTCTGGCTGCATTCTTACGATTTGGAGCGCTACGGAATCGAAAAGGCCTGCAAGTTGTTTTCCAGTTGGGGCGTGGCCGGTTTGAAGATTGATTTTATGAACAGCGACAGTCAGGAGACCGTTGCTTGGTATGAACGCGTCATCAAGATGGCCGCGCATTACAAGCTGCTGATTGATTTTCACGGCGCCTACAAGCCCACCGGACTGGCCCGCACCTGGCCCAACTACATCACCCAAGAGGGCGTGCTGGGCAACGAATACAACAAGCTGGCCGGGAAAAAGTGCACACCGCTTCACACCATCACGTTGCCGTTCACGCGTGGGCTGCTCGGGCCGATGGATTTCACACCGGGCGGCTTTATCAATCGTACCGTCAGCGAATTCAAGCAAACCCAACCGGCCGAGGTGATGGGCACCCGCGCCCGGCAACTGGCCATGCCGGTGGTATATTTTAGCCCCCTGACGGTTCTCTGTGACAGCCCCGCCAATTATCGGGGCGCGGCTGGCATTGAGTTTTACCGGAATCTTCCAACCGTATGGGATGAGACGGTGGTGCTGAAGGCGGAAATTACGAAGCAAATTGTCATCGCCCGCCGATCCGGTGACCATTGGTGGCTGGCTGCCATGAATGGTGATGAGGCACTCAAAATCCGAGTTCCACTCGCATTTCTGGGTGCCGGTAAGTGGAACATCCACAGTTTTGCCGATGCTTCTGAATCGGCAATGAAACCTGAACTGTTAGTTGAGAAGTTCCAGACTGCCTATGCTTCCGAGTCAGTTGAATTGGAACTGGCTCCGGCTGGAGGATACGCAGCCGTGCTGTCAAAAGTTGAATGATCTCCTTAAATTCTTATAGTCATTACAATCAAACTATGAAACTCCTGACCAGTTGGCTCCTAATTGTCCTGTTGATTCTGGCGGCGAATGGAATTGTGGCGCAAACGAATATAGAGAATGCCGGTCTGCCGGATTGGGAGAATCCGTTAGTGTTCGGAGTGAACAAACTGCCGCCGCGCTGTCCAGCGTGGCCTTGCCCGGATGCGGAATCAGGCTGGAAGAGCAACTACGACTTTTCTCCGTGGGTGCAGTCACTGGATGGCGCCTGGTCTTTTCATTGGTCACCAGATCCGGACTCGCGTCCAACCGGTTTTTTTGAGCCTGATTTTGATGTGTCCGGCTGGAAACAGATTCCCGTGCCGTCTTGCTGGGAATTGCAAGGTTACGGCGTGCCGTTGTATGTCAACTTCATCTTTCCGTTTAAAATGCATCCGCCCTATGTGATGGATGAGCCACCAAAAAATTATACATCCTATCTGCAACGCAATCCGATAGGTTCCTACCAGAGAACCTTTGAGATGCCGGCTGGTTGGAACGGCGGACGTACGCTGGTTCATTTTGCCGGTGTGGATTCAGCGATGTACGTGTGGGTGAACGGCCATAAAGTCGGCTTTAGCGAAAATTCCCGCGTTCCGGCAGAATTCGATATCACTGATTTTCTTCAGCCGGGTAAGAACATTTTGGCAGTTGAAGTTTATAAGTTCTCAGCAGGATCCTACTTGGAAGATCAGGACATGTGGCGCCTGGCCGGCATTTTTCGCGACGTATTTCTCTACCACACGCCGGATGTGAGCGTCTGGGATTTTTATGTGGATGCCAGACTGGATACGAATTATCAAAAGGCTGATGTCTCGCTACACTACAGTTTGCGAAATAATTCTTCCGCGCAGAACAACGGTCTTCATATCAGGTTAAGCTTGCGCACCCCGGATGGCAGTGTGGTGGGCGCCGCGCCTTTGTTGGACGAGGCGGTGAATCCACCGACCTCCGGCATCAATCTGGAAAAGACAACCGGTTCCGTGACCGTTAACAACCCACTGCCATGGACGAGCGAAACACCCAATGTTTACGATGCGTTGGTAGAGCTAGTTCAGGACGGAAAGGTGATCGAGACGCGGCGGATTGATATTGGTTTCCGCAAGGTGGAAATCCACGACAAGCAGTTTTGGGTCAACGGAAGGTCGCTCAAAATAAAAGGTGTGAATCGTCACGAATTTGATCCGGCCGGCGGTTATCATTTGACAAAGGAACGCATGGAACAGGATTTGCGACTGATCAAGCTGGCAAATTTTAATTTTGTCCGCACTTCGCATTACCCCAATGATCCGCGCTGGTATGAACTTTGCAACCGTTACGGATTGTTTTTGATGGACGAAAACAATCTGGAATCCCATGGCATCAGTTATCATAAAAGAATCTTGCCTGGCGACGATCCGACATGGCTGCCCGCTTCGGTAGACCGCATGGAGCGAATGGTCATTCGCGACCGTAACAATCCGAGCGTGGTGATCTGGTCGTTAGGTAATGAGGCTGGCTATGGTAATGATTTCATGGCCATGCGTGAGGCCGCGCGAGCGGACGACCCGCAGCTGCGCCCAATCCATTACGCTGATATGAATCTCGCGGCGGATATGGACAGCCAGACTTATCCGACGACGGAATGGTTGCTTCAGGATGTTCAAGGCAAGGCAGTGCGCAAAGGCGAGGGCGGCGAGATAGGTCTGGTCGAGCAGCACGGGCCTTATCCCACCGGCAAGCCGTTTGTGGCGAATGAATATGCCCACGCCCAAGAAAATAGCCTTGGCAATTTGCAAGATTATTGGAACGTTTTCGAAAAATATCCGATGCTGATCGGCGGCTTCATTTGGGGATGGGTTGAACAGACGCCTTACAAGACCGATGCCGCCGGAAAACGATTTTTCGCCTATGGTGGCGATTTTGGCGACGAGCCGAATGACGGACGTTTCTGCATGAATGGTCTCGTTTCCGCCGAGCGCATTCCGCGTCCGCAATATTGGGAGGCGCGAAAAGTTTTGCAATACATCAAAGTGACGCCGGATGACGTTGCACCTGGCCGCGTCCGCATCCATAACAAATATTATTTCACTCCGCTCGACGCCTTCGACGCTGATTGGGTTTTGGAAGAAAATGGAAAATCCATTTGCGCTGGAAAATTGGACGGTGTGAATGCCAAGCCGGGCGAAGAACAAATTGTCACCATTCCGTGGGGCAACCCGAAATGGCAGCCAGGTTCAGAATATTTTCTCACGGTGAAATTTCACTTGCGCAATGACACGTTGTGGGCGGAAGCCGGACAAGTTGTGGCTTGGGATCAAATTCCGATTCCCGCGCCGGCAGCCAAAACAGCCGGGCCGAATACCGGCAAGGTCGATCTGTCCAAAGAGGGTAAAGATTGGGTTGCTTCTGCGAACGGCACGACAGTGCGTGTGGATGGACAAAATGGATGGCTGAAATCTTTTTCTGTCGCTGGCCACGAACTTTTGGCGGCGCCATTACGGCCAAATTTCTGGCGCGTTTCCACGGACGTTGATCTTGGCTGGAAAGTTCCGGAAAAAATGGGCGCATGGAAGAATGCAGTTTCCAAAGCGGAGTTGCAATCGCTCGACGGTGTCACCACTGCCGACGGTGCGCGCATAACTGCGGCTTTTAAGCTGCCGGTGGATTCAACGAATGCGAGCGTGACGTATGTGCTGCATGGTGACGGGACATTGCATGTGGAATTGCAGATGGAACTAGCGAAAGCTTCTCCCGAATTGTCACGCATTGGTGTCCAGTTTGCCATGCCAGCCGCATATGATGGTATTCGCTGGTTCGGTCGCGGCCCGCAGGAAAATTATTGGGATCGTAAAACCGGAGCCGCCATTGGTCTGTATCAAACTCATGTGGTTGATTGGCTCACGCCGTATGTGCGCCCTCAAGAAAACGCCAATCGAACCGACGTGCGCTGGGTTGAATTTTCGGATGCGGACGGAATCGGGTTGCGAGCGCAGGCTGTGAAGCCATTGCTGGGCGTCAGCGCCTGGCCTTATTCTGCGGAAGATTTAGGAGCGACGACACATAACAACCTATTGCCGCGCCGAAATTTTGTCACCGTTAACCTGGACGGGTGGCAGATGGGCGTGGGCGGCGATATCAGCTGGGGACTTCCCGTCCACAACGAGTATCGTATCTTGGCGAAAGGTAAGTATCGTTTCTCGTTCGATCTTCATCCACTACCAGCAACAAATAAAACCCAATGAGTTCATGGCAATAATCTTGATGGTTCACAAACCATTGTTCACCCCGGATTCGCTGAAAAACAGAAAGTGCAATCCCAAAAAGAGTAATGAAACTTTTGCCGTGAAAGGGCAGCTTGTGTTGCGAAAGTTTGTGATCTCAAAATTCTATTTCATATGGCTGGCAACCTGCCTATCCGTATTTGCCGGCGAACCGCAGCTGGCCCCTGGCTTCCAACCAAAACCGCTCCGGCCGGCCGGCGGATTATTTGTGAGCACACCGGTCGCCACGCCGGAAGCCGTTCACCAGAATCTCGCCATTATTCCGGCCAAGCATAATGGCCGACGCACGGATGAAGTGATGCAACGTGCCAAGGACGCTCCTGGTGATTATGACGTGGAATTCATTGGCGATTCCATCACTGAATTGTGGGAAAAGTTCGGCACCAACGTATGGCAGGAATATTACGGCCCGCGCAAGGCCATCAACATGGGCGTCGGTGCCGACCGTACCGAGCACGTCCTCTGGCGCATTGAAAACGGCCAACTTGACGGCATCAAGGCCAAGGTCGCCGTCGTCATGATCGGCACCAATAACTCCAACAAGAACAAGGATGGCACGGACATGTATTCCGATTCCGACATTCTCGAAGGCGTCACCGCAATTGTGAAGCAGATCCGCATCCGTCAGCCGAACACCAAGATCATCCTGCTCGGCATTTTCCCGCGCGGCAAAGCCTTCAACCCGCAGCGCGGCCGGCTTTTGGAGGTCAACCAGGCCCTAGCCAAATTAGATGACGGCAAGAACATTTTCTACATGGATATCGGCTCCCAGCTGGTTGAAGCCGACGGCTCCATCTCCAAGTCCATGATTAAGGACTACCTGCATCCCGGCGAGGCCGGTTACAAAATCTGGGCTGCCGCCATCGAGCCACTGCTAAAGAAACTGCTCGCTAACCCGTAGTGTCCAAATATTCGAATTTGGCTCCACTTGCCGCGTTTATCAGTGGGTTTGGCAATGGTAATGGACGCTGGCGAATCGAAGATGACGGGCTTGGAACCGTGGCCGGTGCGACGGCAAGGAATGACGTGGAAGGATCTCCTGAAAGCTCATTGGGATGTGTTGGCGGCCACCGATTTCTTCAGAGGCGTGGATGATACAAGTGGCACTGAACCTGATCGATCCTTGGAAACGGAATGGACACTACGCAATAATCTTGATGGTTCATAAACCATTGTTCAACCCGGATTCGCTGAAAAACAGAAAGTGCAATCCCAAAAAGAATAATGAAACTTTTGCAGTGAAAGGGCACAATTGTAATGCGTCCAATTCAATTTGTGATCTCAAAATTTTATTTTATCTGGCTGGCAACCTGCCTATCGGTATTTGCCGGCGAACCGCAGCTAACTGAATGCGCCCCACGCGGCGGATTGCCGAACTTCTTTGCCAAACTGGAGCGTGGCGACACCGTGCGCATTTGCTACCTTGGCGGCAGCATCACCGCCCAGGAAGGCTGGCGGCCAAAAACATTGGCGTGGTTCCAGCAACAATACCCCCAGGCCAGCATCAGTCAAATCAACGCGGCGATCGGCGGCACCGGCTCAGACCTGGGCGCATTTCGGCTGCGCCATGACGCGCTTGTTCAAAAGCCTGACCTCCTCTTTGTCGAATTCGCTGTGAATGATGGCAGCATGCCTCCAGAGCGAATTTACAGCACCATGGAAGGCATTGTCCGGCAGACATGGCGAGATAATCCCGCCACAGACATCTGTTTTGTCTATACGATTTCCGGGGCAATGCTCAATGGAGTGAAAGCTGAGAAGCTTCCCCGTGTCTATATGGCGATGGAAAAAGTCGCAGAACAGTACAACATTCCTTCGATCAATATGGGCCTGGAAGTGGCCCGGTTGGAACGAGCCGGCAAACTGGTTTTTACGGGCACGAAGCCAAAGACCGATGACGAAAAAGTGGCTCTTGGTGACAAGATTTTATTTTCCCCCGACTCCGTCCACCCTTACACAGATAGCGGCCACCAACTCTATTTGGATGCCGTTGTGCGCGGCATGGCGTTGATCAAGCCCATCGGCAAAGTGGTGTCGCATGAACTCACCAAACCGCTTATGGCTGACAATTGGGAGGATGCAGAGATGATTCCGTTGGACCAGGCAAAACTAGCCGGCGGGTGGAGAAAACTTGATCCGGCGACCAATAGCGTGGCCAAGAATTTTGCAAATCGATTGCCGGGGTTATGGAAGGCAAACCAATCAGGTGACGCGCTCGAGTTTAAATTCAAAGGGACTGAGGCGGCCATTTACGATATCGTTGGTCCAGACTCCGGCCAAGTCATCATAACGCTTGACGATCAGAAGCCAGTAATCAAGCCGCGTTTTGATGCCTACTGCACATACTACCGGCTCATGTATTTTGAAATCGGCTCAAACCTGTCCAATACAGTACATACGGTGAAAGTGGAAATTCATCCTGATCAACCCGACAAGGTGAGCATCCTCAGCCAGCGGAAGGAGAAGATGGATGACCCAAAACGCTTTAACGACCGCGCCTGGTATGCCGGGGCTGTGTTGCTCGTCGGAAACTTAGTGGAATAGAAGTGTCGAATTTGCACCGGAGATGGGAGCGGGGGCATTGACGCATTCGTGATTTTGCGCTCAATGGTCATAGGTTGAAAAAAGTGCGACGCTATGAACCTTGGAGATGCACAAGGCTGGACGCACCGTTCAGCAACGGATTAAACACAAACGCGGGCGCTATGCACCAGTTTGCGTCAATGTCCGGGCCGTCAAACTGTGGCGGTAGAAGCCACGCGGAACTGGTATTGGAACATCGGAGATTGAAGAGGCCAGTCATCGGTCGTTTTTGGTGCATCCACGCAAGGCCAATCTGATGATGGGGAAGATCAGCAAGACCGACAAGTTGGACGTGCATGGAGTCGGTCTTCGTCAACACTCCGGTCTGGGTCGCTGTGGCGAGTTCAAGATTTAATTCTGGGGTAATTGCTGGTATGGCAGCTATGAATTTTCTGACGGAGGACGAGAAGGATTTTGGACCCTTGATCCGGGACGGAAGGATGATGGCTGTGATGGCAGCGCCACCAGTGATGATGGGGAGTGATGAGATGATTGCTATTGACACACGGCTCCTTTCTGGGAGGGCAGCATTCGAGTTGCTCGAATACTGTAGGGATGGATTTTGCGCAATTTGTCACGTCCATCAAGGAGGTGGGATACTTTTGGGCCATCATCAACGAACCGCCACCGGGCGTAATGAAAAGGAGCGGGTAACATCATGGATACGGAACTAATGCAACGGCAGATGCGGG
>Ga0210392_10001702_pt1 | contig 11454 bp, 9 predicted proteins | sample IncBWC30OmetaG_FD_161057 | JGI IMG/M metagenome (GOLD analysis project Ga0210392, IMG submission 161057) | Forest soil microbial communities from Barre Woods Harvard Forest LTER site, Petersham, Massachusetts, United States - Inc-BW-C-30-O ...
CAAGAACATAACGGAAGTTGCTGTCGAACGACTGCTCCACACTCATAGACTCATTCCTCCAATTAAGAACCGCAACTTGTTAAGGTCTTACGTTTCCGGATCGAGCAGCCCAAAGGCATTGAGTATCGGTCGGACTCGCTCACCTGAATTTTCCTGCCTGCAACCTTCGGCCAGCTTCACGAGGCGATCTTCATCCGGCGTCGCCTGTCGTCCCTCGCGATGAATGCGTTCGCTGGCAACGATGGCCAAAAGTTCCTCTTCGGCCAAGGCAAGAATGTCGTTGACGAGAATATATCTGTATTCGCGGTAATTCACAATCTCCGCCCTGGCCTCGGCCAGGCGCCGCTGAATAACTTCTTCCGTTACATTACCTTCCGCTCGGCTGCGGTTGCTTAACCGCGTCGCCAGAATCTCGGGAGCGGGCGGCATAACGAAGATGCTGACCGCATCGGGAATCTTCTGCCGCACCTGCGCCGCACCCTGAACATCAATATCGAGTAATAGATCCTTCCCATGCGCCTTGGCGTCGGCAAGCGACTTGCGGGCTGTTCCGTAGTAGTTGCCAAAAACCTCGGCATACTCCAGGAACTCGTCATTGCGCACCATTCGTTCGAACTCTTCGCGCGTGGTGAAGTGATATTCGCGGCCTTCTGTTTCCGAACCGCGCGGTGCACGCGTGGTGTAGGAAACGGAAAATTCCAGATTGTCCACGAGCGAGCGAATCTGGTTGACCAGCGTGGATTTTCCCGAACCCGAAGGCGCTGAAATGATAAAGAGAATTCCTGCCAAGCTTACGTTTTCCTTCTGCATGGAAGTGGGTGCTACTCGAGATTCTGCACCTGTTCGCGGGCTTTCTCGATCTCCGATTTCATGCCCAGTCCAAGTTCGGTAATGCGCGTTCCGTTGCCTGCGAGCCCACTGGTCTTCGAGAGCAGCGTGTTAGCTTCGCGGTTCATCTCCTGCAACAGGAAGTCGAGCTTCTTGCCGATCTCTCCACCCTGCTGCAGCAGCGACTCAAAATGCGCAATATGCGTGTGCATGCGAGCGATTTCTTCCTCCACATCGCTGCGCTCAGCCAGCAGAGCCGCCTCCTGCAGAACGCGGTCGGAATCGAGATTGCCGTTAAGCATCTCCGTCAGCCGCTGGCTGATCCGGTCGAAATATACCTTCTGCACATCATGCCGCAGTGCGGCCACCTCTTCAACGAATCCACTAAGCCGCGCAAGCCCTTTGCGTAGCTCCTCGGCAAGCGACTTGCCTTCCGCCAGGCGCATCGTATTCAGCTCTGCAATCAACGTGGAGACACGTTTCATCACCGCTGCTTCGATCGACTGCAATTCGTCTTCAGAATTGCGCGAATCGCCGTTTAGTACGCCGGGCAGGCGAAAAATTGCATTGAGATCGGGTTCACTATTCAGACCGTGCGCAGACGCTGCATTGCGAAAAGCGGCGACATAAGCGGCCACAAGGCCGCTGTCGTATTGCGCTTCCATCTTCATGCTGCGGTCGATCGAAAGCGAAACCTCAACATGCCCGCGCGCAATCTTTTCCTTCAACACTTTGCGCAGCTGCATTTCGAGCGCCTCGGTCCCGCCCGGCAAACGCATATGCAGGTCAAGGAAACGGTGATTCACGCTCTTTAGGCTAAGCGTGTAGCCAAGCGTCTCCGAAAGTCTCTCGGAGGCGCGCGCAAAGCCTGTCATCGAGTGGGTGGGCAAACCGGTCGCGGTGTCTTTGTTCTGAGTGGCAGCTTCTTTTTTCGGGGTCATAGCTCGGATTTACCCACCATAGCAGGCTCGGCCAATTCCGGCGCGTCCATGAACTGCAGCTGATACAGCTTCTGATATGTAGGGGAGTTGCGCATCAGTTCTTCATGCGAACCAATTGCGGTAATGCGTCCCTGCTCCAGAACTGCGATGCGTGTCGCCCGGCGCACTGTCGAAAGACGATGCGCAATCACAACCACCGTGCGGCCGGCCATCAGGTTGCTGAGCGCTGCCTGCACCAGCGATTCGCTCTCGGTATCCAGCGCCGATGTGGCCTCATCGAGAATCAGCACGGGCGCGTCTTTGACCAGCGCACGGGCAATCGCCAGCCGTTGACGCTCGCCCCCCGAAAGGCGAAATCCCTTCTCGCCAATCAGTGTGTCATACCCATCCGGAAGCCGCATGATGAAGTCATGCGCCAGCGCCGCCTTCGCCGCATCCTGCACCCGTTGAATCGGCACATCGGGCTGCCCGTAAGCAATGTTGTTTCGCACCGTGTCGTTAAAGAGGATGGTTTCCTGCGTCACCTTGCCGATCTGTTCACGCAGTGAGCGCATGCTTACGTCGCGAAGATCGTGCCCATCGATCAGTATCCGCCCTGAAGTGACATCGAAGAACCGCGGAATCAAATTGACGAGCGTCGACTTTCCTGCCCCACTGGGACCGACGAGAGCCACCACTTCGCCCCGGTGAATCTCAAGATTGATCTCGTGTAGAACTTGCTTCTCGCCCTCTTCATCGCTATAGGCAAAGCCGACATTTTCGAGGCTGATGGAATCGTGAAATTCCTTCAACACAAACGCACGGTGTTTCTCCACCAGCTCATCCTGATCGTCCATAAAGCTAAAGATCGCAGATGAGGCACCCAGCGCCTGCTGAAAGTTGTTATAAAACTGGGCAAAGCGTCGCACAGGATCATAAAGTTTGAACAGCGCGACAATGAAGGCAAAAAACGCACCTTCGGTCATTGCTCCTCGCTGTATTTGCCCACGTCCTACCAGCAGCAGCAGTGCAATCGCGATTGCCCCAATCGAGTCCATCAGGGGTGAGCTGATCGCCTGCGCACGTACAGACCGCAGATTCGCCTTGAATAGCCGCTTGGCCGCATCCCGGAAGCGCAGGAGCTCCCAGAACTCCATGTTGAAGGCCTTCACTATTCGATTGCCGGTAATCGTCTCGTGGAGAATGTTCTGTATTTCCGCGAGGCGGTCCTGCCCTCTGCGGGTTGTCCGCCGCACGTCACGGCCAATACGACGTATCGAACCGATCACAATCGGAACAAAAATCAGAAGCGCCCACGAGAGCTTGCCGCCAAAATGAATCACGACACCAATCGTGAAAATCAAAGTGAAGAACTGCTGCAGAAACTCCGACAGCACCGAGGACATGGCGTACTGCACGCGCTCAATGTCATTGATAAGCGTCGAGAGCAATGTGCCGGTCGCATGCTTCTGAAAGAACGATACTGAACGACGCAGTACCGCATCGTATAGATCGTCGCGCAGGTCCGTAATCATCCCAAACCCGGCGTAGTTCACCAGATACGTGCCGGCATAGTCGCAGACACTCTTCAGCAGAGTCGAAACCACCAGCGCAAACGCAACCACTCCCCACACGTTGTGAATGAAATGAGGAGTAACCTGCTGCAGTGTGAATTGATAGTGTGTGCCAGGAATCTTGTAAAGCGCGATCGGGGGACTTATGCCTGCGGGATGCAAAACGTGGTCGAAGATAGGCTGCACCAGCAGGACGCGAAATGCATCCAGCAACCCAACCACAGCCATCAAAAACACGGCCGCCAGCGACTGCCACCAGTAGCGGCGCATGTAGTAGAGCAGACGCAGGATACGCATCATCTAGTTTGCCTGCGAGTCTGCCATCGATATTCCATCTCTTTATTTTACCGTTTCAGCGAGGCATATCGCGATGCCCTGTCTTCACACGATAGCCCTCTTTCTCAAGCCTCTTGCTGACTTCTTCCGCAATCATCACCGATCGATGCTGGCCGCCAGTGCAGCCAAAGGCAATCGTCAGATAGCTTTTACCTTCGTGAATGTAGTGCGGCAGCAGATAAAGGAGCAGGCTGGTCACGCGTTCCAGAAACTCCTGCGTCTGCGGAAATCCATTGAGGTAAGCAACCAGCTTCGGATGCTTTCCCGTGAGCGGTCGGAATTCAGGCTTGAAATGAGGATTGGGAAGAAACCGCACATCGAAAACAAGATCCGCTTCCAGGGGCACGCCACTCTTATAACCAAAGCTGAGCGAAGAAATCAAAAGGTCTCTTCCACTGCCGTCGCTGGAAAATCTGGTCTGGACGTGCGTGCGGAGCTCATGCACATTGAAATTCGATGTGTCGATGATGACGTCGGCAACGTTGCGAATCGGATCCAGCAATTTGCGCTCCGATCCAATGGCTTCCGCCACCCTGCCTTCCCGGGCAAGGGGATGCGGCCGCCGCGTCTCAGAGAAGCGGCGCAGGAGAGCAGCGTCTGACGCCTCCAGGTAAATCACGGAGGTGCTAAGCGTGCGCCGAATCTGTTTCAGGATCGCTGGAAATCGTTCCAACCCCTGCCCCTCGCGTACATCGACGACCAGGGCCGCCCGTGTCGTCGTGGCCGATTCGCCAATCAGTTCAGCAAATCGCGGCACAAGCTCAATCGGCATATTGTCGACTGCGTAGTAGCCCAGATCCTCAAATGCTTTCAGCGCAGAGAGCTTGCCTGATCCGGAAAGGCCGGTAATAATGACCAGCGATCGCGCTTCATCTGCATGATGGGCAGGCGCTGGTTTCGCCTTCTTTGACCTGCTTAGAGGCTTGGGCGCAGCTTTTGGGGGCATGCGCCCATCCTAGCATTTCGGAGTGAAGCAGAAGAGCTATGGCGCCTCGATCAGCTCCATCTTGCCGTCGCGTTTACGATGCAGAACCTTCACATTTCCCTGATGGTCGCGAAAAACGAAAACCTCCCGGTCACGGAATTCCGCTTCTTTCACCGCTTCCTCAAGCGTCATCGGACGTAAAGCCACCGAGTCCGCCGAGCGCACAATGTGAGGTTCCTGGATCGGGATCTTTGCAGGGAAGGAATGCACCGTAACCGGCAGCACCTGCTTGGATCGGCCATTGCCATTCGCCTTCTTGGCAGGCGCTTCAGGCTGTGCCTCGTCTTTCGGCACAGGTGGACGGGCGGCAGCACGCTTGGGGCGCGCCAAAGCAGGCTCGACAACCAGCTTCTCTTCTTTCGGTTGACGTTTCTTGGCGTGTAGTTTCTTTTTACAGCGAATCGCCTGCGTCTCTGCCTTCTCGAGAGCGGCGCGCAGCGCTGTCTCCATATTCGTCGACTCTGAGGTTGCAACAATATTGTGTAAGCGCGTCTTGATGGTCACTTCAGCCGTCAGTCTGTATTTCTCAGCTGCCAGAACGATGTGCGCGCCTGTAGTTTTACCAAGGATCTTCACGATGCGCTCAAGCGACTCTTCAGCGATCGTGCGTAGGTTGCGGGTAACGGTCACCTGCCTGCCTGTGTACTCAACCTGCATGGTGAAAGCTCCCTTCTAAAAGAGGTCCCTCGCCAATCTCCGGCGAAGGTCTGTGATTGTACATCAACCGCGAACGCGACGCTGATGGGTGCTTGGAATCCGCATGTCTTCGCGGTACTTTGCGACGGTTCGTCGGGTCACGTCGATGCCCTGCGATTGCAGCATACTGGCAATCAGATCATCGGTGAGAGGCTTGCGTGGATCTTCATCTTCAATCAGTTTCTTCACCTTACGCTTTAACAACATAAGGGGCGTGCTTGATCCTTCAGGACCATTCACACCCTCGGAGAAGAAGAACCGCAGCTCATAGACTCCCTGCGGCGTATGCACATATTTATTGGATACGGCGCGACTCACAGTAGAAGGATGCACGCCGATCTCTTCCGCGACTTCCTTAATCATCATCGGTTTCATCGCATCGACGCCCTTTTCCATGAAGTCGACCTGCCGCCGGATGATGGCCTCGCACGTGCGCAGAATCGTGTTCTTCCGCTGCTCAATGTTCCGCATCAGCTGAATCGCCGAACGATAGCGCTCCTTAACGTAGTCCTTTACTTCCTTCTCCGTGCCGTCCTGCGTAATCATCCGCCGATAGCCCTGGTTCAGTCGCAGCGTCGGAAGGTCTTCCTCGTTCATGACGACTACGTACTCATCGCCCCGCTTCACGAATGCCACATCCGGCTCAATCAGCCGCGCATCCACGCGGTTGTACCGCTGGCCGGGCCGCGGATCGAGTGTGCGAATGAAATCGACAGCATGCTGTGCTTCTTCAGGTAATCGTCCAAGGGCCTTCGCAAGCTCGCGAAGGTCACGCCTTTGCAGCAGCGCAAGATGCTTGTCGACGATGCACTTAGCAGCTTCAAACACGCTCACACGTTGTGCCGAAGCATCCGCATCTTTGGCACAGCTCGCATCTTTCGTAAATCCGTTCACGTGCGCAGCTGCTGGCTCGTGAGCAGGTTCATCGCTCAGGAACAGTTCTGTGGCCTCAGCGTCACTCGCGCCATTATGCGTAGAGCGCTTCTGGCGCTCATAAATCAGCTCAAACTCACGTTGCTGCGCTTCGATCTGCACCAGCAAGCATTCGCGCAGATCTCTTGTTGCCACACCCACCGGGTCAAGGTGTTGCACCACTTTGAGTGCAGCCGTTAGGTGACCTTTGGCGCGCTCGGCCAAAGCAGGCGGGATGTCCACGATCTGAACATGTCCATGATCCTGGAACGGACGCCCATTCTCCTGTTCGGGCAACAGCTGTTCACGCAGATATCCCTCAAGCAACTCCTCATCTGAAGACGTTAAATACCCGTCTTCATTGAGATTGCCAATAATGTATTCCGCGGCATCGCGAATAACGGGAGCGAGACTCAGCGAACCAAGCTGCCAGAAGAGATGATCGGTAAGAGTGCTGGGCTGGGAAAGGAAATTCTCAATCGAAGGCTTTTCCGTGATCTCAAAGCTGTTCGGAGTACGGAAACCGGGATCGAGATAGTCCTGAAAATAGGAGCCGAAATCAATCTCGTCGAACGGATCGGCCTTCTCGCGCTCAGCCTCTGCCTGCTGAGTTTCCACCGGACGGTCAAGCATCTCCTCGCGTCCCGCGACATCGTCGAGAAGGGGCACATTTTCTTCAAGCTCTTCCAGGATCGGATTCTCGGCAATCTCCGATTGAATCATCTCCTTCAACTCAAGCTTGTTCAGCGCCAGTACGCTGACCATCTGCATGAGGCCAGGCGTCAGTATCTGCCGCTGAGAAACTTTCAAGCTGAGTCTTGGTTGAAGTAGTGCCATTCCTGCCTGCTTACGAGGTTACGAACAATCTTGGGGGATTTGCCCCTAGTCTACACGCATCTACCTACGGTTCGACAGCCACTAAAGTGGTAGATCGAGTTACCACTCTCCACTGGTTGTGACTTCAGTTCAGTGAGAAGCCTTCACCGAGATAAACCCTCCTGACCTCAGGATCGCTGCCAAGCTGCTCCGGCGTCCCATGTCGGAAGATACGTCCTTCGTTAATGATGTACGCGCGGTCAGTAACTGACAGCGTCTCGCGAACGTTATGATCTGTAATTAACACACCGATACCACTGGCTTTCAGGTCATAAATGATTTCCTGCAGGTCGAGTACCGCAATGGGATCAATTCCCGAAAAGGGCTCGTCCAGCAAAATAAATGAAGGTTGGATGCAGAGGCAGCGGGCGATTTCAACGCGGCGGCGCTCGCCACCGGATAGCGCATACCCGCGCGTCTTCCGAATGTGGCCCAGATTCAGCTGATCAATAAGCTTATCGGTGCGTGCGCGGCGCACTTCTGAAGAGATGGACTGTACCTCAAGCACAGCCAGAATATTTTCTTCGACGGTCAGCTTGCGGAAAACCGAGGGCTCCTGCGGCAGATAGCTGATCCCATATTGCCGCGCTCGCAGATACATGGGTACCCGCGTGATCTCTTTGCCATCGGCGAGAATATGCCCCGTATCCGGAGAAACCAGGCCGACAATCATGTAAAAGCTCGTCGTTTTCCCCGCGCCGTTGGGTCCAAGCAGTCCGACAACTTCCCCTTGCGAAATCTCAAGGCTTACGCCCCGGACCACTTGCCGGCCCTTGTAGGACTTCCCTATCTCGTCGGTCGAAAGCTTTTGCATCTACTTCGGCGCACGCGTCCTTGTGACGGCGGCTGACTGCCCTCCACTCACCTCGACGCTATCATCCTGGTCATTGAAAATCAACGCAGCTCCCGTGGTGGTGCCGTGCGCGACATCAGAAATGCGCGGCGGATTTGCAGCCGTTCCCGTCAATACGTAGCGCCCTTCAGCCGAGGTGTAGACCAGTTTCTCGCCTTCGCCCTTCCGGCCCGGCTGCGTCAGTACAACATTGCCTTCGGCAACGATCCTGTCGATCTGCGAAGGAGCGCTCGCGCCCGCCTGCGAAGTAGTACCACTCTGGCCCTGCGCTTTCTGCTGGGTTACAGGACGAAGAACGAACTGCGCCCGATCGGAACGAATCGTGCCATCCGGTGCAATTGCAACTACGTCGCCGTTGAAGTCGCCGCGCCTGTCTTTGTCCGAATAAACCAGCGCATCACTTTTTACTCGAATCACACTTTGCTGCTGTCGCTTCGACCCCATCGTCGAGGCAATCGTAGTATCGACAGCGTGAGCCTTGCTGTCAGCGTCCCCGTGCGCCTTCAAAGTCTGCTGCGCACGCGACAACTCGATCACAGGAGCTGCAACAGCATTCGCGCCTTGCCACATCCTCACCTGTCCACGAAATATGCTGTCTCCGCTGGCGTGCTGCAGGTCAGCGCTCGCCGCAACAATATGGACAGGCCCCTGACCGCCAAACATCGAAGCAGCCGGAGCGGTTTGCTGATTCCCCTCGCGCAGATACGTCGCCTTCACATCTCCCTTTGCCGTGGCATCGCCGGAGTCGCGGTGATAGTCCACCAATTGCGCCGAGAGATCAATCGACTCATTGTTGATCCTCGGATTCCCCGTAAGATGCAGCACCTGATCCGAGGCATGGTACTCGGCGCGCTTCGCCGTCGCATGCAGAGGAGACTGCGTTTTCGCGCTCTTCGCCGGCGTCTGCGTCAGTGAAACATTGCCCTCCTGCACCGCTGTGTCGATCTGTGCCGCCTGTACCGAAGCCGATGTGCGTGACTTCGCTGGAGCCGCCTCTTTGCTCTGCGGCACAAACGTGATGCGAAGCACGTCACCAGTGCTCACATTCGTAGCCCCATCCTGCGCCTGATCCACAATTTTGGTATGCCCTGACCCATCCAGTTGTTGGATCGCGTTGCCACCGCTCAACGTCGCCAATAACTGATCAGCACTGATCGTCGAACTCTGCTCTGGTCCTTTTGATGAAAGCGTGCGTAACGTCGCAACTGCATTTCCCGTTGCAAGCGCCTTTTGCGCTACGGCCTTCTTATCCAGCCCAGTCGTAAAGTCAACATCAAGCTTCATCGCCGACACCTGCCGCGTCGCCGAACCATGAGGATCGTTATCGAGCTTCAACTGCTGGTTGACAAAGCTGACTGCGTTGCGAAACTGTGCGTGCCTGAGCGTCGCTTCCGGACCAAAAGTAATTGTGCCCTCGACCGCATTGCCATGCATGCTCTGCGCATCGTCTTTCGCAATAAAATTCACGCCCCCGCCCAACACTGCCAGTGTTGGCTGGCTCTTTCCATCCAGAGCAATGTTTGCCGTCTGCGAAGTGGCCTGCGCTCCATCGTCAAGCACTGTATGCACGTTGCCTTTCGCATCGATGCGTTCCGCTGAACCATCCTGCCGAAAATAAATAATCGCTTGATCCGCGGTACTGCGCTCATTCCGAAACTCTGTCTCGGCATTCAATAAAAAAGTTTGCCGCGAATCCCGCAGCAACTGCGCATGACTGGCATGCACGATTGCCGGCTCCCCATTGGCGCTTGTAGTCAGTTCCACCTGCTTGTCGAGAACCAGGACACCCTGCTTTGAATCGAAAGACGCGCCAACCGCCTTTCCGGCAGCTTTCGGCAGTTGGAACTCAACTGGCTGGTCCGTAGTCGCGATTCCCGTTTTCTGATTGAAAACCAGACCGCTCGCCTTTATGTGAATCGTCCTCTTCTCACCCGGCTCTCCACCGCTCGCCTGTTGCGCAGCAGGCGACTGCAGATCGATCTGCACTTCCCCCTTCGCCGAAGCGATGCCGTTTTTCTGGTCGTAGTCAAAATCGCTTCCGTATACCCGGTCTTCGCGATTCGTCCCCGGCGGCCCATAAAGCGTAATCGCGACATCATGTAACACAGCATGCTCGTTGTCTTTGAATTGCACGAGCTTCGAGGCATGAATGGTAAAAAGCGTGTGCCCCTTGTCAGACTGCGAGTAGGTAAAGCCATCCGCGGTCCGCTCGATGTTTATCCCCAGCTTGCCCGGCAGGTCTTTGCCAATGTGCCGAATGCGATAGCGCGCATAGACAATGAAGCCCCCCAGCACCGCAATCAGCAGGCAAGCCAGCCCTACGATCAGCAGTCGGAGCCTCTTTATGGTAATGCGCATCGATGTATGCTCTTGGGCAAGCGGTCCCGGTTCTCAGTTCACTTGCTGCAAACGGGCAATCAGCTTCTGCGCCAGACTCTCGCCCGACTCCGACCACAACAGCCGCGACGAGATGCCGCAGTGCTGCTGCACGCCATTGGTGAAATCCACCAGCATCTGCACATTCTGTTTGACGTGTTCCGCAGCTTCCGCGTCGAGATCCACACCTTCCTGTAGAAATGGCGTGTCTGTCCCGAAATCGATACGGATCTGCCCGTTCTGCTCATACGAGCCTTCGTCAAATTCCGGTCCATATCCTATGATGCGCACCGCGCGCGGCTCTTTCCTCCAGATCGGGTCAAGATCACCCGCCTGCTCCTGCGTCCACAACTCCCACGTCAACTCAAACTCATAGGCAAAGTCATCGTGCAGCATTTCAAGCGCCGCAGGCACGGCCTGTTCCGGAGCAGCCGCATCTGATTCATCGTCATCATAGACGCGCTGATATGCCGGAGCCTCATTCCACGAAATAGGATAGGCATTCGCCGCCTTCACCAGTCCCGATCTACCCACAATCGTGAACTGGCGAATCACTCCCAGCAACGCGGGCCCGAGCGAAGTCAAACGGAAATTGGGATACCACAGGCTTAAATACAGTTGATCTGCCATCTCATTATTGTAGATGGCCCTGACCCCATAGAGGACTCACTCCGCCCGGAGGGCCCTTATGGGATCGACACGGGAAGCACGGCGCGCCGGTAAATAACTCGCCGCCAGCATCACCAGAATCAGGCTGAACCCGGCACCGCAATACAGCCAGATCGGCGCCCCGAACAGATTTACATCCTTACTCCGCAATATCTTGAATGCCACCATCGCAAGCCCAAGTCCCGCCACCAGTCCTCCGGCAACCACTACACCAACCTGCCGCAGAACCAACTTCGAAATACTCCGTTTGTCCGCCCCCAGCGCCATACGAATCCCGATCTCGCGCGTCCGCTGCGCCACCGCGAAAGCCAGCACGCCATAAAGCCCAATCGCTGCCAGCGTCAGCGCCAACCCGCCCATGACCGAAGCAAGCAGCGCTGTCAGTGTAGTCTCGAAAACCGATTGATCTATCCGCTCCTGCATGCTTTC
>Ga0210392_10001703_pt1 | contig 11453 bp, 8 predicted proteins | sample IncBWC30OmetaG_FD_161057 | JGI IMG/M metagenome (GOLD analysis project Ga0210392, IMG submission 161057) | Forest soil microbial communities from Barre Woods Harvard Forest LTER site, Petersham, Massachusetts, United States - Inc-BW-C-30-O ...
TCTTATGGAAACTCTTCATTCCACGACGGTTATGTCCCCAGTAGGTCCGCTGTTTCTGGCTGCTTCCGAACGCGGTTTGGTAGCGCTGGAGTTTGATGCGCGCCTTCCTGGCCAGCAAACCATTCGTCCCAACCCACGTGATCTGCGGACGGAAAACAAACCTGAGCGAGGCCCTGCGGTTCGCTTTGAGGAATCTGCGAACGCCCTGAAGGCGTACACCGAACAACTGCAGCAATATTTTGCCGGGAAACGGCGAAAGTTCGACTTCGAGGTTGATCTGCGAGGAACAGATTTTCAGGTCGCCTGTTGGCAAGCGCTGCTGACGATTCCCTATGGAGAGACTCGCAGCTACGGTGACATTGCGCGTGCGGTAGGCCGCCCTCAGGGTTTTCGCGCCGTGGGCATGGCGAACAATCGGAACCCGCTGGCGATTGTCGTCCCCTGCCATCGCGTGATTGCCTCGAACGGCACCCTGTGCGGCTACGGCGGCGGCCTCGACGTCAAGCGCAAACTCCTGGAACTCGAGGGCGCGCTCACGGCAGTCCTTGCGGCATAGCCTTCGCTCTCGGTAGAGACGTCGCTGGCTACGTCTTGCTTGCAGGCAGTCCAACCGCTGGCGAAAGACGTTGCAGGCGACGTCCCACGCGCCCCCATGAATCTTTGACCAATAACGACAAATCCTCACTTCGCAAGGCCGGGCTTTTCTATCTCGTCTTTGTAATGTTTTCCTACACGACCGGCGGTCCCTTCGGACTCGAAGACATGGTGAGCACCGCCGGCCCCGGCATGACGCTGATCTACCTGCTGCTGCTGCCTTTTTTCTGGTGTATTCCCGTCTCGCTGGTTTCGGCAGAACTGACCAGCGCCATGCCCGTCGAAGGCGGCTTCTATCGCTGGACACGTGCTGCCTTTGGCGACTTCTGGGGATTCCTCGCCGGCTGGTGGAACTGGTCCGCATCGTTTCTGCTGGGCGGGGTCTATGCCGTCTTGTTCACCGATTATCTCGTCTACTACTACCCAAGGATGACGTGGTGGCAGCACTACCTCGCCTCGGTTGCGCTGATCGCCGCGCTAACGTGGGTCAACGTGCGCGGCATTCAGATGGTCGGCCAACTCGCGACGGCATTGGAGATTTTCATTTTTGTTCCGGTCATGGCCATGATCGTCATCGGCCTGTTCCATTGGCGCCACAATCCGTTCACGCCCCTGACCCCTCCGCATCAACCGACGTTCAAGATCTTCGGCGTGGGCCTGGCCCTGGGCCTGTGGCTATACTCCGGCTACGAACAGCTATCGACGGTGGCGGAGGAGGTCGAAGACCCGCAGCGCGCTTATCCACGCGCGCTGGCGCTGGTGGTGCCGCTCTCCATCGCAGCGTACTTTCTGCCAGCGTTCGCAGGTCTGGCATCCGCAGGGAACTGGGAGAAGTGGCACACCGGCTTCCTCTCCGATGCTGCTCGGATGATCGGCGGGCCCTGGCTGGGCACATGGATGACATTGGCGGCGATGGTGGGCAACGTAGCCCTGCTGAACAGCACCGTGCTGACCACCACGCGCATGCCATTTGCGATGGCAGAAGACGGCTATCTGCCCCGAGTGCTGACGCGAAAGCACGCCCGCTACGGAACGCCATGGCTGGCAATCGTGGTTTCGGCCGTCATTTATGCTCTGCTCGCGTGGCAAAGCCTGGCCGAACTGATCTCCGTCTATATCTGGTTACGTTCGGCAACGACCGTATTGACGGTACTCTCCGCGTGGAAACTGCGACGCACGCAGCCCGACATTAGGCGCTCGTTCACGATTCCCGGTGGGGGTGCGGGACTGCTGTACGTAGTGGCCGCGCCAATCGTAATGGCAATGGTGGCTCTGCTGGGCAGTGACCGGTTTGGATTCATTGGTGGGGCAATCGCCATTGTGGTCGGGCCACTGGTGTACCTGCTGGACCTTCGCTGCAGACACCCCGATTCTCGTCCGGCTTAACTCCGGTTCGCGACACTCCCTAAAGACTATGCGATAGCACTGCGGATCGCCGATCCATCCCCGAAACAGGATCGAGCGGGTCTTAAATCGTCGCAAATGGCCAAAGAGAACGGACGATTCGATTAGCTCACCCAGTCCAAAAACTTGTACCAAGCCCCCGCCAACGGCAGGAACCACGGTCGGCCGTTGTAGAAACCGAGCGGCGCGCCCGGGAACGGAATGCCCACAAATGGATTCTCTGGCTTGTCGCCAGCCATCAGTTCAGCGATTTTCTGGCCCTGATACGTCGCCATGGCGACTCCGTGACCGGCGTAGCCGACAGCGTAGTACATACCGTCCATCTGGCCAGCGTGGGGCATGATGTCGAAGGCGAAGTCGAGCGTGCCTCCCCAGACGTAGTCGATCTTCGCGTCACTGAGCTGGGGATAAACATCGATCATGCCTCGGCGCAGGATTTCTGCGCTCTGCCGGACCGTCTGGTCAGTCTCCGGGAAAAATGCGGCGCGCCCGCCGAACAGCATGCGGCCGTCCGGTGTGAGCCGGTAGTAGTACAGATAGTTCTTGGAATCGTAGATCATTCGGTTGCGCGGGCTGAGCTCTCGTGCCAGCTTCTCTGGCAGCACTTCGGTGGTGATGATGAACGATCCGATCGGAATCAGCTTCTTCTGCAAACCCGGCGTCACCTTGCCCGTGTATCCGCTAGTCCCGACGAAGACTTCTTGAGCCCAGATCTCGCGACGAGAGCCCGGGCCGCAGGATACAGAAACCTTCCATCCATTCTCGCCTTGGCGCGATTCGCGCTCGATCGATATGACACGCGTACGTTCCAAGATCTGTGCTCCGGCTTGCAGGGCGGCGCGCCCAAGTCCGGCGACGTAGCGGGCTGGATTGCACCCCGCGCTGACTTCATCCACCATGCCACCGAAATAGACTTTGGAGCCGATCTCCGAACTCAGCTCGTTTTTCTGCACCACCCGCAGAGTGTGGTTAAATTCCCTCGCGATAACCTCCGCCTGGCGGGCGTAAGCATCGAAGTGTTTCTGCTTGCAGGCCACTTCGAGATGCCCGCAGCGGTGAAAATTGCAGTCAATTGTTTCTTCGCGGACGATCTGTTCCACACAATCCATCGAGGCGAGCGAGGCGGCATACATGCGCTGGGTCCGCTCGCGTCCATACATCGAGATGAGTTTGTTGACGCTCAGCTTCATCCCGGTGAGGACCATTCCGCCATTCCTGGAGCTTGCACCCCAGCCGATGGTTTCTGATTCAAGCACAACAACCTTCGCTCCGCGCTTTGTCAACGTGCGGGCGGCAGAAAGACCGGTGAAACCGGCGCCGATCACCGCTACATCCACGGCCTCGGGCACGGGAAGTGCAGTATCGACCGTGGGGAATTCTGCGGTTGTGAGCCAGTAATTCTGTTCTCGCAGGGGCATACCCTTGTGTCCCTCAGTGCCCTCAGTGGTGAAGGGTTGTTTAGACGCGCCTCGCCGCGGGCCAAGCGGCCTCGGCGAACCGAGCATTCTAGCGTAGCCGCGCCCAGCGGTACATGTACCTCGGGTCACCCGTTCGCTGCGTTTCGGTCCCCCTCGGTAATCTTGCCCCGGTTACTGCTTCGCCCTAGTCTGAAGAAGCATGCCTCTTCGCTGCCTCTTGTTTTCCTCGGACCTCGAAACGGCCGAGCCGATTCGCCAGGTACTATCGCGTCTCGGCGTGGAGGGAGAGTACTGCTCCGACGCCACGGCTGCCATCGAGAAAGTCGGTCAACAGAGTTTTCAGATCGTCATTATTGATTGGGATCAGCAACCCGAAGCCGGACTGCTGCTCAACACCGCCCGCCAACGCAAGGCCGCGGAACGGCCGCTAACGCTGGCGATTGTCAGCCAGGATGTCAGCGTGCCGCAGGCGCTGCAGGCCGGTGCGAACTCGATTTTGCGTAAGCCCCTTCAAGGCAACCAGGTCAACGATGTCTTGACTACGGCCCGCGATCTCCTGCGTGCGAAGCAGGAATCGGCGGCATCCGTGGCGCAAGCGGCCGCAGCCGGAACCTCCGCCAGTGCCTCAACTACTGTGGCAGCAAGCCCGGGGGAACCAAAGCAGAGACCCCAACCGGCAGGAGAGCTCTTCCAATTTTCACTCTCAGCCCCGGCACCACAATTCGTTAACAAATCAAATACGCCCGTGCCCTCGGAATGGTCATCGCCTGAGCCTCTGGGATCGCGGAACAACCTGCAGCCGCTCACCACCTCGCAGGCAACCGAGTATCCCGTTCCAAGCTCCTCTGAGCCTACTTCGATGATTCCGCAGGAGAAACCCCGAGGCCTGGAATGGTATCTGAAGACACGGGCAGGAGCCTCCTCCACGATTCCAGCAGAAGCACCGTTCCCTCCGGTTTCTGAGAAACCTGAATTAGTAGGTTTTGACCAGGCGACTTCGCGCTCCGCACTTCCGCGGGCGCACTCCGACGACACTTCAGCAGGCTTCGCTCCTGACTCCAAGCCGAAGCAGGTCCGCAGCGAGTCGAAGCCGACTCCGCCGCCTGTCCAAGAGGGGAAGAAGGAAGCCGAACTGTTCGCTTACATGGCAGGCGAGAAGTCGGCTTCCAACGACCCTTCCCAGCCAAAGTCCAGGCTCGGAAAGGGAGCGATTATAGGTGCTCTCCTTCTGGCCGCCGGCGCGATTCTGGCTGCGCCGCAAGCGCCATGGCACCCGAAGATGCGAGGCGTTTTCGCTCGCGCCCAACAGGCGACGCGTGGCTGGCTCAATCCTCAGCCAGTAACCCCAACGCAGGCGCCAGTTGCTCACGAAGACTTTGGCCGCGCTGGCGATGAATACAAAATGCCGGCCAGTGAGACGATTCCCGATGCCACGACCGATCCTTCGCAAATTCAAGTGGTTCCAGTAGTCGACCCGACCGCCAAGAAGCCGATCAGCGACGGGCAGAACCCCGGCCAGCCTGCCGGACAGCCTGAGGGAACGGGCGCGGTTCCGGGCGAGCAGAACCCTTCTCCCGCAGTACAGATCCAGGAAAAACCGCCTGCTCCCGCGTCCGGCACAGCAGAGACGCCCACTACACCAGCGCCTGCCCCAACATCTAGCTCGACGATTCCACCGGCTCCTACCGCGCCCCTGCGTCCCGATTCGACCGTCGCAATTCGTCCGACACCACCCGCAGCACCAAGAAATCAGACCCCGCGCAACGCATCGACTGCGGGCAACGTTCCGACGAGTCTGAAGTCGCAACTCGCTTCGATGACCCCCGAGTCCAGCGGGAATAAGGCGCCGGAGGCTGCCCTGCCTTCGATCGAGCCGGTGGCTGTTTCCGAAGCCATAGAGCGCGCCCTGCTCACCGATCAAGCTGCCGTCGCCTATCCCCCCAGCGCTAGAGGGCAGCAAGGGACTGTCATCCTCCAGATCCTGATTGGCCGCGACGGCGCGGTGCAGGATGCGAAGTTTCTGCAGGGATCGCTGGCGTTTGCGCGAGCTGCCATCGATGGCGTGAAGCAATGGCAGTTCAAGCCCTACATGATGAACGGGCGGCCAGTGTCAGTCCAGACCTCGCTGACGGTAACCTTCAAACCGGCATCCTAGTAAGTGATTGTTTTGTTTAAGGATCGGAAACGCGGTTGCACCCAGCCTCGCATTACCTTAGAAGGCTCAAATTAAGCAGCCGTAGACCCGCAGCATGCATCTAGAGATATAATAATCGGAGTGTTTTTCAGGGAAGTAACTCCTTCCAGAAGAAGACCAAAACTGATGTCCATGAAAACCAAAGCAGCGATTCTCGTCACCTCCTTTGCCGTATTACTTTTCGTGGTTGTGGGTTCGTTGGGCGGCGTGCACGCGTCCTCGAACGACGGCTCTTACCGTCAATTGCAGGTTTACAGTGAAGTGCTCTCGCGCGTACGCAGTGAATACGTCGAAGAGCCCAACATCCCCAAGGTGACCGACGGCGCGCTGCACGGACTTCTCGAATCGCTCGACTCCAACTCCAGCTACATGTCGGCGGACGCCTATAAGGTTTACAAGGCCCACAAGACAGAATCGAAGGGCGGGATTGGCGCCGTGATCTCCAAGCGCTTTGGCTACGCTGCAGTCGTCGCCATACTGCCCGGATCCCCTGCTGAAAAAGCGGGCATCGAGCAGACCGACATCTTCGAATCGATCGAAGGACAAAGTACGCGCGAAATGTCGCTGCCAGAAATTCGGAGCATGATCGCCGGCACTCCCGGATCGACCTTGAATGTTGCCGTGGTCCGTGCCCGCAAGGCTGAGCCGCAGAAAGTCGTCATCACCCGCGATGTGGTCAGCATGCCGGCCGTGGCCGACAAGATGATGGACGACGGCATCGGCTATCTTAGAGTCGAGGCCCTCAGCAAAGGCAAGACGCAGGAAATCGCCTCGAAGATCAAGGCTCTCGAGCATTCCGGGGCGAAGAAGATTCTCCTCGACGTGCGTAACTGTGCCGAGGGCGACGAGAACGAAGGCGTCGCGGTCGCGAATCTCTTCCTCAATCACGGTACAATCACCTACCTGCAGGGACAGAAGTTTCCCCGACAGGCCTTCAACGCGGATCCTGCAAAGGCCATTACCGCTCTTCCCGTGGCGGTTCTCGTCAACAGGGGCACGTCGGGCGCTGCGGAAATCGTAGCGGCGGCGATTCTCGAGAACGCTCGCGGCGACGTTGTGGGCGATAAAACCTTTGGCGACGGCTCCGTCCAGAGGACAATTGATCTTCCCGACGGCGGTGCATTGATCCTCTCGATCGCGAAATATTACTCGCCGAGTGGGAAAGCCATTCAAGACTCCGCCATCACCCCTAACGTTCTGGTCGCCGACACTTCAGAAGACTCCGTGGCTCCAGACGACGAGGAAACTGCACCCGCTCCCGAGCAGGAAGCCAAGCCCAAAACCACGGTGGATGATCAGCTCAACAAAGCTGTCGAAGTCTTGAAGAGCCGAGCGAGCTAACACTGTTCATGTAGGGACAGCCGCCTCGGCTGTCCCGCTAGGGCAAAACCCAGCGGAACGAAGGGACTAAAAAATTTACTCGCGCCCCCCTCGGCGCGCGGTTTCTTTTTGCCGGCACGGCTTCGTACGAGTTGATGATTTGCGAAACCTGATGATCCGCGGGTCACCGCGATTCGTATACGCGGCGATTCGCATCAGGGCATCGCTTCAGCGATGCCGTCAGATGGCCTGAAACGCCAAGGGCTTTAGCCACTGGGGTCTCCCTACCGCGGCAAAGTGCTATCCTGACCTCGACTCCCGATGAAGTCCCTCTACGAAACTCTACCTCCGGTGGAAATCGCCGGACGCAGGCTGGTCGGCCGCGTGCTCTTCGGCCTGCTTGTGCTGGTTTCTATTCTGGTCGGCGCCACCGCCGGTCTTTTGCTCGTCTACACTACCGACCTACCGCAGGTCAACGCCCTCGAAGCCTACCGTCCCAGCTCGATCACCGAACTTTACGACGATCAGGAGCGGGTCATCGGATCCTTCGCCTTACAGCGTCGAGTGGTCGTCAGCTACGATGATTTTCCTCCGGTCTTGCGCGAGGCGCTGGTTTCCATCGAAGACAAAGACTTTTATCGCCACTCCGGAATTAATTTCTGGCGGATCGTCGGCGCCGCCTATCGCGACATCGCGTCCGGAGGCCGCCTCCAGGGAGCTTCCACGCTCACCATGCAACTGGCGCGGAATCTTTTCCTCTCCCCTGACCGCTCCTTTCATCGCAAGGTTCAGGAAACGATGCTGGCCATCCAGATCGAGCGCCGCTTCACCAAGCCGCAGATCTTCACGCTCTATGCAAATCAGATAGCGCTGGGGCACGGCGTCTACGGGTTCGAGGCCGCGTCGGAGTTTTATTTCGGCAAGCAGGCGAAAAATCTCACTCTAGAGGAAGCGGCACTGCTCGCAGGCCTGCCCAAAGGCCCGACGCTGTATTCGCCCATTAACCATCCGGACCGCGCCCAGAAGCGCCGCAATCTGGTCATCAACGCTATGCTCGAAGATGGCAAGATCACCGCCACACAGGCCGCCGACGCTCGCTCCGGCCCGCTGGTGCTCCATCTCGCCCATGACCCCAACTCCCTGGCTCCTTACTTTGTGGAGGAACTTCGACGTTTTCTTGAAGCAAAGTATGGAGCCGACCAGGTGCACGAGGGTGGTTTGAAGGTCTACACCACTCTCGATGTCGATCTGCAGAGAGCCGCGAACCAGTCCGTGCTCGATGGCTTGGCCGCCTATGAACGGCGGCACGGCTGGAAAGGTCATTTGGAAAACGTAGTCGCGAACGGAGTGGTGCTCGAGAAATATTTTCATCCCGACTGGGACGACGAGCCCGAGGTCAACGGATACGTCCACGCCTTGGTAACTTCAGCCGGTACCGGCATCGCGACCTTGAAGTTTGGACGATATACAGCAGCCCTTGGACAATCCGATGCTACCTGGACTCAGCATAAGTTGCCCGACATTCTCAAGACCGGAGACATCTGCTATGTCAGGATTCTCGCACTGGGCACCAATGGCGCCGCCCGCGTCAGCTTGGAGCAAGACTCGGGCGCCCAGGGCTCGCTGCTCGCGATCGACAACGCCACCGGCGGAATCAAGGCGATGGTGGGAGGGCGCGATTTCAACGAGTCGAAGTTCGACCGCGTCACCCAAGCCATGCGCCAGGTGGGGTCGTCGTTCAAGCCATATGTTTACACCACGATCATCGACGGGGGTGCCAGTCCCGACGACACGATTCTCGATGAGCCCATCAGCTTTGAGACTTCCTCCGGTCCCTACTCTCCGCACAATTACGACGAGAAATTTGAAGGCATCATTACTCTGCGTCGCGCGCTGGCCCAGTCCCGCAACATCCCTGCGCTGAAACTGGCCAACAAAGTGGGCATCAAAAGCGTCATCGACTACGCCGGACGCTTTGGCATCACGGCCAAGCTCCCACCTTACTTGCCGGTCGCGCTGGGTGCGGCGGAAATTGCGCTGATCGAGCAGACGTCCGCCTACAGCGTCTTTCCGAATGATGGCGTGCGTGTCATTCCGCGCTACATCACGCGGGTCACCGACTATGAAGGCCGCGTGCTGGAGGAAGACTTTCCGGAAGTAAAAGATGTAATCAGCGAGCGTACCGCCCGCATCATGACATCGATGCTGCGCGAGGTGGTCCTGCACGGCACCGGGATCGCCGCCGCCAAGCTGCCTTTCCCAGTCGCCGGAAAGACCGGCACGACCAACGATTTTACCGACGCCTGGTTCGTAGGATTCTCTCCCACCATAACCTGCGGAGTCTGGGTCGGCTACGACGAAAAAAAATCGCTCGGCGCGAGAGAAACTGGCGCCCACGCCGCATTGCCCATCTGGATGAGTTTCATGACCGTAGCCATGGCGGGAAAAGATCCCGGAGACTTTCAGGCCCCCCCGCAGTCTCGCACCGCCGTTCAGAAACTAGATACGCCCGACACCGCCCCGGAGACGGAAGAGGCACGCTGATGACTGTCCGGAGACCGCTTTTCTAGCACGAGATCATGACCATGGCCCGCACCAAGGCGGGCGATTTGTCTGGGAGGGACGACGGACTACTTCCCGTTGATCAAGCATTACAATTTGTTGCACCGCCGGTTCAGGACACGATCGACAAGATTAAGAGATTTGGTATTCCTTTTTTGAAGGATTTGCCAAACCGACGCCAGCCGGGGATTTAAGAAGCATGGTGAGGAACAAATGAATCATACCGCCCATGTCGGTTTGCTAACTCTCGTGGGGTTGGTCGCGACCTGCGCCATGACGCAGCCACCGCAGCAGAACACGCCCCCTGAAGACAGCAAGAACGCTATCGAGCACGTCCTTCGCACGCAGCAGGACGCCTGGAACCATCACGACCTCGACGCCTTCATGGCCGGATATTGGAACTCTCCCGACCTGACTTTCTTTTCCGGCGCCAAGCAAACTGCTGGATGGCAAGCCACGCTCGATCGCTATCGCGCAACCTATGCCAGTCCGGGGCATGAACTGGGAACGCTCGACTTCTCAGCCTTGCGCATCGAGATGTTGGGGCCAGACGCCGCCTTCGTTCGGGGTGCATGGCACCTCACCCTGCCCGACGGCAAAACTCCGCACGGCCTGTTCACCTTGACATTCCGAAAATTCCCCAACGGCTGGAAAATTATCCACGACCACACCTCAGCCGCCGAGTAGCCCGAGCTCTTTCGCAATCACCGCTGTGATTATCATTCCGAGCAAGCGAAGGACCTCTGTAATTCCAACTCGAAGCAAGGCTCGTTGACTTCACGCTCGCCAGCAGGACAAAGTAGCGCCCCCGTCCGGCGGCTGTCCGGCGGGGGCCCCGCCCGCCGCGTCGTGGAAGAGCGACCGCTTTAGGTTTAGGGTCTTTAGCTTTAGGTTTAGGGTCTTTAGCTTTAGCTTTAGCCTTCAAAACATCAATCGTGCCTCAGCTCCCGGCCACTCAGATTCCCTTAGCGATCTGCGCGGAATTTCTTGGCGCCCTCTGCGGTAAACGCTCTCGGCTGTTCCGACACCATCGCGCCCCCGATGCCCTATTTCTTGACCCGCACCTGCACCCGGGTCCCCTCCGGCAAACTCCCGTGCGACAGCTCCACGGCCCCCCCTCGCACGACACCTTCGAATTCCTGAGGTTGCGCCGCAGGCGCAGCCAAACGCGCCACGCTTCGCCCCATGCCTTTGTCCATCGCCTCGTTCGCCAGACGATCCGCCTCCTGATTCTGCTCCCGCAGCGCGTGCCCGATCGAGAACCAGTCGAGTTGTGCAATCAATTCCTTGGCGCGGCCGTGCAGATCCTGCAGCACCGCATTCTTAACTTTGTAAATGCCTTTGATCTGCCGCACCAGCAACTCCGAATCGCTGATCAGCTTGAGTGCCTTGGGACCATGCTGGAGCGCGTATTCAAGTGCCGCGATCAATCCTTGATACTCCGCGAAATTATTGGTCTGGTGCCCGAGATATTCGCTGAGAGCCGCCACTTTGTGTCCAGACTCATCTTGAATGACCACTCCATAACCGGCTGGCCCAGGATTGCCACGCGCACCGCCATCGCTGTGCGCAATCAAATAGTGCTCGGGAGGATTCTCACGGGCTTCAAACAGGTGCTTGGTGGCCGCGCTGCGGGTAGAAGAAGAAGAAGAAGATGAAGATGAAGAAAAAGAAGGCATGACCGAGTCTACAACGGGCCTGCGCCGCGAAATTCACAAGGACCATGTGACATCTGACCTTGCGCCACCAAACAAGTGAGCAAATCATGGGTAAGCCGGAGGGCGTACACCCAACGCCTGAAGATTCCCGCAAGTTATTTGTTATCAAGGCGTTGACCTCTAACCCCTAGAAGCTCAAGATTTTGCACCGCATTTTTGCAAACCCCGCGGCCGCCAAGTCCTGGGCAAGGGTGCGGGCGGGGATAGCCCAAACCTGGTCTCTCAAAACGGAACCCAGCTTAG
>Ga0210392_10001708_pt1 | contig 11432 bp, 10 predicted proteins | sample IncBWC30OmetaG_FD_161057 | JGI IMG/M metagenome (GOLD analysis project Ga0210392, IMG submission 161057) | Forest soil microbial communities from Barre Woods Harvard Forest LTER site, Petersham, Massachusetts, United States - Inc-BW-C-30-O ...
TAAGATTAGCGACCCTCCAAGCGCAGGTCTCTGACGCCTCTAAAATCGATCTTTAAGACTTTAATGCTCGATTAATCGACTATAGCTGGCCGACCAAGTGGTGGACGGGCGCCTCCGATATCGCGGCCGCCAATGCCGTATATAATCGGTCCCATGCCCCCGACTTCCCGACTAGATCAGGCTTTTCTCGGCCGGCAAAAACGCCGGCTCACCGAATTGCGTCAGCAAATTCTTCGAGTGCGCCGCGGTGAAGAGAGCGAGGAAGCGGCCGCCAATGCGGAAACCCGCGATCAAGCGCGCGAATTCGAGGACGATGCGCAGAAGCTGACCACACTGGAGCTCGAGGGGAATCTCGCGGCCGCGGATGACGATCGCTTGAGCAACATCGAGCGCGCATTGAAAAAAATTGACGACGGTACCTACGGCCTGTCCGACGCGAGCGGCGCGCCGATCCCGATCGAGCGGCTCGAGGCTACGCCCGAGGCGCTGTACACGCTCGCCGAACAAAAATCGCGCGATGCGGCGCGCCGAATTTGAAGGAGTAAAGAACATGTCTGCACCGACCGAACGCGCCATTCTTGCGGGTGGCTGTTTCTGGGGCGTTCAGGACTTATTGCGCCGCTATCCCGGCGTCATCTCGACGCGTGTCGGCTATTCGGGCGGCGATGTGCGCAATGCCACGTATCGCAATCACGGCACACACGCCGAAGCGATTGAAATCATTTTCAATCCCAAGCTGATCAGCTATCGCAAACTGCTGGAATTCTTCTTCCAGATTCACGATCCGACGACAAAAAATCGGCAAGGCAACGATCGCGGCCTCAGCTACCGATCCGCCATCTTCTACATCGGCGATGAGCAAAAGCACATCGCCGAGGACACCATCGCCGACGTCGAGGCATCGGGCCTGTGGCCGGGAAAGGTCGTCACGGAAGTCGCGCCGGCGGGCGATTTCTGGGAAGCGGAACCTGAACATCAGGACTATCTCGAACGCTATCCCGATGGATATACCTGTCATTTCATCCGGCCGGAGTGGCAGCTCCCGGTTCGGCCCACTGCGAAGCAGGCGTAAGGCCAGGGATGCGCGATTGACGCGTATCTGACTGTATTTAAAGATATTTTTCGGTCCGACGCCGAGCGTTTTATCGATCGGGCGAGGATTGTCCGCCGCTTCCCGGTTCACCGATACTTACGCGTTTTTGGGCCAAAATCACTTGAAACGCCGCCCTATTGTTCCTAGGCTAGGTGTGTAAATCGTAGGCAATCGAAGGTCTTGCGCGCGTTTATTCAATAAAATCAGAGAAAATCGCACTCTTTTGACTTCAAGGGATAAGGACCATGGCTACACAGGCTCGATCAATCGCTTCGCTGACAATCTCCTTCGGGCTTGTCGCCATTCCGGTGAAACTGTATTCCGCAACGGTTTCCTCCGAGCGCATCTCCTTCAACTTACTGCGTCAAAAAGACGGCTCGCGCGTCAAGCAGCAATATGTCGCGGTCAACGACGGCAAGCTCGTCGAGCGCTCCGAGATGGTCAAAGGCTATGAGTTCGCCAAAGACCAGTACGTCATGTTCAGCCCCGAGGAACTGAAGGCGCTCGAAGATACGACCAGCCACGCCATCGACATCGGGCAGTTCGTGCCGCTCGAATCGGTGGATCCACTGTACTTCGACGGCACCTATTACCTGGCGCCCGACAAGGGTGGCGGGAAGCCCTACACCCTGCTCGCCACGGCGCTGCGAAAGTCGCGGCAATGCGCGGTAGGCCGCTGGATTTCGCGCGGCAAGGAACACATCGTGGTGATCAGACCGATCGAAGATGGCCTGGCGATGCACCAACTGCATTTCAAGGCCGAGGTTCGCGATCTGAAGGATCTGGGCATCGAGGCGGCGACGGTGTCGGAACCGGAATTGAAGCTGGCGCAACAACTCATCGAGCACTTGGCGGCGAAACGATTCGACCCAAACGAGTATGCCGATGAGCATCGGGCGCGCGTGCAAGCAGCGATTCAGAAAAAGGTCGAGGGCAAGGAAGTATCTCTGGCCGAGGGACCCGTGTCGGCCAAGGGCGGCAATGTCATCGACCTGATGGAGGCCTTGCGGGCGAGCATCGATGCGCGCGGCTCGAAGGCGGCGGATCTGAAGGAACGCAAGGCACCGAAGCGCGCCGCGGCGCCTGGGTCCGCGCGCAAAACCGCCCGTAGATGAAATGCATGCCTACGACACGAAAGACCTCGAGCGGCTGTTCGGATTACCGGCGTCGGCCGTTCGTGCCTTAACACGCGCGGGAAACATTCAACCCGTCAGGCGCTCGGGCAGACTGCACTACTCGTTCCATGATCTCGTGGTCCTGCGCACCGCCAGCGCACTGCGAGCCGCGAAAATCTCCTCGCAGAGGATCAACAAGACGCTGCAAGAGCTGCGTTCGGCGTTGCCGGAAGGCTCGGCACTCAACAAGATCTCGCTGACCGCGCTCGGCAATCGCATCGCAATCCGCGAAGGACAGAGCTTGCGCGAATCCGATTCGGGTCAATATGCGCTGGCCTTGGAAATCGTCGAAGAGAAAGGCCGGCTTCACGTCATTGCCCGGCAGGACGCCGCGCCCGCCTCCGATCGCGACCGGGGCGACGACGGCGGTCGCGGTGGCGGCGGCGATGACGGTGGCGGCGGTAGCCGTGGCCGCGGCGATGGCGGCAGCGAATTCTCCACCGGCGTCTCCATCAGCCGCGGCGCCGATGAACACTACGCCCGGGCACACGCGATCGAGGACAGCAATCCGCAGGCGGCACAGAAAGCCTATGAATTGTGTCTGAAGGCGGACCCCGACTATCTGGAAGCGCGCATCAACTTGGGCAGGCTGCTGCACATGGCCGGACGGTTGGCCGAGGCGGAACGGGTGTATCGGGTCGGCGCCAAAGCCGATCCCTTCATTGCGTTCAATCTCGCCGTGGTGCTCGAGGATCTGCACCGCGAGCCCGACGCCATTGCCGCCTACCGTGAAGCACTGGCCCTGGACCCGCAATTCGCCGATGCGCATTTCAATCTCGCGCGCTTGTATGAACGGGCCAAAGATCCCAAGGCGTCGCTGCGGCACCTGCTCGCCTACCGGCGCATGATGGACAAGGAGCCTGTTTGAGTATTCAAACAGGCTCCCAGGGCGCATGAAATGGCGAAGCCGGCGCTCACCGTTTATCGCACCAAGCGCGACTTCACGAAAACCGAGGAGCCCTCGGGCGAGCAGCGAGTAGCACCCTCCTCGCGCCTGCGCTTCGTCGTGCAAAAGCACGCCGCGCGGCAACTGCACTACGATGTGCGCCTGGAATGGGAAGGCGTATTCAAGTCCTGGGCGGTTGCCCGCGGACCGTCGCTGAATCCCGCCGACAAACGTCTCGCCGTGGAAGTCGAGGATCATCCGCTCGACTATGGTGATTTCGAGGGCACGATCCCGAAGGGCGAATACGGCGGCGGGACCGTCATGTTATGGGACCGCGGCTTCTGGACTCCCGAGGGCGCCAAGACCACGGAAGAGGCCTTCCGGGCAGGCGACCTCAAGTTCACGCTCGAAGGCGCGAAGCTCAAAGGCAGCTGGGTGCTGGTGCGCATGCACGGCGATAAGTTCGGCGGCAAGCGGACCAATTGGCTGCTGATCAAACATCGCGATGCGAACGCGACCGCCGGCGACGGCGCGGCCGTGCTCGGCGAGGATCATTCGGTGGCGTCCGGGCGAACGATGGAGCAAATAGCGGCGGGCAAAGGGCGGCGTCCGAAGCCTTTCATGCTCGCCACCACGGCACCGGGCAAGGCCGATGCGGTGTGGCTTGGCAAGGGCGCCGATGAACAGGACTCGAGCGCGGCGGAATCTGCGCCGCTCCAATCCGCAGCAACCTCGAAGGGCCTCGAGGGCGCGAAGTCTGCGCGCGCGAAATCCGCGCACACCAAGCCCGCGCACACCAAACCCGTCACGACAGCGATGCCCAAATTCATCGAGCCGCAACTCGCCAAATTGGTTGCGCGGCCGCCGCATCTTGCGGGTTGGGGACACGAGGTCAAATTCGACGGCTATCGTGCGCAGCTGCGGGTTGAAAGCGGCCAAGCCGTCATCCGCACGCGAACGGGTCTCGACTGGACCGACCGCTTCAGCGCCATTGCAAAAGAGGCGATCGCCTTTGCCGACTGCGTCATCGACGGGGAAATCGTGGCGCTCGATAAGCGCCAGCTGCCGAATTTTGGCGCATTGCAGGCGGCGCTGTCGGCCGAAAAATCCGATGAACTCGTCTTCTATGCGTTTGATCTGTTGTTCGAGGGCCGAGAAGATTTGCGAACCTTGCCCTTGAGTGAGCGCAAGGCGCGGCTCGAGCAGTTCCTCGAGCAGAACCAGGGCGGCCGAATCCGCTACGTCGCGCACCTGCAATCGAACGCCGAGGCCGTCCTGGCTTCGGCCTGCAAGATTGGACTGGAGGGCATCATCTCGAAAAAGCTCGATGCGCCGTATACCTCGGGCCGCAGCGATCGCTGGCTCAAAGCCAAGTGCCGCGCGGGGCAGGAAGTCATCCTGGGGGGCTGGACGACCGAGGGCGGGACGGTGCGATCGCTGCTCGCGGGCGTCAATCGGGACGGCCGTTTCGTCTACGCCGGCCGCATCGGCACGGGCTACGGACGCGACGTGGTGAAAGTGCTCTTGCCGAAGCTGACGAAACTCACGCGCGAGAAGAGTCCGTTTGAAGGCCCCAATGCGCCGCCGAAGGAGAGCAACGTGCGCTGGTTGAAACCGGAGCTGGTCGCGGAGATCGAGTTCGAGGGTTGGACCGATTCGGGCATGATTCGCCAGGCCGCGTTCAAGGGCCTGCGCGAGGACAAGGATCCCAAAGACGTCGTGGCGGAGACAGCAGCGATGCAACAGCCAACCGCGAAGAAAACCGCGTCGCAGAGATCGCGCAACGAGGCCAAAAAGACCGCGCCCACGCGCCCCGCAGCCGGCCCTTCAACGGTGATGGGCGTGACGCTGTCCAAGCCGGACAAGGCGCTCTGGCCGAACGCGGGCGATGGCAAGCCGGTGACCAAGCTCGATCTCGCCCGCTACTACGACCAGGTGGGCGAATGGATGTTGCCGCATCTTGCCGGCCGCCCCTGCTCGCTGGTACGAGCGCCCGACGGCATCGAGGGTCAACAGTTTTTCCAGCGTCACGCGATGGCGGGCATGTCCGATCTGTTCGACTTCGTCAAAGTCCGCGGCGACAAGGCGCCGTATGTGCAGATTGATCGGGTCGAGGCGCTGGCGGCCGTCGCGCAAGTCGGCGCGCTCGAACTCCATCCCTGGAATTGCGCGCGCAATGATCCTGAATCCGCGGGGCGACTGGTATTTGATCTGGATCCGGCGCCGGATGTGAAATTCGACGCGGTCATTGCCGCAGCGCATGACATACGCGAACGGCTGGAGAAGGTCGGCTTGGTGTGTTTCTGCAAGAGCACCGGCGGCAAGGGCCTGCATGTCGTCACGCCGTTGATCGAGGGCAAAAAGGCGGTCGCCTGGCCCATCGCCAAAAATTTCGCGCATTTGGTTTGCGCACAGATGGCGCAGGACAGCCCTGCGCGCTATCTCGACAACATGTCGAAAGCCAAGCGCTCCGGGCGCATTTTTTTGGACTATTTGCGCAACGATCGCACCGCGACAGCCGTGGCCGTGCTGTCGCCGAGGGCCCGCGAAGGCGCCCCCGTTTCCATGCCCCTCGTGTGGCGGGACGTGAAGAAGGGGCTGGATCCGAAGGCCTTTACGGTGCGGACCGCGCCGACGCTGCTCGCCAAAATCAAACCCTGGAAGGAGTATGCTGCCGCAGGACGCTCTCTGGCCGATGCCATCAAGCACATAACGCGAGGTTGAGCAGGTTAGCGTGGACAACGCCGACTCCAAACCGGTAGCCATCGAGGTCAACGCCGCCACGCGCGTTTCCGGTCTCTTGAACTCGGCACCCAATTCCAAGGCCTGCCTGGTCCTGGCGCATGGCGCCGGAGCGGGCATGTTGCATCCCTTCATGGCGAATTTGGCGACCGACTTGGGCAAGCGCGGAATTGCCACCCTGCGCTATCAGTTTCCCTACATGGAAAAGGGCGGCAGGCGGCCGGATCCGCCGGCGCTGTGCCACGACACCGTCCGTGCCGCCGTCGATGCCGCGCACGCACTGCTGCCGTCGCTGCCGCTGTTTGCCGGCGGCAAATCCTTCGGCGGACGCATGACTTCCCAGGCGCAGGCCGCCAATCCGCTGCCGCACGTGCGCGGCCTGATCTTCCTGGGCTTTCCGCTGCACCCACCCAAGCAACCGTCCGATTCGCGCGCCGCGCATCTTTTGAAGGTGCAGATTCCCATGCTGTTCCTGCAGGGCGCGCGCGACGTCTATGCCGAGCCTGACTTGTTGAACCCGCTGATAGCGCTGCTCGCAGGCCGGGCCACGCTCAAGTTGTTGCCGGACGCGGACCACTCGTTCCACGTGCCCGCGCGCAGCGCTTTCACCAACAGTCAGATCAACGACGACATGATCGATGCGCTGGCCGGCTGGATCGGTGCGGTAGCCCGCCGGTGACTTTGCTCGGAGAACTCGCGCGCGCCTCGCAACGCGTGGGCGCAAGCGCGGCGCGCCGGGTCAAAGTAGCAGAATTGGCGGCGCTCTTGAAAGCGCTGGCGCCCGAGGAAATCGACATCGGTGTGCATTACCTCTCGGGAGAGATTCCACAGGGAAAAATCGGCATTGGCTACGCCGCGGTACGGGCGGCTGCATCGGCGCCGGCCGCGGGATTGGAGACGCTGTCGATCGCCGACGTTGACCGGCGCCTGTCGGAACTCGCCGTCATGCGGGGCAGCGGATCCGCGGCGCGCCGCGCCGAGGCGCTCAAAGCGCTGTTCTCGCGGGCGACCGTCCCTGAACAGCAGTTTCTGCTGCGTCTCCTGATCGGAGAACTGCGGCAAGGGGCGCTGGCCGGGGTGATGGTCGATGCCATCGCCGCGGCCGCTGAAGTGCCGGCCGCGCCGGTGCGCAGGGCCGCGATGTATTCCAAGAATCTCGGGGCGGTGGCGTCGGCCGCCCTGCGCGAGGGCATCGAGCGCCTAGCGAAATTCCAGCTCGAGCTCTTCTCGCCCGTTTCGCCGATGCTGGCGCAGACGGCCGCCGATGTGGCTGAAGCCCTGGTGCAGATACGCGGTGGGGCAGCCTTCGAGTGGAAAATGGACGGCGCGCGCATTCAAGTGCATAAGCTTGGGAAAGAGGTGCGCATTTACACACGCAGCCTGAATGAGATCACCGCGGCCATCCCCGAAATCGCCGATCTGGCGCGCTCCTTCGTCGAACATACGCTGGTGCTCGACGGCGAGGCCATCGCCTTCGACGCGTCCCGGCGGCCGCATCCATTCCAGGTGACGATGCGGCGATTCGGCCGCAAGCTGAATGTCGAAGCGTCGCGCAACGCCCTGCCCATCGAAGCGTTTTTCTTCGACTGCCTGCGCTTTGGCGATGAGAGCATCGCCACGTGCACGACTCAAGAGCGCTTCGCGGCGCTGGCCAGGGCGGTTCCCGCGGCGCTGCTCGTCCCGCGCCTGGTCACCGATTCTGAGCCGGCCGCGCGCGCATTCTACGAGGCCGCCATCGCGGCGGGCCACGAAGGCGTCATGGCCAAGGCCTTGGACGCGCCCTACGAGGCCGGCAACCGCGGCGCCAGCTGGCTCAAGATCAAGCGGGTTCACACCCTCGATCTCGTGGTGCTTGGCGCCGAGTGGGGTTACGGGCGGCGCACGGGCAAGCTGTCCAATCTACACCTCGGTGCAATCGATCCGGCGAGGGGCGAGTACGTCATGCTGGGCAAGACCTTCAAAGGGCTCACCGATGCCATGCTCTCCTGGCAAACCAAGGAATTTCTCAGCAGAGAAATCCGCCGCGACGCCGGCACCGTTTACATTCTTCCCGACATGGTGGTCGAAATTGCCTTCAGCGATCTGCAGGCCAGCAGCCGCTATCCAGGAGGACTGGCCCTGCGTCTGGCGCGGGTCAAACGCTATCGCGGCGACAAGCACGTTGAAGACGCGGATACGATGGATGCGGTGCGCAGGATTTACGCGGCTCAGTCCGCGAGCGGTACAAAGGGCTAGAACCTGCCCGTGTATTGCGGCAGAACCCCGGCTACCTCTCGCCGTCCGCACGCATGCCGGGCGGCAAGACCGGCGTGATCGGCGCGATCTTTCTGGGCCGGCTGGCGAAGTCGAACAGCTCGTCGATTCCGCGCATCGCCGCGATTTCCTTCAATATGGCGCGCGTCGGATACATCAGCAGCAATTTCTTGTTCGCGTGTTCCGCCAGAGCTTCAGCGGCGGTGCGCCAAACCAGCTCGGACATCTCGTTGCCCGCGAGGCTCGCGGTCTGATTGCGCGGTGCCAGGCACAGGAAAAACCGCGTATCGAAGCGCAGTCCGCCGGGCGGCGTAATCCAGTGACTGAAAAATGCCAGCTTATCGACGGCGAGGCGCCAACCCTGCGACAGGCACAGCTCCGCAATCGTGAGCTGCCCCGCCGATAACTTCAGCCGCGTCTCGCGCAAGACCGATTCGTCCCACGCGGACAGGTCGACTATCTCGCCGCGAGCGTCGTACGCCAGCAGCAGTCCGGATTCCTCAAACGCTTCACGCACGGCAGCCACGAAGAATCGCAGCCCGTTCGACGGCAATTCCAGTTGTTCGCTCGCGAGCCCATCGTTCAGTCCCTTGCACAGGCCGTAGACGTCCGCGCTTTCGTCGTCGAGATCGAGCGCGCCGCCCGCAAACACATAGGCATTGGGCATGAATCGCGCATACTCGCCGCGCTTCAGGAGCAGTATTTCAGCCTGAGTTTCCCGCGGACGCACCAGGATGGTGGTGGCGGCAAGCCTCGGGGTCACTTCTCGCTCAACGGTCATCTTACTTTCAGCACGGCACCAAACAGACTGAAGAGACGTTCCCAGTGGCGCTCCGCCGCCGGCTTGTCGTAGACCGGGCGCGAGGGAAAGGCGAACCCATGCGCAGTGCCGGGATACATCTCGACTTCCGCGTTGCCGCCCTTGGCGGCAAGTTCGGCTCGCAATTGATCGATCATTTCCCGGGGTGCGTACGGATCATTCTCCGCGCATCCAAAATACAGCCGAGCATCGGTGCGCTGCGCGGCGAGATGGGGGCTATCGGGCCGGTCGCTCACCAGCGCTACGCCGTACATCGAGGCTGCCGCTCGAATCCGATCCGGATGCCGTACGGCCGCGTTGATGGCGTACTGTCCGCTCATGCAGTAGCCGACGCTGCCCATCGGGCCGCTCGAGGCCGCCTTATCTCCGGCGGCAAAGGCCAACAGCGCATCGACGTCTTGCATGACCATCGGAATGTTGATCGTCGTCATGAGTTGCAGCGCCTTCTGGCGCGTCGTGATGTTGGCCTCACCCACCACGGAGCCGAGTTCTTCAACATTGGAGCGGTAATACAAATTGGGCAGCATGACGTAGTAGCCCACCGTGCCCAAGCGGCGTGCTATATCCCGCAGTTCTTCACGAATGCCGGGCGCATCCATGAAAAAGAGGAGCACGGGATGCGGCGGGAGGCGCTCCGGATGGCAGATGAAGGTATTCATGCGCCCGTCGGGCGTGACAATTTCGACCTGCCGCTCGATCATGCACTCGCTCTCCTATTCTTGCGCGCCCGCGCCGACGGCAACCCACGCCAGATCCGCGCTCGAGACCGACTCGACTTTGAAGTTTTTCGCCGCCGCGGCCATGCGCGTCAATCCTTCAGCGAGAGGCATCGGCGGCTTGGTATCGCCTTTCTTGGCCTTGTGAAAGCGCACCGGATTGATGCGCGCGACCACATAGTTGCGCAAGTAGGGCGACTTGAATCCCCGCGCCTGCAGTGTTTCGATGATCTTTTTCGCGCGCGCATCGATTTCCAGCAGGCGCGATGCGTGGCCTTCGCGTTCGCGCAGACTGGCGGCGAGCGTGCGTTCGCTGAAGCGGTCCACCTTCTTCAGAAACGAGCTATAGGCACCGCCGGCAAATCGCGAGGATTTCTCGTACACAATGCCGAGGGTCAGCAGTTCAGAGGCTTCGAATTCCTTCGTGTACTGCGACTCCTTCGAGGTGCCGTGGCGCTTCGCGAGACTGCGCGCCATGCGAATAACTTCGAGACTGCGGTCGCGCAAGTTATGCGCTTTTTCGGTGTTGAGGGCGAGGATGCGGTACGCCAGCGTCTCGTCCGGCGAAATCAAGGTGGTAATCTGTCTCAGTCCGAGAACCTTCCCCGCGGCCAGCCGATGGCGGCCGTTCGGCGTCCAGAACCGACCGTCCTCTCCCCGCACGACGATCAGCGGGTCCAGAAAGGCGGCGGTCTCGTCGATTTTCACCGCCAATCGCTTGGCGTGCGTGGGCGACAGGTCGCGCTGAAACGGCGTCGGTTGCAGCGCGCCGAGCGGCAGCGATGCCAGCACCAAGGCGCGTCCACCCAGCGGGTCGCGATAAGCGCCGATCGCCGCGCCGCCGGCCTCGCGCACCAGCGCAACCACTTCTGCGATCTCTGGGCTGTCCAAGGCGATGGCCACCTGCGCGGCATCCAAGCCGCGCGCGGCTCGGCCCGGCGCCAACTTTCCCCGGGTGCGCTTCGTTGGCGCACGGGTGCTTTTTTTACGCGGGGTCTTGGTTTTTGCTTTTGCGGCTGCCATAGGGCGGTTAGGTTCTCCTTTTACGGGCTCCGCGTAAAGAGCATTGACAGGCTGCGACGCGGCGGATTACAAAACTCGCAAAACCTGAAGAACCGCGGAGATTGCCTTGAATGTTCAAATCAGCCCCGTCGGGACGTATCTGCGAGAATGGCGCCATCGTCGCCGGCTAAGTCAGCTCGATTTCGCACTGCAGGCCGAAATTTCCCAGCGTCACTTGAGCTTCATCGAGAGCGGCCGCGCGACACCCAGCCGCGACATGCTCCTGAAGCTCGCCGAACATCTTGGCGTCCCGCCGCGCGAGCGCAACACCTGGTTGCTGGCGGCAGGCTACGCGCCGATATTCGAAGAACGCAAACTCGACAACCCCGCGCTTCACGAAGCGCGGCAGGCCATCGACGTGCTGCTCAAGAGCGCGGAGCCATTCCCCGCCCTGGTCGTGGACCGCGGCTGGAACTTGGTCGCGGCCAATTCCGCCGTGCAGCCGCTGATGTCGCTGGTAGCCGATGGCACCCTGCTGCAGCCGCCGATCAATGTCATGCGCTTGAGCCTGCATCCCGGCGGACTGGCAGCCAGAGTGGCGAATTTGTCCGAGTGGCGCGGACACCTGTTGGATCGTCTGTATCGACAGGTCACCCTGACCAACGATCGCACGCTGCTGCCGCTACTCGAGGAACTGCGCGGCTATCCGTCGCCGGAATCGCCCGCGCCCGCGGCGAACAACGTA
>Ga0210392_10001709_pt1 | contig 11429 bp, 15 predicted proteins | sample IncBWC30OmetaG_FD_161057 | JGI IMG/M metagenome (GOLD analysis project Ga0210392, IMG submission 161057) | Forest soil microbial communities from Barre Woods Harvard Forest LTER site, Petersham, Massachusetts, United States - Inc-BW-C-30-O ...
CCGCTCCAGCCGCGATCATTCCATTTTGCAAGAACAACCGCCGGCCGCTTGAATTCTTGAGGACAGTTCCGGATTTCTTCATTGCTCTCTCCTTTTTCATGAAATCGAGTTGACCACCGACCTTTTTTTGAGCCGTAATGCCGTGAGTTTAAGGTTTTAGCTCCGCCGGGCGGACTAGGTGTGACGTCTCGGTATCGTTTTGGTCAAATTCTGGTAACGTTAAGGGTGAACGCTGGTTGAGGCAACCAGGCCATCCAGAGAAGTGAGTGAAACTCTGGGTCGCTGCCGTAAAATGCGGTCGCATCCCTTTCCTGAGCATTCCCAGGCGCAAATCAAAAATAGTTGGACACGATGAAACTATTCAGACCATTCCGGAGCAGGCTTGGAAACGGCGTACCTTGAGTTCTCGTTAGATAATATATTGCGGGCATGAACGGTCCAATCACCGCACAGAATGCTGGCCCTGTCTCACGATAGCCAGTCTCTTCATCTGCCACACCGGACGCAAACGGAATTGCAAATGCTTCTGCGAAGTTCAGGAAGTTGACAAAAGACACTGTGACTTTCGCCCAATCACCCTCGCTCCCGCCCTGATGAAGGCCCCCGTGGGCATCGCGATGGGCGCGGGCGCGGACGTTGCGTGCGAAAGCGCAAACGTCGTTTTGATCGGCAATGATCTTTCAAAGCTCGTCGACACGCCCGGAATCGCTCGGCGTTGCCATCGCACCATCATGCAGAACTTTGTCGGAACAGTGGTGGTCGACAGCATTGGCGTTGGCCTGGCAGCGTTTGGCTTTCTCAATCCGCTTCTCGCCGCATTCATTCACGTTTCTTCGGAAATGGCTTTTATTCTGAATTCAGCAAGGCTGCTGCCACCCAATGTCTTCGGCGAGGAAATTGGCTCGCAAATTCCTTTCTCATTCGTCGGCCGTCGCACACGACTAGAAGGAGAACGCGCCAAGGCGACGCCGACACCAGTAGGACCGCTGCCCACACGGTTTTATCGTCGAGGCTGCTCTTGCAAATCCCTGCTGACTTCTTTGAGAAGATTGAGCACGCGCAGAATAAGTGGGTCGGAATTTTCAGTCAACCATAGGGCAAACGTGTCAAACGGTGAAATCGAAAAGCTCGGAGGATGTAAAACGACACCTTCGGGAACAAACTTTTTCGCCGAAGCGGGAAGGAACGCGAATCCGCCCCGGGCCAGTGTGAGAGCGGCCGTAGTTTGGAAATGCTCCACGATTTGATATCTGTTTAACGGCACGTGGTTCTGCGCGAAGGCAGCCACAATTAGTTGATGCAGACTCGGGAACAGTTCCTTCGAAGGAATCAGAAAAAGTTCACCGCCAAGGTCTCTTAGTGCGACTAACCGTTTGTGAGCCGCTTTGTGCCCGTTCGGAAGAGCTACAACAATTCGCTCACGTTACGCCTACCTGCAGAGCAAACAGGTCCGTGTAGCTGCGTCCGTTTAGTGGAATCTCCGTGACTTTCTTGGTTCCCAGGACTTGTCCGAGCTGTGTATCCGTCGTTTCGACTTGCGCGGCATTTTCGGTGACCACGACCGACTGTTCCTGCTCTTTCAATTGCAAGGTGACATCCACCACCAGGGCGCTATCGATGTCGATGACCAAGCCGCTTCTGGTGTAATCCTTGAACCCGTCCAAGGTCACATCGATCCGGTTTTGCCCGACGGGCAAAACGGAAAAGTGAATACGCCGTCCTGATCCGTCTTGATAGTTTGTTTAATTCCAGTGGCCGCATTGGTGACGACTACGGTAGCCCCCATCACCACGGAACCGGATTGATCGCTTAGCAGCGATGCATTATTCTCTCCTTGATGTTTACTCTCGAATTGGTGATGACCAATGCTTGCGGACGACAGTTGGCTTCCTCTTTTTGGGGCCAGGCTTGTCGTCATTACTGAAATGCTTTTCCAACTCTTTTCCTCCTTTCCTACTCGTGCTCGGCGATGATTTCCCAACTCACGCCAGTCACGCCCGACTCGAGGCTCAAGCGGCTCACGATCTGCTCGAGCAGTGAGTTCTGCCTGCCGGTACTCGTCAGAATCGCGTGTACCTCGACCTTGTCCGTATGCTCAACGTCTTCGCTCTTCAGAGACTTGAGGAGCAGCGGTTGCCCACCCAAGGAATGCAGCAGGAGAGCACGAAGGTGCGCTTCCTGATCGGTGCGGGCGGTAATCCGGAATAGATAGGTAATATCCAGATCCGAGCTTGCCGTACCCCCTGAGGGCCTTCCCAATCGGGCGCAGACCAACATTCGCAGCAAGAACTGCGATCGCGCCGGTTGCGGCGGATCCATACATTCCGTACCCCGCCAGCGTTCCGATAGCCGCCGAACACCACAACGTTGCGGCGGTATTCAGTCCGGAGATATTCAGGCCGTTTCGGAGGATTACGCCTGCTCCGAGAAAGCCAATGCCCGAAACAACCTGCCCCGCAATGCGAAAACTATCGTCAGATGGTCGAGTTGTGAGTGCTGTGAGCATGACAAACATTCCGGCTCCAGCTGCGACCAGGGCGTTCGTGCGGAGGCCGGCCATCCGCTGTCGCCATTGGCGTTCCGCCCCGATAGAGGCCCCGAGGATTAATGCCAGTCCCAATCGAATTGCAAAGTGATGCCAAAGCATGATTCCCTCCGTGTTCTTTTTGGCTCGTTAACTGCGAGGTGAAGGAAGGGAGGGCAGATACTCTCCAGCAACCAGGTACACGTTTTCTTCCTGATGTCCCGTGAAACAGTTCGCCGCCGTCCCGGTTCCATCCGCGGTGAACGCAGTCATTGCCCGATCGATCCATATCGCCGCGAGCCTGCCGCGCCCGTCGTCTTGCACCGGTACCCACACACAGTAGAGATTTGAGGTTTCCGCGAAGTTCAACAAATTTTCGATAACATTGCGCATATCCCCTCCTTTCGCGAGACAGACTTATCCCGATCGCGCGGGAAAAGTGCTCGCGAAGCTAAAATCAAATTGTCTGGTGGGGATCTTTACAGCGCCTGCGGGGATTCCCACTCGCTCGTGTTTTTGTGTTCTGCGAGAGCGAGCGGGCGTTCAGGAATGCGTCGCGCTATGCTCGCCGGTCGCAGATTTCCAGGCGGTTGCTGCTACCTGGAGGTTCTGGTTCTTGAGGTTTGATTTCCATATATGCTAGCGTTGTTCCTTTGTACCCTACCCCTACTGGGTAGGCATTTTCCTTGATACCCTAGCCGGGTAGGATAGTCAAGAAAAATGTCTCATACTTCGCGAGAAAAATTGGACTTGGTAAATCGAACGAAGAAAGTCATCGGCCAGCTCGAGTCTGTACTCAAGGGCCTGAACGGTGACGAGCCATGCGCCGAGGTTCTTCGCCGTCTCGCTGCTGCCCGTGGAGCCATTAACAGCTTGATGGGTGAACTCATGGAAGACCACATCATCAACCATATGCCTAAGAATTCGAAATCTGCCGAGGAAGCCGCGGAGGACATGATTCAGATTGTCCGCACTTACCTGAAGTAATTGGTACATGCACCTTGGCCCGCCAGACTACTTGCGAAACGGATGCAGAGTGTGTCGCTGAAATTCTTTCGGCAGGGGCAGCAATTCGCCCGCGTCCCTGGATCGAGTCGCCCAGTCAACGAGATCACGGTATTGCGCAAATTGCGTAATCTCTCCAAACCACTGCGTTCCGTTCTCGTTCGAGATAGTCACCACGTTGGGAAGATCACACGGTCCCAGGCAGCCGCTGATTGTTAGTTGAACGCGCTTCAGCAAACCCCTGGCGCGCCATTCTTTTTTGAGCCACTCGACGGGAACAGGAGGTCTTCCGTTTTCTGTGTTTCCACAGCAACATCCTTGGCACACCGTAAGGTGTCCGATAACGAGTCGCTTCGTCGCCAGAGGATGTGTCGAACCAGCACACATAGATTCTCTCCTTAGTCCTGTGCGACCGCGGACGACTGCGAAAATAGCCCGCGCACTAGGCCATGAGCCGAAGAGACTGGCGGAAGCAGCCGGGCGGAGTTCAGGATAAAAGTCATCTCGGAAGAGACGTGTATGAAAGCGGCCAGAAGAGGATTTAGAAATCCAAATGCGGCCAAGCCGACGCCGATGCTGTCAACGACCAGCGTCCCGACAAAGTTCTGCATGATCGTGCGGCGGCAGCGCCGCGCGATTGAGAGGGTTTCAACAAGTTTCGAGAGATCGTTGCCAATGAGAACAACGTTTGCACTCTCTCGCGCAACGTCGGTGCCAGCGCCCATCGCCACCCCGACGGTAGCCTTCATAAGCGCAGGAGCATCATTGACTCCGTCACCCACCATAACGACGTTGTGGTGCGCCGCGGTGAGCCGGCCAATGAATGCAAGTTTGTCTTCTGGCAAGAGTTCGGCGGCGATCTCGTCCACGCCCAGTTTTTGCCCGATGTCCTCAGCGACAGCCTTGGAATCTCCCGTGAGAAGAACGGTCTTCAATCCCATCGATTTGAGATCTTGTATCGCCTTTGTCGCTTCGGGCCGAAGTGTATCGGCAACGACAAGAGTTCCGAGGAACTTGCCTTCCTGCGCCACAAAAATCTCCGAATCCGTCTGCGAGACTGTGTTGATCGGGAGCGCAATCCTGTGTTCCTCAAGAAAGAGCCGATTGCCGACGATGATTTCGATGCCACGACGAGCCGCGACGATTCCTTTTCCAGGGGTGTAGTCAAATCTTTCGGGCTCTTCACTGGAGATTCCCATGTTTGACGCCTTTTTCAGAATGGCCTTCGCGACCGGATGCTCGGACCGCGATTCCGCAGTCACCGCCGCTTGCAGTAAGGAAGCAACCGGAACCACTTCGACGGGACGAACTTCCACCACTTCGGGGGTGCCGTAGGTCAGAGTCCCCGTTTTGTCTAGAAGAATTGTATCGATGGTCGCGAGCGATTCTAGATAGAGACCGCCCTTGATGATCGAACCGAGTTGCGCAGAGCGTCCGATCCCACCGAGAATTGCCAGCGGGGTTCCCGCAGCAATGCCACAAGCACCAGCAACGATGACGACAGAAATGGTAGAGCGCACGTTGTGAGCGACCACAAATGTGAGAACCGCGGCTCCGAGCGCAAAATAGACCAAATAGCCCGCAAGACGGTCTGCGATTCCTTGAATGGGAGCGCGCGATTTCTCCGCCCGCTCCACCGCGTCAATGATCTTGCCGAATGTAGTATCGCGCCCCATCCGATCCACGCGGATTTCGAGCGCGCCGGACTGATTGATCGTTCCGGCATAGACTGACGTTCCCTTGATCTTCTCCGTAGGCATCGATTCGCCCGTGATCGTAGCTTGATCGACGAAAGAGTGGCCTCCGGCGACAACGCCATCCACCGGGATTCGGGTCCCAGGCTTCACAAGAACGATGTCGCCAGCAGCGATCTCCTTTGTCTCAACGTCTTGCCAGGATTCGTTTCTACGCACCGTGGCGGTTGTGGGCAAGAGACCGACCAGGTGGCGGATCGCCGTGCGCCCGCGCCCGACCGTCAGGCCTTCCAGAATTTCGGCGACCAGAACGAATAGCGTGATGACGAGGGCCGTGAAAATTTCACGGATCGCCAGGGCGGCCACGATGGCGATGGCCATGGAGAGTTCCATCGTCATGCGGCGCTGAACGATGTTCTCGTAGGCTTCGTGGAATATCGGGAAACCACCAACGATCGCACAGATTACGCCGATACCAGTTACATAGGGATTCCGTGCGCCGCCGAGAAACCAAATGGCCGCTGCCGCCGCAGCCACGAAAAGGACGCGGTTGATCTCCCGCCAATTCAGCGCATGCTCGTGCTCATGACCGTCTTCATGGTCGGCGTGATCTAACGAGAGCTTTTCGGCTTCGTCGGCATTCCTTACGGCTTCGGCTTGTTTCAATTCCGCTTGGGTCATGATGGAGTCACCATTTCTGCAAAATCCTAGGCTCTTGCGCGACTACTTTAGGTAGGTGCGTACTACGTCGATGAGTTCTTCGGCCGCTTCCACCTGTGGAGCGTTCTTGCCAGACTTTGGGTCGAGGACGTGGAATCGAATATGACCCTCCAGCACCTCCGCCATCAGGCCGTTCAAGGCACCACGGCAAGCCGCCATGAGCTGAAGCACGCTGGAGCATTCGTGCTCGCCGTCGAGCGCCCGCTCGATGGCTTCCACCTGTCCCCGAATCCGCCGAACCCGACTCAACAGTTTCTCTTTGTCCTTTGTTGTGTGCGCCATTCGCTCCGTCCTCTAATATAATATACCCTAGTATAGTATAATGACGATGGCAAGCGCAAGAAGCGAAAACGTTGGACCTGCTGGACTCGGACAGGGAAGATGCTGTTCGCCGAGCATGACTTTTCGGGAATGTGGCGGAATTCGCAAACCACAATCTTCGTCTGCGCGGTGGTGAGCGCAGCGAGATACCGGCCATCCGGTGACCAACGAGGGGAGTACAAGCCCTGAGAGCCTGGAATGATGGACACTTGCTTGGAATTCAAATCCAGCAGCTGGAGGCTCGCCGGCTGATGTATATTACGACCAAAGACCATTTGCTTACCGTCTGGGGACCATCCTGGGTCAGTCTGGGGGAGATTTTCGGCGAGCATTTCCTTCGCTGCTCCCCCCTGTGCCGATATGAGCAAAATCTTCGAGGGTCGCCCCGCTTGGATATCCATGAACGCAATCTGCGTACCATCAGGCGACCAGCGCGGTAGGACAGCGAACATCGGTGGATTTGTGAGCTGCAGACGGTCGCTACCGTCGGCACGGCTGCGCCACAGCGTTCCCTCGGGGTAGGACACGTACGCAATCCACTCGCCGTCACGCGAGAATCGCACGTCGGTCGCCCAAATTCCGGATAGAAACGACACAAACTCGCGGCGCTGTGCATCGTAGCGGACGAGCTGGCCGCTCGTGTCACGACCAATCGCAAGTCTCCGCTCGTTTCGATGGCAAACGCACTGTCGATCCTTATATCAGACACCAATGGCTGCCTGACTTTTCAAAGACTCGGGCTCACTGCGGTATCCGGTCAACCTCTGCAAAAACCACCAATGAAATCATCCGATGTTTGCGCCCTTAGCAGCGCGTTTCGCGGATCCGATCGTTTCACTGCCACCGTATCAATTCGCCAGATCCACTTCACGACTCTGTGATCCGCGTCACCCCAACTGTGCCAAATGATACATACCGCTGCTTGAACTGGAGCTAGAGTTGTGGCATTTCGAGAAAAAGGAGATGGAAAGTGCCAAACATAAGAACCATGAAAGCAGCAGTTGTTGAAAAATTTGGCGAGCCGTTGGTAGTACGCGAAGTTCGAATCCCAACTCCAGGGCCAGGACAGGCACTGGTAGAAGTGTTTGCCACTGGAGTATGCCACACCGATTTGCACGCTGTGGACGGCGATTGGCCAGTCAAGCCAATGATGCCGCTTATTCCGGGTCATGAAGGAGCGGGAATCGTCGCAGCTATCGGGCCGGGGGTTACCCACTTGAAAGAAGGCGACCGAGTCGGAATCGCATGGCTGCACAGTGCGTGCGGGCATTGCGATTACTGTCTTGCCGGGTGGGAAACCCTCTGCCCGGAGCAGCAAAACTCCGGTTACTCGGTCAACGGAAGTTTCGCACAGTACGCATTGGGGCAAGCAGACTACTTGGGGCGAATTCCCAAAAACCTTTCGTTTGTGGATGCGGCTCCGATCCTCTGCGCGGGTGTCACTACCTACAAAGGGTTGAAACTGACTGAAGCGCGACCCGGAGAATGGGTTGTGATCTCAGGAGTAGGCGGCTTGGGGCATGTGGCCATCCAATACGCGAAGGCTATGGGACTGCACGTCGCCGCGGTGGACCTTGGACCAGAAAAGATGGCCTTAGCGCGGAACCTCGGAGCTGAAATTACGATTGATGCGAAAACACAAGATCCTGCGAAGGAAATCCAAAAACAAATCGGCGGCGCGCATGGAGCGCTGGTCACGGCGGTTTCACCTATCGCATTCAAGCAAGCAGTCGGCATGCTTCGACGCGGTGGGACATGCGTGTTGAATGGTCTGCCACCCGGGGAATTTCCTGTCTCGATTTTCGACGTAGTTCTAAACGGGTACACGATTCGGGGCTCCATCGTTGGCACTCGCTTGGACCTAGAAGAGTCGCTTGCGTTTGCAGGAGACGGCAAAGTGAAGGCCACGATTGAGACACTGCCACTGGAATCCATCAATGACGTGTTCAGTCGCCTTAAAAAGGGACAGATAAATGGGCGCGTTGTACTTGGCCTAAAAGAGGAAAAGTTTGCGAGGATGGCGATGGAGCGCCTCGCGAGCTAATCCGCGGTGCACCCGCAGTTCCTAAGTGCTTGGAACGAGCGAAGGAAGATCCGTTCAAGTGGTTGGCCTCTGGAGTTGAGAAAAAGCTGTGCCCGATCTTAACTTGCTATCGACCAGGCGGCGGAAGGGAATGACGAAATCGAATTCGACGTGCAGGGCAAAGGCGAGATCGTCGAGTTGGTGGAGAGCTCGCGGCACCTTTTTGCTTCCGTGCGGCAAGGGGAACACACGCGCATGTCGAAAGATGAATTCCTCAGCACGGGGCGATCGCTGGACCATGCTGCGACAAATCACTTGAGGAACTCGGGTGTGATGGAGGATCGCGTTCTCAACGGGGGGGAATTGAAAAATGAATGATTGTCCCATGGCTGTTAACCGAAGGATTGTACTGGCAATCGGCGATGGCTGCATCAGCCTGAGGTACGCTTCAGCGCTTCTTTGCTGGACAGTTACTGAGCAATACCGTACAGGCCACAACTGGGGAATCTCTAACGCGAACAAACATGCTGCGCCGAATGCCTAAGCGCAGGCGGTCAGATCTATCGGTTCAAAACCACTTGTTGTGCTGTTGCACAAAATTCCTGCTGTTGCACATTCTGTTGCACATTTTGCTGCCAAACCCGCCCAAAACACCCCAACTCTGTGTAATACGTTGTGCTGTAAGTTGTTGATTTGTATCAGGTGGGAGTACTACCTATCGGATTTCAAGACCGTCGCATTCAACCACTCTGCCATTCCTCCACACCTTTAATAACCAACGTCTCACTAAACACCTCAATTACGCGGGAATGCTCGAGCGCATCGGTGCAGGGCATCTCCGGTACCGCGTCGACCGCAAAACAGGTGTCGGTGAAGTTGGCCGACTGCAACGACGAGTATCCCACTCTCAAGAGTGTTCGTCCACTAGCGGAGCCCGGGTCCGCGGTTCTGGAAAAACTGGTCACCATTCAGATCTCGCCGTTCTGGTTACCCACCACCGATGGCCGCTGTTCGACTTTACCGGCGCAGGGACGCCGAGCACCCCGCAAGACGGGGCGCTTATATGCTGGATCCAGTCGCGTTCCGACAGAGTGTTGCCAGAGTGGTGGACACTAGAATGAAGGATGCGACGCAAGGCGCGGCCTGTGGCAACAATCCAGGAAAACCGGTACTCAGATCAATGCGCAACGGTGCCGGAGTGGGCGCGGTGCAAGGCGGGGCGGCGGGCTTCGTCGGCGGTGAGATCCTCGGAGGAGAAGTCACCGGCGGTGCAACTGGAATTCCGGGAGCGGCCCCAGGCGGATTCGTCGGGGGCACCTTCGGAGCTGTGAAAGGCGTTTTCATTCATTGGAACTTCTACAAACGGGGCAGCCCCGCAGCCCCGCGTCGCCATGTACCCATTTTGGGAACAAGTGTATAATGTAGGCGTGTGTTTCGAGGCTTGGCCGTGAGAGTGATTGCCCGGAAAACTCTTAGGCAATTCGTGGACAGCCTCAAAGGCAGCAAGGATCAGAGGGCGGTTAGATCAGCGCTTGAGGCATGGTTTCATGAGGCCATTCGCGCTGACTGGAAAAGTCCGGCGGATGTTTTGAAGGCCTATGCAAATGCCAGCATTGTAGGACCGGACAGAGTGGTCTTCAATATCAAAGGGAATGATTACCGGCTGGTGGTGGCCATCAACTATCGTCACCAGATAGTGTTCATCAAATGGATCGGAACGCATGGGGAGTATGACAAGATTGACGTAAAGACGGTGAAATATGGACATAAAGCCCATTAGAGGGGAAGCCGATTACGAGCGGGCACTGCGCCGGGTGGAGGAGTTGTGGAATGCCTCCGAGGGTTCAACAGAAGGCGACGAGTTGGATATTCTGGCGACCTTGATCGAGGCCTATGAGCGTGAACACTATCCGATAGACCTCCCCGACCCGATCGAAGCGATCAAGTTTCGATTGGAACAGAAAGGCAAAGACTCGCGCGCATTGATCGGGGTCATCGGCCAACGAACGCGTGTATATGAAGTCCTGCAGGGCAAGAGGCCTCTGTCATTGAACATGATCCGTAATTTGCACGAGAAATTCGACATCCCGGCGGAGGTTCTCATCCAGTCCGCGCGGAGAGGTCGCAAGGTTGATGTCCACCGGAGTTCAACGAGAATCAGACGGACCAGCATTCGAAAATCGGCATAGGTGTTTCGTCCACCGTGGCTTGAGTCAAGACAAGATTTTGTCCGTCCGTCGTCAAGATGCAAAACGGCCTACAATCTCGTGGGATGACAGTGGGAGGCCGAATGCACACACGAAATCGCGATCGAGAAATGTCCTGAGCACGGTTTCCGGGGCCTACAGGCTGTAGGTACTTTGGAGCAAAATTGCAAATCAGTTTGACCGCCTGGATTCCAACCAGGGAGTCGAAATCTGCCACTTGCGTTTGCGGACTTCGAGAAGCGTAGAATGCCTAGGTTCGCGCTAGGAAGTCATGGTGAGGTCGGCTTACCATCCGTGCCGCGAGATTAGTATGCGAAGCCGACCTCCCACGTGGGCCAGTGGGTGAACAAACCAACGCCAAAGAAATTTGGCAAAATCGAGAAAAGCGAGGGGGCTTTGAGGCAGCAATAAGAATCTCTTTGCGTGCCCCCGCGTTCCTTTTCAATAGCTTGGCGTTCCTTCGCGTTCCTCTTAATCTCCTGTCCCTCAGCGTGAAACCTTTTCTGTGGAATTGCGTTCTATATGGCAATGGCTGTTACTCCGGATTGGACATACCGCGTACTGTCTCTTCCCAGCTATCAGTGTTCAGAATTCCTACGCGCATGAAATCGCAAAGAGTAACGGCATTCGAGAGAAGGCTGGACCGAATGTTTACACCAGCCTTTTACCGAGAATTTCATCAGCTCCTGAAGGCATCGAGAGCCACGGAATCGCTCTGAGCGATTCCTAAGAATTCCAAGAATTACTGAGAATTCCTCAGAATTCCGTTCAACAAGAAAAAATTGCACCTGTCTCTGGCGAATTGTTATTTCGGCAGACTGCAGCCGCAGTGTGACTATCACCACACCAGGCGCTGCACCGATCTCACGAAGTAAGGTCATTGCTCCAGATACCCTCAGTGAACACTGACCTGGCCGCCTTTGCCCGGCTCGTTT
>Ga0210392_10001716_pt1 | contig 11405 bp, 11 predicted proteins | sample IncBWC30OmetaG_FD_161057 | JGI IMG/M metagenome (GOLD analysis project Ga0210392, IMG submission 161057) | Forest soil microbial communities from Barre Woods Harvard Forest LTER site, Petersham, Massachusetts, United States - Inc-BW-C-30-O ...
CGTTCGGCACCCAGTCAATCACGGGCTTGTCGTAGCTGTCTGCGAGCTCCGGGTGGTTCGTGGGGAAAGCGGCATAGAAGGGTGATTCGTAGTTGTAGTTCAGGGTGTAGTCGCCGTTCCAATCGGCGTCCGTCATCACCCAGTTGCCCCACAAGCCGGGCGCCGCCTCGCCGGTGCGAGACACGCACGAAAGCAAGTAGAGCGAAGCGTAGTATTCCTTTTCGATGACCTTGTTCGGGATCTCGATGAAGGATTTTGCGTAGAAGGCGTCCCACCAGCTGTGGTGTTTGGTGAGCAGTGAATCGATGTCCGCCTGGACCAGCGTGCTCACTGCGCTGAGCGCTTTTTGCTGGTAACCAGGGTCGTCTTCGAAGCTCATCACGCTCGAGACCAGCGAATAGCTCTGGCCGGCAGTGAGCGTGAAGGTGAGCTTGTTGGCAGAGGCCGTGCCCTTGGCGCCGATCAGCCGAGCCGCGACGCGCACGCGGTGAGTGTCGGCGGTGCCGACTTTATCCGGAGTGTCGCCGCGGACGTCGATGTACAGCATGTCGTCCATCGCGCCGACTGCGCTGGGGTTGGTGTTTCCGCCGCCCGGGGCGAACGAGACGCTGACGGCTTGAGTGCCCGTGCCCGTGTACGTAAATTCCGTGATCAACAGGTTGTGCGTGGTGTCGTCCGCTTGGACCCAGCTCTTGGTGGTGAGGGTGTTGCCCTTGGCGACGAAGGAACCGTTCAGCTCGGCCGTGCCGATGTCCTCTTTCATGGCGTACGTCGCGCCGGCCATGCCGGGGATTGCGAGCGACATGCGCGCCATGGCCTCGATGTGGCCTTGGCTGAGCGACCAGAACTCGTTCTTGTGCAAAATGAAGGTCGCCGTGTCGATGTTGTTTTGCATCGACACGCCGAGATCGCCGTTGCCGAGCAAGGGCGCGTCGGTCGTCTGACTCGTGTCGTTGAGCTTGGGCGGCGCGCTGAACACGCCGCTGTACGTCTTCGCCAGCTGCGGGAAGCTGTCGGAGGTGACGGGGGCCGCACCTGCAGCGCCGCCCGAAGCACCGCCTGCGCTCGTTCCGCCGCCCGCCGGCGCCGTTCCGCCCACGCTCGTTCCGCCGCCATCGCCCGCGACGTTGACCGTTCCCGAGCTGCCGCCCGCCGGGCTCGAAGACACTCCGCCTGTTCCCGGATTGCTTTGCCCTGCGCCGCCGGGCACGCCTTGCGCTCCGGCCGCGGCCTGGTTGGAGTGAGGGGCATTGGCTCCGCAGGCCAGCGCGAGACCGGCCACAGCGAGCAACGAGCCGTGACGACTCGATTTCAAATTTCGGAAACTGTGCTTCATGAATTTTCCTGTCGTGGCGTCGCGCGGGGGACACTCGTCGTCGGTCAGTGGAAATTCGAGCCAGATCCGATCAGTAAAATAAGTGGATCGGCTGGGCTGTTTGGGGCTACGCATACCCTGAGGGTGATCAATCGCTTCAAGCGCGACGTAGTCGATCAACCCGGGATCAAGTGGCTCAGCTTCTCCAATGACCCCAGCAACGATCTGGGCGCTGGCAGCGGTCGACGCACGAGGCCGCAGCCGATCGCGGGCTTGCAGCAGCTGGTGACGGCAGCGCACGCGACGAACCTCAAGTACCTGTGCCCGACGCTCACTCCGTTCGAGGGCTCCGGGGGTTGCTCGGCGGACGGCGAGGTCACGCTTGGTCAGGTGGATGCGTTCATCCGCCGCGCGACCAGCGCTGCGACGGCGTCATTGATCAAGGCACGGCTACGCACGACGGCTACGCACGACCCGCGAACGTCACCAAGTTCCCGCCGGCCTTCAACAGCGGTGACTCGCTGCACCCGAACAATGCGGGCCTGAGGCTATCAGCGGATGCCGTGCACCGATGCTCTTCAAATAGCTGGGCATTCGTGCTGCAAGTAGTTGAAAATGGCGGTTTTCGCCGCAGGCTTTGCACTGTGACAAAGAAGCTGACCCATCGCGCTGGCGTAGAAAAGAGCAGGAGAGTGGGTAGAAGTAGGGGGCTGGACTGATCAAGCAGGTTCGCTTCAGTGTCGACCCAGGGCGGCGCGCGCGGTACCATCGGTGATTGCGGTACGGCGCGTCCGTGCGGGTTTTGCGAGCGGGAGCTGAATGAGTCAATTGGAATCCTCGAGGGTTCTGCTGGTCGATGACGACACCCAGCTGCTGGAAAGCATGGAGGCCGTCCTCTCGGAGCAGTTCACCGTACGCACCTGCGCCTCGGGGCCAGAAGCGCTGCGCTTGCTGGACCACGAGCCGTTTCACGTCGTGTGCGCCGACTGGCAGATGCCGGGCATGGACGGCGTCACGTTCTTCCAGGCCGTGACTCGCCGGCGCCTTTCGATGCTGCCCTGCTTCATCTTGGTCACCGCTCACGCTGGTGAGCTGCTCGATCAAGTCCCTTACCAGGACCGTAAGATGCTGGGCATGCTGCAGAAGCCCTTCAGCCCCGAGCAGCTGATAGAGCGCGTGAACCAGTTTGCCGGCGTCGCGCAGTTGAAACGTTCGAACGCGGCTCTCAAGGCGGTCATGCTCGGAGACCGCAAGTAATGGGGGCGCCCTCGTCCGCCAAGTATCTCCCGTCCAAGATTCTCGTCGCCGACGACGACGAGGGCGTGCGCGCGGGCCTGGTCGCCAATCTAGAGCTCGAGGGCTACGCGGTCGTCGAGGCGCGTGACGGGGGCGAAGCCATCAAGCTGATCGCCGAGCAAGCGTTCGACCTGATCGTGTCGGACGTGGTGATGCCCCTAGCGACGGGCGTCGAGGTGCTCACGGCCGTGCGCAAGCAAAACCTGGATACGCCGTTCATTCTGATCTCCGCGTTCGTGTCGGAGGAGCTGGTGACGCGCGCCTTGGGCGAGGGCCTGTTCGCGATGCTGTACAAGCCCTTCGCCATGGAGCGAATTCTCGAGGTCGTGGCTCGCGCGCTGCGGCGCAATGTCGTGCTGCTGGTCGACGACACACGCTCCTACATTGCTTCACTGGCGTCCGCGCTGCGCTCGGTGGGCATGCGCGTGGAAGCCTGCGAGGACGGCCCGAGCGCCGTCGAATTCGCGCAAACGAACACGGTCGACGTGTGCGTTCTAGATCTGGTGATGGAGCCGCTCGATGGCCTTCAGACTTGCGAGGCGCTGCAGCAAATCAACGACCGCATGGATATCATCGCCATCACCGGGTTGGCGAGTAACGAGCAGGTTCGCGGCATAGCTCGGCGCGGCGTGTCGACCTGCCTGCGCAAGCCCTTCGACGTGCGCGAATTGCTCACGGCCATTGCTCGCGTGCGCGCCGCAACCCCGGTGAAAAGGTGATGGCGCCCGACCCGCTGCGCACCGTCGAGCTGCTCGCGTTGCTCGAGGAGGCCACGACGCCGCTCCGTCACGACGTGCGTAATCGCATCGCCTCGGTCAGGAATCTGTCCTTCTTCGTGCGCCGTAAGCTCGCTGCCGAGGTCGCCCCGGAGCGCGACCCGCGGGTGCATGATTTTCTGGTCAAAATCGAGGGTGAAGTGCAACGCACGGACGAAGTCATCGAAGCCTGGTCGACGCGCATACAAGACGTGCGAGCGCGCGCGGCAGAGCGAGTGCGCGTCACTGATTGTTTGCGTCTGGCCATGGACAGCGCACGCTTGTCCAGCACGGTCGGGCTCGAGCTTTCGGCACCCAGCCACGAAGAGCTCGAGCTCAACGCCGAACGCGACGTCTTGGCGTTCGCGGTGCGTTGTCTGATCGAAAACAGCGGCGAAGCCATGGGCTCCGGGTTGGTGCGGGTCAGCGTCGAGCGCGTGGCCGATCAGTGCCGGTTGACCGTGTCGGATCATGGCCCGGGCATCGCCGATGGTGCGCGTTGCTTGGAGCGCTTCGAGACCACCAAGCCCGGGCATTTGGGCTTGGGCCTGTGCATGGCGCGCCGCATCGCCTCGCGGCTCGGTGGGGATTTGGAGATCGGCAGCCCCGAGTCCGGCGCACAGGTCAGCTTGCTCGTGCCGATCCCGGGTCCGAGCCTCGAACCAGGAGCACCGCTGTGACTCGACTACTGCTCGTAGACGACGACGAGGGCAATCGCCTCACGCTCTCCGCGCTCCTGGAAGACGAAGGCTTTCAGGTGGACGTCGTGGCCTCGTTCGCGGACGCGACGCATTTGCTCGAGGCTGGCGGACAAGAGTACGCGGCCGTGCTGCTCGATCACTCGCTGGGCGACGGCTGCGGCACCGATCTGATCCCGTTACTTCGTCGGGCGCTGCCGGGCGCCAAGGTGATCGCCATGAGCGGTAGCGTGGGCGCCGATCGCATGCGCCGAAGCTCGGACGCAGAGCTGCCCAAAGGGCTGCATTTCCCGGATTTCTTGAGTCGGCTGCACGCGCTCTTGGGCACGCTTCCGTGATCCCGGGCGCGTTTGCCTGTAAGCGCGTGCTGGTGCCGGTCGACTTTTCACTGAGGTCGGCCAACGCGCTACAATATGCGGTCGCGCTCGGGTCGGCGTTCGGGGCTGAGCTCGACGTGCTCCACGTCTGGCATTCGGATCTATCGACACCGGTGATGGTCGCCAAGGAGCGCGCCAAGAACGCGCTGCGCGATTTCGTTTCGGGGCTCGGACTACGGGGCGACGTGCTCGTGCGCCGGCGCACCGATCATGGCGACCCCTATCTGACGATCCAGGGCCTGGCTCAGCTCTCGGGCTACGATCTGATTGTGGTGGCAGGTCCGGAGCCGGGTCGAGCCGACGCGGATTCGGTGTCGCGCGGCTTGCTGGGCACGGCGCCAGGTCCTGTGTTGTTCGTGCCCTCGAACGCCAAACCTCGGTTCCGCTCCGATCTGGATCGCGCGCTCAAGCTGGAGCGGGTGCTGGTGCCGCTCGCGCTAGCCGGAGAAGGCTTGGAGGCCCTGGATTACGCGGAATTCTTGGCTCACCGCGATCACGCCGTAGTGGAGATCTTGCTCACATCCGATGTGCCCGCTGGGCACTTGGCTCGCTATCGCGCACGGCACGCGCCCGAACGCGCAGACGTGCAAGAGGCGTCCGAGGCTAGCGCGTTGGCCGTGCCGAAGCGCGTGCATGCCTCGCGGCTCGACTTGGTCGTGCTCGCGGGATCGCGCGCTCAGCTCGGTTCGCGCCCGAGCGATCAGCGCGCCCTGCATATGGCGCTCGTGCAACAGTGTCCCAGCTGGTGCGTGCCCGGCTGAGAGCCCGCGAACGGCTAGCGATGCGGGGAAACCTGCCTAGCGCCAACGCCGCCACCTATGATTGCTCGTATCTCGACCTAGGCGGCCTTTGTGGAAATGTGGCTGCCCCCAGCGGAAACGTCGTTTTACGGCGGCCGCGCCCATCACTGCGACGAACTTCGTGACACCGCGTAGCGGAATCCGCGCGGCCGGCCCCGCCAAGCGCCCGGCGTCTGCCGGGCGCGGGGGGCCCACAACCGATGGCGAGCAAGGGCGGCTTCGCAGATCGCGCGGCGCGGACTTCGCCAGGCGGAGTTTGCACTCATCTCTTCGCGCAGCGCATCAGGCAAGCGGTGAGGCGAGCGTATTGCGGAGTCGTAAATTCGATTGTCGGCGAGTCACGGCAGGTCATTTTAGACCGAGCTGAATGGGCTCATCTGGAAGAGCTGGCGCTATTTGGCGACTTGGCCGTTGGTCTCTCTCTCAAGCTCACTCGGACGCCGAAGGCTTTGCCGTCAGTGACGGGCTCGGGACCGTCAATCGCTTGGCTGCTTCAGTGCGTGATGCTGCGGTGACCGATCGACTGCCTCATTCGCGGGCTCAAGGCTCAGATTTTCAGGGTGGCGCGAAGGTCTGACAACTTGCCGAGTGCGAGCAGCTCGGTGACGAGCGTGCTTCCGTCTTTTTGACGTTGCATCGGATCGGTGGCGAGCATCTTGCGGACCAGTGTCAACAGCGGCTTCGGCAGACCCAGGCAGAAATTGGCGAGGTCGGGTGGCGGCTGCCACACCTTTGCGAGCACGGCCTGTGCGCGATCGCTTGGAAACGCGGGACGTCCGGTGATGGCCTCGAAAAACACGCAGCCGAGCGAATAGACGTCGGTGCGCGCGCCGAGCTCGGCGCTGCCCATGGCTTGCTCCGGTGACATGTAAGCCCAGGTGCCGCCCGCAAAGCTGGCGTGAACGCTGAGGCCGCGCGCCGCCTCGCGCCGGGCAATGCCGAAGTCGATCACCTTGGTGCGCGTCGCCAAGCCGTCGCACAAGATCAGATTGGTGGGCTTGATGTCGCGATGAACGATGTTCGCGCGGTGCACGGCCGACAACCCCTCTGCGGCGCGGCGGGTGACGTTCAGCGCGTCCTGCAGACTGAGCGGGCCGGCAGCCAAACGCTGCTCGAGCGTGTGGCCCTCCAGCCACTCCATCACGATGTGTGCGTCCGCGAAGCCCGTTCCACCATGCGCCAGCTGACGCACGATGGCCGGATGGCGCAGCTCACTCAGGACTTTCGCCTCTTCCAAGAAGCGCGTCAGGGTGCCGGGGTCGTCGCGCGCAGGCCGCTTTAGCGCGACTATTTGCGCTGTTTCGGTGTCGCGCGCCTGGTACACCCGCGACATGCCGCCCGCGTGTACCTGCTCTTCGAGCAAGTAGCGCCCCGCGATGAGCTCGCCGGTCGCGGGAGGCGTGAGCTCGGTCATGGCCCTCGTTTCAGCGGCCGCGTGAGCTCGGCGCGCTACGCAAGTCGGCGGCCCCGCCCATGTCGGGTGAGGGACCGAGCGACGCCTCGCCGAACGGGATGGTGATGGAAAAAGTCGTACCTTGGTTGGGGGCGCTGGTGACCGAGATGCGCCCGCCGTGGCGTTTGATGATTCCTTCGACGATGGCCAGGCCGAGCCCCGTGCCGCGCAGCTTGGTCGTGTACAGCGGTTCGAAGATGCGCGCGCGCACCTCTTCGCTCATGCCTTTGCCGTTGTCGGCTACGACCAACGTCAGCTCGCCGCCGTCCTCGCTGGCTCTCACCTCGACGCGCCCGGTCTCTGGATCGACGGCTTCGGCGGCGTTTTGCAGTAAATTGACCAACACTTGCCGAAACTGATCCGCGTCGACGTTGGGCACCGGCAGCTCCTCCGACACTTCGTTGGCCAGTACGATGTTCGGTGACGGCTTGACCACGACCTCCAGCGCGCCTTGCACGAGCTCGTGAGCGGGCGTAGGCGCACGGTAAATCGCCCGTTCGCGCGAGAAATCCAGCAATTCTCCGATGATCTTCGCGCAGCGATCGATCTCGTTCGTGATCACTTGGGAGAATTGTTGGATGCGCTTGTCCGTCAATGCTTCGGGCGATTGGATCACGCGGCGGTCGAGGTAGAACCAAGCGTTGCGAATCGCCGCCAACGGGTTTCGGAGCTCGTGCCCAATGCTGGCGGCGAGCCGTCCAATCGCGGCCAGCTTCTCGGTGCGCACCAAGGTCTCCTGGGCCTCGCGCAGTCGCTCCTCTGCTGCTTTGATATCGGTGATATCGAAAGCCACCCCTTGAATGAACAGCGGGCGCCCATCGGCGTCGCGCACCACTCGCGCTTCACCGTGTACCCACACCGTGCGGCCGTCCCGCGCGAAAAACCGACAATCTGCGCGAAATGGGCCGCCGACGGCGCAGCCGCGCGCAAACTCCGCGTTCCAACGCCCTTGATCGTCGGGGTGCATGCGGTGAAACCAGAGCACCGGATCGTCCAACCACTCTTTTTGGGTGTAGCCGAGCAGGCTCTCGATCTGAGGTCCGATGTAGATCTCGTTGTCGCCCTCTTCTAGAGACGCCATGAACGTCACCGCGGGGATCTGCTCGACCAAAGTTCGGTAGCGCGCCTCGGCTCGCTTCGAAGATTGCGCTTGCGCTCGTTCTTCGCTCAGATCGTCGAACGCGAGCACGGTCAAGTCGCTGCCGGCGAGGGTCGTCACCGTGACGGCCAGGTCGAACGTGCTTCCGTCAGCACGCAAACCAACGGCGCGCTGCGAGCTCTCCGGCACGCCGCCCACGAAGTAACGCGACGCCGGTGTGCCGATGAGCGCGCTCTCCGAGAGCGACAAGAGGCTGCTTGCGGCTCCGCCCACTCCGCGCACCAGGCCTTGCGTATCGACCGACAGCACGCCGCTTTCGCGAAACGGCGCGTCGTCGACTGCGACCGCTTCGAGCTCGCTACTCCGCGCCTTTCCGAGCCGGGAACGAGCGCCGCGAACCTCGGGATTGACCCGGAACATTTGGTTCGAGGAAATGAAGGCATTGGCCAGCTGGTGCAGGATGGCTTCGGCTTCGTTCGGGCTCCAATGCTCGTCCAGACCCTCGGTGGCGACGGTCTGCGAGCGAAAGCCGCGCTCCGCTTGCTCCGCCGGAGGGCTCACTTGCCGGTTCCTCCTAGCCAAGTACAGAACGCCTCGAGCCCGTCGCCGCGCGTGGCAGAGACGGGGAAGGCGATGAGCTCGGGGTTCAGCTCTTTGGCGTAGCCGAGCGCGCGTTCGACGTCGAAGTCGACGTACGGCAACAGATCAATCTTGTTTAGCACCAAGGCGTTGCAGGCTCGGAACATGTGCGGGTATTTGAGCGGCTTGTCGTCGCCCTCGGTGACCGACAGCACGACGATGCGCGCCGACTCACCCAAATCGAACAGGGCGGGGCACACCAAATTGCCCACATTTTCGAGGATTACGCGCGAGCCGGGCTCGGGTGCCAAGCTCTCCAGGCCGTGAGCCACCGCGTGCGCATCCAGGTGACAGCCGGTACCGGTGTTGATCTGAATGGCGCGGCAACCCGCTTGCCGAATGCGTTCCGCGTCGCGCTCGGTCGCCTGATCACCTTCCACGACCGAAATTCTCAACTGCGGCGCGCGCCGCACGATGGCCTCCAGTAGCGCCGTCTTGCCGGCACCCGGCGAGCCCATCAAGTTGAACGCGACACACGAGCGCGCCGCGAGCCAAGCCCGGTTCTCGTCCGCAAAACGCTGATTCTTGGACAGCAAAGCGCGCTCGAGCTGAATCGTACTTCTAGCCCCGCGCCTACGACCGTGCAGCGCAGCGTGCTCATGCTCCCGCTCTTCCGCGTGCCCGTGCCCGTGCCCGTGCCCGTGCTCATTCTCATGCTCGAGGTTCGGATCCCCGCAGCCGCAAGTCACGCACATCACATCACCTCGACTTCTTTGAGTTGCAGCTGTTCACCGCTCAAAAACTCGAGCGACATCGAGCCGCACGGGCAGCGATCGAACGCCGACTCGAGCCGACTCTCTTGCTGGCAATCACGGCACAAACCGCGCCCCTCGAGCTCGATGATTTCGAGCTCGGCGCCCTCGGCCGGCGTGCCCTCGGCGCAGAGCTCGAAGCAGAAGCGGAACGCGTCCGGCACCACTGCTGCCAATTTTCCGATCTCGAGCACCACGCGCGTCACGCGACGGCCAGCGCAGCTCTCGGCGATCATGCCGATCAAGTCTTGGGTGAGCGCCATCTCGTGCATGACTCAGCTGGCCCCGCCGGAAAGCTCCAACAAGACTCGTTCGACCAGCGGAATGGCGCGCAGGACGGCGTCGCGTACCGGCGCGCTGAGCTCGAGCATCGGCTCGTCCTCGGAGCCAAAGCCGAACGGTTCGCAACCCACCAGCCGCGTGACGGGCATCGTGCCGCCGAGCGCATGCACGAGCGTTGCCACGCGGCATGGGTCAGTGCCGTGACCGGGGCCGAGCAGCTCTTCGCCTTCACCATTGGTCTGAAAATCAGGCTCGATCACGCTCAGGGTGCCTGGCGCATGCCCGCGTTGCACGCTGTCCACGAGCAGCAGCGCGTCGAAGCCGTCGGCCAACGTGTAGGCTAAATCGAGCCCGCGCGTGCCGAAGTCGCGCACGGTCACCTGAGCCTGGGAGGCGCGGCGCAGTAGCTCGCGCGCGACTTCGACGCCGAACGCATCATCCCCCAAAAATACATTGCCCACACCCGCAACGAGCACCCGAGTCATGCTGGCTCCTCGCCGAGCGGTTCCACTTCATCCAAGAAGAAATAGAAACGGTGCCCCGGCAGACCCAGCGTTCCGAGATCAGCGCCTGGGTCATCGTCGACCGTGACACTCACGTGCACGCGGTCTTCGAAGTCCCGCTCGACGGCGCGCACCGTAGCGACGCGCCCAGCGAGCGCGATGTCGAAGATGTCCGCGCGCGCCTTCGGGCGCAGTCGCACGCGCTGGCCTGCGCGGAGCGCGCTGCTCGTGTCCGGCGCCGGCCTGTGCAGCCGACCGTGTAGACGCAGCAGCTCGTCCGCAGACAACGCCTCGGCGCGGGCCAAGATGGCGCGGCAGCGCGCGTCGCCCTGACGCAATTCGGCCTTCTCAGCGTCGCTCAGCGTGAGCACGCGCAGCAGTAAGATCTCGTCGATTTCGGTGGCGTCGCAGGAGTCGGCCCGGCTTTCAGGGGCGATTTGTGGGTAGTCGTACAGGATGATCGGGCTGGCAAGGACGCGATCACGGCGTGTCTTGTCGCCTGCGAGCACTGGCCACAGCCCGCCCTGCTGGCAGGCGCGCGAGACGCTACCGAGCTCCGTTGGCGGATCGAGCTGCGAGACGAACTCGCCGCCGCGCACGGCCAGCAGCAGATGTGCCGCGAGCAGCGTATCGGCAAGGGCGTCGCTGCGCTCGACGGCTGGGCAATTGCTCTCATTTCGCAACACGGCATGGATGCGAAATACCGAGGCCTCCAGCGCTTGCACGCGAAGCTCGAGGCTTGCGTGCAGGCGGCCGCAGCTGAATGCGGCAAGGGCCGTGCAGCCCGCGAGCGCTGTCAGGTTGCCGAATTCGCGGCGGAATGAGCGCGGCCGCGCCGCTTCCACGCCCTCCTTGGCGCCGCGCTCGAGCTGCTCCAAAAAGCGCGCTTCAATCGTCAGCTGACTCTGCGCGCCGATGATCAAGCACTGCGTGCTGGCCTCACAATGGTCGGAGCCGGATTGCGCATGGCTGTAAGTTCTCGGATACACGCCGCCGAAGTTCCAGCGCACGCGGTTTTTTAGCGAGCTTTCGCGATACGGGTAGAGCGCGTAGCCCTCGTACAAGACCGCGTCAGCGACCGGCAACACGTCGTCGAACAGCGTGGGCTCGAGCGAAGACGCGTGATTCACCGCGAACCTCCCGCGCGCTGTGCGGTGTCCGCGTCGCGACGCAAGCGCAAAGTGACGAGCGCGGGGGCAGGTTCCGTGAGCTCGACGACGACCGATTCCGCGTCCGGCACCGCGGTGAGCAGCGCTTCAGTGACGTCCTTTTGTAGCGCCGCGCGAGTCGAGCCGCAGGCGCTGGCCGTCGGAATCACGCGCACCGTGACTGCTGCGCCCCGAACCTCGAATTCGAGATTCGTCAGCTTGCTCCGAAAGCGCTCGCCCAGCGTATCGATCATGCGCGACACGCGCTCGCCGAGCGACACCGGGTGC
>Ga0210392_10001718_pt1 | contig 11398 bp, 7 predicted proteins | sample IncBWC30OmetaG_FD_161057 | JGI IMG/M metagenome (GOLD analysis project Ga0210392, IMG submission 161057) | Forest soil microbial communities from Barre Woods Harvard Forest LTER site, Petersham, Massachusetts, United States - Inc-BW-C-30-O ...
ACTTCCGAGCAGGGCGCCCTCTTCGTTCTCGAAAATGATCACCTGCAATGAGTGACGCAGCCGCACGCCGTGTTCGTTGAGTGTCTGCGCCACTTCGATTGCCCCGAGCGAGCCCACATCGCCATCGTAGTTTCCGCCCTCTGGAACAGAGTCGATGTGCGAGCCAATGATGATGGGTCTGAGCATGGCGTCGGTCCCGGCTCGTGTACCCACCAGATTGCCGGCAACGTCGATGCTGACTGCGAGTCCCGCCTCTCGCATCAAACCCATGACGTATTCGCGGCCGGCCTGATCGGCCGGCGTGTATGCGACACGACTGACGCCTCCTTGCGGATTCTTGCCGTACTCCGAGAGGCGTTCAAGATGCTGGAGCATCCGCTCGCCATTCACCTGAAGTGACGTCGCTACCGGATTGGCTGCCCAGCAACCGGTACCTAAAAGAATCGCGCATAAACCGAGAATCTTCATGATGCAATACCTCACTCGTATCGCCAGGATAGCCCATGCGGACGCATCGGCTTGACATTTCCTGACGTAGTCGTTCGCAGACATCGGTGTCGATCTCAAATCGCAGTTATCATGCGGCTAGCGTCGCGCCAGTCGAGCAAGGCAGGGAGGTAGATGATGCGAGCTCAGCGGATTCAACGGACAGTGTGGTTGTTGATTGTCTCGATCGCGTTCGCGCTGAAAGCATTTCCGCTGGCGGCTCATCCGGTACTTACATTCACGGTGACGAGTCACAAGGAACCCCCCGTCGGAGCGAAGCCGGAGCGCGGAGAGGTCAAGCCCACCGATAAGACCTTTCCTCTCGTCGTCACCTTCGGGCATCGGTATTTGATCACGGAAGCCGAGGGCGCGCGGACCATTTATGATTTTGAGCGGCTGAGGGTTTTGCGCGTCACTCTGGCAAGCGCAAGTTTCACCGATGACTCGCTGTATTCGGATATTGGTTTCCGGGCGCTCGAGTTTCAGAATCGGATCATGTTGGGATCGGCGCTGCAGGCGGGAAAGCTGGCCGTCAATCCGATGGAACCCGCATTGATGGAACACCTCTTTTCCCTGTCCAATCCGAAGGGAACCAGCACGATCGAACAGCGGCGCTCGGGCGGCATGAGGGAGTTTTTCTCGGGAGAGCACAAGCTCATGCGTGTCAGTGAAAAAACCCGCGACTTGCCGGCCGCTTATCAGGCGGAATACTGGCGGTTTCTGCGCTACTACGCCGGTGGACATCCGCAGATTTATGCAGCACTCAAGTCTCTCAACGGCGTACCACAAAATGTCACTTTCGTGCTCACCAACATGGGCACCGAGACGCGTGAAATTGCGCTGAATTCGATCGCAACCGTGGCGGATGCGCCGTACTCGCTCGAGGGCTTGGTGCGCGCGCCGCCTGACACGGAACCGCGCAGCACCCTGCAGCAATTGGGAGAAGACGCCGCTGCCAAACTTGGCGCGCGGATGGACGCCACCATGAAGGTGCGTGACTCCGCGATCGCGCAAGGCCAGGCGCTCGAGGCGATGCTTGCCAATATGGCGATACTGATCATGAGCGGCGATGGCGCGGGCCCCGGAGCCTGGCTCGCTCAACATCGAGAGGCCATCCAGGGCAATGAGTCGGCCCGCTCGCTGTCCGCGAATCTTGAACCGCGCGACGCCGCGGGCGCCCAGAAAGCGGTGCAGGTCCTCGCGGAACTACACCAGCAGTCGGGAGGCATGGGCTACATGCTGGATGTTTTTGCGGGCAATACCTTCTTGAGCTTGCGAGATGGAAAGTCGGGCGCCGAACATCTGCTGGCGGCACTGAAGGTGAACCCCTATCTGCTCGGCGCATGGAGTGATCTTGCGGGCCATTACTATCAATCCTACGAAACCGACAAGGCGTGGGCGTGCTGGGATGCGGCGCGACGGGTAAATCCTCAGCATTCGATGCTGCGGCGAATTACCGAGATGGAGAGGCAATTGCGTACGACGTTTCCGGAGTTTTTTTGACGGTCACAAGCCCAGTTGAGTCGCAAGATCCTCGGTCGTACGAGCATCGACGTCGACAGGCACGCTGGGCAAACTCTCAGAAACACCCGGTCGCTCCTGCGGTCGTGCGATGAAGGCCGTTCGTAGTCCGCTGGCGGCAGCCGCCTTCAGGTCGGCGCTGTGCGCGGCGCACATCATGCATTCGCCGGGTTCCAGACCAAATGCTTCCGCCGCCGAAAGATAAACCGCGGCGTTTGGCTTGAAGGTTCTGGCAATATCGGCCCCCAATATCGCATCCCAATGAATGTCATTCCTGCGCGCAAGGTCCGACATGAGCGCGATGTTTCCGTTGGACACCGGGGCGATTCGAAAGCGCTTGCGAAGCCTGGCAAGACCGACCGGCACATCTTTCCAAGCGTCGAGGCAGTGCCACGCCAGCGTCAGCTGATCCAGCGCAATTTCCGGAATTTTTTCCAGACCAAAGTTTGGGATGATCTTCTGCAACATTCGCCGATGCACGACGTCCAGCTTCACATAGGGAAGGCGGCCGGAACGGATCTCTTCCATGGCTGGTTGATATTCATCGCGCCACGCGTCCGCGAATGCGATCCAATCGATCGCAATCCGATGCGGCTGCAATATCAATTGCGCCTCGCGGGCAACGCCGGTCCTCCAGTCGACGAGGGTGCCGAACACATCGAAAAATAGCGCTTTGACGTTTTTCAATGGAATGGCGAGGCTGCATGAGCACCGTTGGGCGCGCTAGGCTCAATGTTTTTCCAATATTGGTCGCGCAGGTTCCTGGATGGCCGGACCGGGCTTTCGCGTGAATGCCACGGCGATGACTCTGCCGCCGCCCAGGGTCACGCCGCTGACATTGCCGCCAGTATCTCTGACGAACTTCACGAGCGGCGCGAACCACCAGCCGGTCGAGAACTGGTCTTTAGCGGTTGGCGCAAGCGCAACCTCGCCGTGATGTGCGTGACGCGCGTACAACGAGCCATCGCGAACAAAAAATGTGTACTGAGTCTCCATCTCGTCACTCCAATACACACCGGTATAAGGCAGGAAGTCGCCGGAGTTCGCCGCTGCGGGAATCCGCTCGGCCTCGTTGATGGCGCCGGGCTGGGTTATTTTGACGTGCATGCCGCCGTGCTCTTGCGGCGAGAACTCCAGGTCGGCCTGAATTTCCTTGCAATAGAAATGGCCCGGACCAACCGGATGCAGTTCGAGCTGGAGCCCGGCCGCGGCCCATAATTTTCCATCTTTCAGCACGACGTTGAGAGTCTGATCGATTTTAGGAAGCGGATAGACACCCGCGAACTTTTCCATTTCCGCAGCTTCCATCGTCACATACTTGCGTTGCTCCGCACCTTTTTTGGCTTCTTGCGGATCCATCTTGTCGCCGATATAAATCTCCGCCACGGATTTCGCCAAGCGGTCGGGATTCACACTGCCCAAATTACTGATGACGGCCACCCCCAGTTCCTGGTCCGGAAACCAGATAACCTCGCTGCGATAACCCGCGTCTCCGCCGCCATGGGATAGCGCCTTGAGTCCGCGGTATGGGTCGAGCGCGATGCCAAGTCCGTAATGGATTTTTGTGCCGTCCGCCAGCACGCCCTCCTCTTGCATGCGCGCCACTCCCGCAGTCCCGCCCACTTTAGGGTCGCGAAAATTGTCCAGCCATAACGCAAGGTCGCTCGCCGTGGTGAACAGGCTCGTGGCACCCACGGTGGCGTAGTTCAGCGGGGCCGCGGCGAATCCGTCGCCCCTATTCCCGTATGAGTAAGCGCGCCCAGGCACGAGCTGCGTGAGGTCCTGATGGAAATGCGTGTGGCTCATATGGAGCGGCGTGAATATGCGCTCGGCGCAGAACTGCGGAAACGGCGTGGCGGAAACACGCGAGACGATTTCAGCGAGCAGGGTAAATCCCGCGTTCGAATAAAGATTACGGGTTCCCGGCGGGAAGTTCAGCTCCTTTTGACGGAAGATCAGGCGTAGCGCCTGGTCCTGGGTAATGACGTCGCTCAAATTCCAGCCGGCGAGCGCCAGCGTCTGCCACTGGTCGCGTACTCCGCTCGTATGCTGCAGGAGATTGCGGATGGTGATTTTGGTGCCGTAGTCCGGAAGCTCCGGCAGGTAGCCGTGAATGTCATCATCGAGAGCCAGCTTGCCGTCCAATTCGAGCAGCACGACGGCCATGGCCGTGAACTGCTTCGAGACCGATGCGACGTGAAAGATGGTTTCGGGTCGGATCGGAATGTTGTATTCGAGATTTGCGGTTCCGTATCCCTTCGCGAAGACCAATTTGCCGTGCCGGATGACCGCAACGGATGCACCGGGCGTTTTCGGCGAATCCCATTCCTTGAATAGCGCGTCGATCTGCTTATCGGGAGAAACGGGGCCGCTCGGCTTGGCGGCGGGCGGCGGCGACGCCGCGGCGGCATGTGCGCCGGCCGCGAGGCAACTGACCAAAGACAACAGCATTCCGATCAGCAGTGGGCGCCGACTCGATCGGGATCGAGCGTGCGTGGTCCTAAGCCTGTCGTTCATAGCACCCGCCTCAAAGGGATAGCCGGACACGTTGTAAAGGAACTCGACGGCGCTGTCGAGGCTCTCAATGCGGAGCGGAGGCCGCGTGCGAGGAGTTGGAGGCGTGGCAAGCCGCGCCACCGGAAGAATACCCTTCCGTTAGTGTGCCGGGTGCTCGCGGCTTTGCTGAGTCATTAGATCCTCATACACTATTCCAACCAGGTAGGGCTGCTTGATCAGATTGCCGCCCCACTTGACGTCCAGATCGTCCAGCAAATGGGAGGCGATTACTGCTTCTTCGGACTTCCCGGCAGCCATTGCATTGGCTACACGCCGCCGTACTTCTTTGAGCATCCCCTGGTACTCGCGAACATCTTCACGATTTGCAACAGGGCCGTGTCCTGGGATGATTTTCGTAGCGGGTCCGCACATCGCATACAGGGTGTCATAAAGCCTGATCATGCCGTCGATGGTGCCGCCATGGGGTTGATCGATGTCGGGATAAAATCCGTGAAAGAACGTGTCGCCGGTTTGAATCACGTCGGCCTCAACGAATCGGACAATCAGGTCCCCATCCGTGTGTGCTGGTGGAACGTGAATTATCTCAACGGTCTGTCCCGCCAAATGAAATTCGATGCGGTCTGAAACGGTGACGACCGGGATCGCGGCCGGATCGTTTGCGTAAGGCGAGCCCGACGCACCGTGGCTTTTTTTCTGTGTATCGACGATGTGTTCGCGGGTCTGCCCGCTCGATAAAATCAGCGCTCCCGCGCGCGCGAAATTACCGTCGCCGCCCACGTGGTCCCAGTGCCAGTGCGTGTTCACGATGTAGCGGATGGGAAGCTTAGAAATATTGGCCACCGCCTTTTCGACCTTGTCATGCAGTTGAGGCCATTCGGCGTCGACGAGCAGCACACCCCCATCTCCGGCCAAAACTCCGATGTTTCCTCCAAAGCTTTCGAGCATGTGAACGCCGTGACCCAGGTCCACGTCGTTGACGGCGGTTTTGCTCCAGTCGGGCAACTCCATGTGCATGGATGGACGCCCCATCGCTGGCACGGCGAGAAGGCAGCAACCCGCGAACGCCAAGCGTATTGAGTTGTAGATCGTTGTCACCGAAACCTCGATGCAGTTACCCTAAAAATGGTAGCGAAACTCCACGCCGGCAGTCAGCGGTCGCAGCGGCACCACTGAACGCGGGGTCAAGTTGCTCGCTTCCTCGAGGATATTCACCGCATACGCATTGAGGAGATTGCGCCCGAAAAGCGCGGCCTCCCAGAGTTTTGTGCGTACGCCAAGGCGCATCCCCAGCAGATTATAGGCAGGCACGACATTGTAAATGGGATTCTCGGGACTGAATTGCGTCCCCTGGTGGCCGGTATAGGAATAGTCGACCCGGCCAAAGCCTTCGAGGCTCGCGGTGACAGGGAGGGAATATTCTGCGAAGAAGCTGCCCGAGACTTGCGGTACGTTGGGGAACAAGTCGCCGGAATGGCCGGCAAATTGCGCGTTGGTGGAAGGCTGGTCCTGCGTGAGCTGCGCTTTGAGGAGCGCCAGCGTGCCGCCCACCATGAGGCCGCGCGTCAGGCGTGCTTCGACTTCGAACTCCGCGCCGTACACGCGAGCCTTCCCGGCGTTGGCGATGAAGGTCAGCGCATTGGTGTTGTCCGTGAAGTCCGAGACCTGAATGTTGCTCCAATCAATATAGAAAAGACTCGAATTGGCGATGACACGGCGATCAAGCCACGCCGTCTTGGCGCCGACCTCGTAGTTCCATAAGGAATCGGGCTGGTAGGTCCGATCTTCGGGTGGCAACGGCATCACATTGGCAAGATTGCCGCCGCCGATTCTGAATCCTTGGCTGATGCTCGCATACACCATGGCGTCGGGGGTGACCTGGTAGGAAAGGTAAGCCTTCGGCGTGACTTTGTGCGCGTGGCTGTAGAGAGTGGGTGTCGCCACCGGAGGCGAGAAGCCGCCGAATGGATGCGTGCTGTTCAGATCATCGGATTCATCCGCATAAAAGGCGCGGGCACCGACCAGCCCGGTCAATTTATCGGTAAATTTGTAGCTCACCTCGCCGAACAACGCGTATTGCCCGGTTGAGTGGGCCTGGAATTGACCGAATACAGGCTCGAGCGGGACATTCAGGTAGCGGCTGGGATTGCTGGTCGCAACCAGGGTCAAAAAAGTTGTTTGTATGTGTTGTTGGAACACACCCGCCACGAACTCAAGCGGTCCGCCAAGCTGCGAAGCCAATCGAAGTTCATTGGTGAAATACTTGGTCGTGTCGGCCTGATCCGTCAGGGCATCGGCGGTGCTCAAGCCCACCACATCCGTGAAGAAGGTCGGCCCGAAGGACAGGTCGAACAGCGTGGAGTCGAATTTGTTGTCATCCGCTCGGTCGAGATACGACGTCGAGAAATCCAAGGTCGCCCAACCGAAATTGTGATTCAAGGTCAGGTTGTAGATCTTGAGTTCCGAGGTGAATGGATCATGCACAAACTGATCCGTGTTGTAGCGCCCCAGGTCGCCATCGGCGGTATCGACGATGTTGCGGCCGTCTGTCCGGGTATTTTGGTAGAACACGTTTGCCGTCAGCTTCGTGGCATCATCAATATTGACGAGCAGTCCAGCCCTCGCGCCCCAGGTGTGTTCGGCGTTGACGGCCTTGGTTCCCAGCCTCACATTGTTGATGAAACCGCTTTCCTGATCGTCATACGCGGTCACTCGAAGGGCGGCGCGATCGCTCATGAGCGGCGCGTTCAACGTAATGGCTTCGTTATAATTTCCGCTGCCATGATCGGTATCCGACACACGGGCAATCACGTCGGCGTGATAGCCGCTGGGATCCGGTGGATTGGTAATCGTTCGGATGGTCCCGGACAGCGAGCCGGAACCATAGAGCGTGCCCTGCGGTCCGCGTAGCACTTCGATGCGTTGGATGTCGTAGAGCCGCAGGTCCGGTTGGCGCAAGTCCCCGGTGATCAAAATGTCATCCACGTACTGTCCGACGGTTGCCACGCCGGTGCCTGTGGCGTTGATGCCGCGGATCACGTAGGTTTTGAAGGCCGGGCCCGCATCGACGAATGAAAGAGCGGGAACCGAGCGGGCATAGTCCTCGAACTCTTGCGCTCCCCGGGCTTCCAATTCCGCCTGGGATATCGCCGTGATGGCGATCGGAATGGTTTGTACGCTTTCTGCGCCGCGCTTGGTTGCCGTCACGACGATTTCTTCGAGCGCTTCGCCCGAGGCAGTACTCGATGGCGTGTTGAGGACTTGCGCCCGAGAATTTAGGGCGACAGCGCACAGGAGGGTCAACAGTACGCAACGCGCTGTGATCAAGCGCTCTGATTCTCCAGAGTATTCACTGCTCATTTTCATCCCCCGATGCTTATATTGTGAGAAACGCCGCAACAGCTGTTCTGCCGGGCCAAAAAGCGCGGTCCTAAGTGATGGGTATGAAGATCTCCCAGTGGAAACGACCAAGGCGCCGACGCGATCGCCTCGGCCGGAATATTCGGCCGCTCACTTTGCCGCCGCTTTGGCAACGATTCCGCCGCGCATCACAAAGCCCACGTCCATGACCGCATGAATATCTTCCAGCGGACTCTTGGCCATCGCGATGACATCCGCGGCCATACCGGGCGCCAGGGTGCCGACATCTTTGAAGCCGCCGGCACGCGCCGCATTCACCGTGCCTGTCATCAGGGCTTCCGTGGGCGTGAGGCCTGAGTCGACCACATAGGTCACCATTTCCGCACCGTTCTCACCGTGTGGAACGAGCGGCGCGTCGGTGCCGAGCGCGATGCCGACGCCGATCTTGTGCGCCATCGTCACCAGCTTGCGGGGCTGCGTCCCGAGCTTGAGGACTTTCTCCATGGAAACCGCGGGAAGATTCTTGAGCGGGCCATTGCGCACTTTCTCCGGCGTATCGCCCACATAGGTGATGGTGGCGGCCGTCGGTACCAACCAGATACCCTTGGCTTTCATGGCCTTCAGGCTCTCATCGTCCGCCCACATGCCATGTTCAATAGAATCGAAGTTCGCACGGATGCAGGCGTCGATTCCGGCTTTGGCGTGCGCGTGCGCGGTGACCTTGCGACCGAAGTCGTGGGCCGTATCGGCGATCGCCTTTAATTCTTCGTCGGTGAACTGCTGTCCGGTGCCGCCGTCTCCTTCATCCAGCGTGCCGCCGGTAGCCATGACCTTGATGACATCCGCGCCGCGGCGAATCGCTTCGCGCACCACGCGGCGACACTCATCGGCGCCGTTGCAGATGCCGCGACGAGGGATGCCGTTGAGCAGTTCTTCACGGAGATTGTGATTGTCGGCATGACCGTTGGTCGGGCTGATCGGGTCGCCCGATGCGATGATGCGCGGCCCAAGAACGATGCCGTCCCGGATTGCATTGCGCAGACCGAGAATGGTGTAGCCCTCGGAACCAAGATCACGCACCGTCGTAAATCCACTCATCAGCGTTGCGGTAGCGCTGCGATAGGCGACCACGGTGAAATAATTGTCCGATTCGCGCAGTGACAGGTCCCGCCCGCCTTCCGCGCCGCCGCTCAAGTGCACGTGCAAATCGATGAAACCCGGCATGACGAACATACCGGTCAAGTCGATGACGCGCGTGTCCGTCGGCAGCGCCAGAGCCGCGGCGTCCAAGTAACCGTCGCGAATCTCTTTGATCTTTCCGCCTTGCACGACAAGCGTGGCGCGATCGCGCGGCGACTTACCCGGCTCCGCCAGGAGGTGCCCGGCATGAATGATCGAGTAGGCCGGCGGCGCGAGAATAGCGGCGTCCGCCGCATTGAAAAGCGCCAGGGAGACGGCGCCCACCCTCAAGATCCATCGCACTCGACTCAAGAATGCAAGCGCAAGCGGTCGATTTCTCACCCTGTTGAGCTCCTGCTTCAAAATTGACGATTCACCCAGAGAGCAAGGTATTATTCTGATCAGCTAATCATATGATCAGATATGCGTGTGCGCAAGGATTTGAAGCCGGGCTGGAGAGCATTTCGCCCAGAGGGTTGCCGTGACAGAGGAATTGGGGGAGGCCGGATGGCTCATGTTCCATTCGGTTGGTCGTTTTGCCGGGCAGCGCGCCGCCCTGGAATCCGCACTGGCGGGTTTCGCCGGCGACTGGACTGCGCTGGATCAAAATCGCTGGACGGCAATCGAAGCAGGTCGCCGACGCACGATGGGTCTTTGGGCGGAACTCATCGGTGCCCATGCGGATGATGTCTTCTGCTCGGAGAACGTAACATCGGCCTTCCACACATTCTTGACGGCGTTGCACCCAGGCGAGTTGGCCGGGCGCCAAGTTTTGATTGCTGCGGACTGTTTTCCGAGCCTGCACTTTCTTTTGAGCGGCCTCGCTCCGCGCCTCGGATTTACGCTCGTCACCGTGCCGCTGCGCGCCGGCAGCGCGTGGGTGCAGGACGACGACTTCATTGCAGCATGGGACGAGGACGTGGCGCTGGCGATCATCACCTGGGTGACCTCGACAGCCTCGAAGGTCGCGAATCTCGATCGGCTGATCGCGCATGGCCGGCGCACGCGCAGCTTGATTGCCCTGGACGCCACTCAAGGCGTCGGAATTTTACCGTTCGAGGTCCGCGTCTTTGATTTCGCGGCGAGCACGTCGCTGAAATGGTTGTGCGGCGTGCCCGGCGCCGGAATGGCGTATGTGTCGCCGCAGTTGAGCGCCACTTCGCGGCCGACGCTGCGAGGTTGGTTCAGCCAGCCGGACCCCTTCAATTGGAATATCGAACAATTCAGTTTCGCCGCTCGCGCGCGGCGTTTCGATCATGGCACCCCGTCGTTTCTACCGTTCATCGCTTCCGAGCCGGGGTTGCTGCACCTGCGGGAAAATGGAATCGCCTCCGTTCGCCGCCACAATCTTGCACTGAGTCGTATTTTGATGGAGATCGCCGACTCTCATGGTTTGACAGTGATCAGTCCGCGATTGGATGCGGAACGGGGAGGAACTGTGGTGATCCGCGTGCCAGACACCATTGCACCGGCCGAACTCGTGCAGCGGCTGGGAAGATCGGGTTTGCACTGCGATGTGCGTGGAAATCGCATGCGCTGGTCTGCAGGTCTGGTAACCAAACTCGCGGCGCTTCACGAACTCGACCGGTGCCTCGGCGAAACGCTGGATTGAGCAGGGGGTTAGGTTGCTCGAGCGTGCCCAGCTTATTTGGAGATCTTCAGACCCGCCGCGTCTACTTGAAGCAGCTGCAACAGCAAGTCAACCGTACGATTGATGTCGTCTTCGATGGCGCGACGTGCGGCAACCGGGTCTTTTTTCTTCAGCCCCGCGAGAATGAGATGGTGAAACTCCGTGCCGTTGTCAGAAAACGGCATGGAAACCGGTGCGCCGATGTGTTTCGACAAAACGCGCATATAGGGGCCGAATTGCAGCCACAGATTTTCAATCAGATGTGGTAGCACCGTCGATTGCGATGCACGGTAGATGAGGAAATGAAATTCCTGATTCTTGTCGAGCATGGGATACAACCCGTCGTGCTCAATCGCCCGCTCATGTTCTTCTATATTACGTTCGAGCGCCCGCAGTTGTTCCGCCGTAATCCGTTCACAGGCCAACTCGCCGGCCAATCCTTCAAGAGCGATGCGTGCAACCCGCAGATCTTTCAGCCGTGAAATGGATACCTGTGGAACCTGGGTTGTACCGGTGGGCAGGACTTCGAGGGCGTTCTCGGAGGCGAGTTGCATGAGTGCACCCCGCACCGGCATCGTGCTTGTGTGCAGTGTTTCCGCCAATGACTGCGCGATCAGCGCCTGACCCGGGTCGAAATGCCCGCGGATCAGGGACGCACGCAACTCTTCATAGACGCTGGCCTGAAGCGTCGTCCGTTTGACAATCCGG
>Ga0210392_10001719_pt1 | contig 11398 bp, 13 predicted proteins | sample IncBWC30OmetaG_FD_161057 | JGI IMG/M metagenome (GOLD analysis project Ga0210392, IMG submission 161057) | Forest soil microbial communities from Barre Woods Harvard Forest LTER site, Petersham, Massachusetts, United States - Inc-BW-C-30-O ...
CCGAAAAACGTGCGATGACTTGTTAAGCAACACTATTCGGCCGCGGCCATCAGGGCTGAAGCGGTTACAGCCCCGTTCTCGCCGGCGGTGAAAACATGCCGGTGGCCCTTGAACTCATAAACGATGACGAGCGCCTTGTTCCAGCCGGGCGTGGGATCGGCGCCCAGCCACTTCGGGCTGGCAAAAAATTCAACGTCCGGCTGGCGCAGCAAATCATTAACACGGGCGGTGACGTCCGAATAATTCGTCCCGGAGCCGTACGTCGCGGAAATGATCAGCAGGTCGGCGGCGGCGGTCGGCTCCACGGACGGCGGCTGAAAAGTTTTTGCGGTTTTCCATGACGTGGCGCAACCGGCGGTCAAAAGGCTGACGGAGATGCCGAGGATGAGGAGGGGGTGTGTTTTCATAAGTTTGTATATGCCGCCTAATGTGTATGCTCAACGTCATGTCCGGCGTCTGCCGCCATCCGCGGGTCGTCTTGCCAATCAATCGCTTCCTGTTGCTCCAACTTGGCGGTATCACCCAGCAATTTCCAACGCTGCCGGATGTGAGTGTGCGCGCCGGCAAGAAAATAAACTTCGACCATGTCCTTCGAGACCTTCCTCACCAGCGGATCGATGCAATCATCGAGCACGCATAAAATGTATGGGCCATATTCGTCACCAGCATAATAGATGACACAGCTGGCCATCATCGGCTCTCCCTTTTTTAAAGCCGGGTAAACAAATGCGAGGCGCCGGACTTCAAGCCGATGGACCTCGCGGACGCCTTTGGTATCGCCCTCGAAGGAAACGGACGCCTTGGGTGCGCACGGCAGGAAATAAAAATCGCTGCGGGCCGTGCGATTCGAGGCACAGCCGACCAGCAGGCTGACGACGAGGAGTACTAGTAAGTGATATGTTTTCATGATGGGTGGATATCGCCCATTTATGTCAGGTTTTAATCGCATGAAATTCCACATTGCAAGTGCCGAAGGCATTCACGGCACGGATCAAAAATCTCGCCCCAGCATGCGTATGAATGATGTCCACGGTGGCAAACTTCCGAAATGCCCTCATCTGCCTGGTTTCCGCCACCGCCCGCAGCAACTCCTCCACAGATTCCACCTCGATCGCCGGCCCTTCAATCTCAAAGTCTTTGCCTTTGATGGTGAGCGACGGCGGCGAGCCCACCTCAAGACGGATGCGGTCGCCCCGCTCCTGCCGCAACAGCTTTAACAGGTCGGGAACCGAATAGGTGTTGAGGGAGTATGAGGCCATATCGAAGAATCAATTTCGAAGATTCAAAGTAATAGGCGACATCGGACTCAATCAATCTCCCTCTTTCACGTCAAAATCTCCAGTCTCCAACAACCTCGCTCTTGCCCGATCAAGAGCCGAACCCAGCCGCTGCCAATCGGCAGGCTTCATGTCCTTGGGATGCGATGGTGCTGACCAGACACAGTCACCATCGACACCTGTGCTCAAACTGCGGATGTGCTGAAATGCCGCGATCCAATCCCGGAAGGTCGTGTCAGCGTCAAATCCATGTGGGGCGAGACGCTCGCGGATGCCATCCAAAACTCGCTGGCGATGCTCCAACAACAAATCAACTGTCCTCTGGGCCAACCGGGCACAAAGCTCTGCGGGTGCGCTCCGTTCCCTGCCACAGCAAACGCGCAGTCCCCAAACCCAATCAATGAACTCACGGTCTTGGATGCCAAGCACCGGCTCCAAAATGGAAACACCCATCAGCGTCGCAGGAAACGTAACGCCCTGAAACGTAATCGGACGGAACTCGTAATCGTCAAATGCCATAAACGCGGAAACGCCTAGCGTAAAAGAGCCACGCGGTAACTGTGGCAGGGTGAACCCATGCGCTCAAGTGCGAATCTGGATGCCTCATTTAAAGTCTCCGATCTTCTTCCTGAATTCCTGCTGGTTCACAACCCAGACACTATTTGAATGCCCGGGGTAATCCAGCAGATAGATGCCACCTGCGGTCTTGGTTCCGGAAAATCCCCCTGCCCCATTGCTGACGAGCCGGTGATCGACATAGACGTCGAACTTCTTGCCTTCGGCATCCGTGATTTTGAATTGCCGCGTGCCGCCATCGTTGAACAAAAGCAGCGTGTCCTTTTCGTCCTGAACGACGGGCGGAACGATGCGGATGTCGTTTTGAACGAACGGAGCCGGCGTGTGGGCGCAGCCCAGGCAGAAGGCCAGGGCAAGGATGACAAGGGGTGTTTTCATAAAGGATCCTTGCGGGCGGCCACCGGACGGGAATCCTGATGAATCTCTCATAACAATCTCCGCATCTGCGGTGTCAGCAATAAAGCAATGACAACAATGCTCAAGAACGTGCCAACCGGCAAATACCAAAGGCTCGCCACCGCGCAACCAAAAACAGCCCACCAGCCTGACCCCGGACGCATAATAAAGACAATCAAAGCGACGAGCCAAGCGATACCCAAAAATAAATGAAGGCACTTGATACACGTGCTCCGCGGCTCAAAACCCAGCGCTGACACAACCCGAGACCACGGACCAAGCTGCCCGGCGCGCGGGCCGGAACCGGGTGTAGTGTAATCGCCAGTGATCAGAGCACGACTACCATCAAAGGCAAGCCAGACGCCCTGAAACAGGGCCAATGCCAGAATGATCCATTTGATTGTGTGCATGGTTTTGGTGGTGTTATGAGGCTTAAAGCAACAACCTGAGCTGCGCGGGAATCCCGATGGACCGGAGCCAGTTGCGTTGGCCCCCGCCTTCGTGCAGCTACGGCGCGACGGACTGACGATTGATTAGTTGGTATTTTCCTCATCGAACCCAAAAGGCTTTCCATTCTTCTGGCCGTGATTTGATGTAAACGACGTGCTTCTCCCAGTCAACGCTGCTGAGAACTCCAACAACTTCGGCCCTCCATAAACCGCCATGCGGTCGAACGTCGTGCTGCGGATCTAGCTCAACGCAAAGCAGCACTCCACCGCCAAGATTGAGGTCCGCGTTCGTTCCACGGGGCGCGGTCCAGTTATTACCCTGAAAGAGAACTCGCGAACCGATCAAGGACCCAACCCGGACCTTACCCGGCTCATCTGCCGCCTTCAGCGCAGCCAGCACCGTGGACCCGTTGGTGAAGGCGACAAGCTCGTTAGTAAAACAAACCGGCGCATGGCGGTCTTCCGCCCGTGAACTGATTCCAGCAAGGGCAAAAAATGTAACGGCCAAGATTGAAAGGAATGTATTACGCATACGCCACCCAGGTTGCCTCTTCATTTTTGCCGATGTTTCTGCGCGTCTTCCAAGCCGTGCGCAGTCCAAGCAAAATCCCGACAAAACTCCACTGGACCAGCATCATGACCGGCGGAACCAGCCCAACGGCCGGGGAACCATGCGGAGGCAGGCCGGCTTTATCCCACGCCTTGGCCATCCAAATCGCCGGCGCATTCAAGGAATGAATTAAACCACAAAAATCCAGACCAAGCCACAGACCGGTAAAAAACAGCGCGGTCATGACCACGCCAAAGGCCAACCCCATCTGAACGGCATCAAGCAGTCGCGACACCCGAAGTATGGACCGGTTCATCATAGAATAAGCGGGTTAACCGATAACATTTGTTTTCCATCCAGTTCCATGGTGGAAATTATTCCCGGGATAAATGGGTGTCGAGCGTGAAATAAGACAAGGGTTTGGCGTCTGGCGTCTCGGGTCTGGGTGCGGCCAGGGCGGGGAAACGAAGAAACGCAGAGTTACGGAGAACGCAGAAGGGCGCGGAGGTGGCTGGGACATCACGGCGTGGTGAGGATGGAGGATGGATGCCGCGCTCCACTGATTGCGCGGTCGGAATGAAGTCGGAAAGAATCGGAATGTATTCGGAATGAAGGAATCTTTGGGCTGAGGTAGGGTTGGGGGATGATAGACATGGTTGATAGTGGAGAGTTGATTCCGCCTACGCCGAACTTCGGCGCGACAGGGGTTGATAGACGGTCCTTGCGGACGGCCACCACAAGGGGTTGGCGTCTAGGGGCCCGGATCTTGGGCTTGGGGCGCGGGCAAGGCCTTGAACGTCAAGGTCCGTCAGGCTTTGTCAGGCTTTGTCAGACCAAAAAAGGTGCTGGCGTACGGGTGCGAGCCGCACTGGCAACCAAGCCCTGCCAACGTCGGCTTGCGGGTGGTGTCTGCGGATTATATGAATGGTTATGGTTGCAGGCGAAAGCGGTCCCGCAGTCCAAGACGCTGGTGGGTTCACCGGACGGCTGGAGATATGGGTGTCAAAAGGATGGCCAAGCCACAAAGTGCCTGCCTCGCAGGTCCGTGCCGGACGGGCCACCAGCCGAAGCCGCCTTCGCTGCGCCATGGCGCGACCGGGCGCGACAAACTCCACCTTTATGGACGCTTCCAAAGGGGGCTGAAAAAAAAACAGCGATTAACAGTCAATAACAGTGATTAACAGCCGGGGAGTTTCAAAACATGAATTTAATGTCGCCACACGAGTTCATGAATTACGACTGCGGGGAGAATTACAAACGGGAAACATTCAATGCCCAATATTCAACATTTAACGCCCAAGGATATCGGCGGTGATGCGAGCGCAAAGTCACTTGATCCACTTCGCCACATCCATCGCCGCATACGTGATGAGGATATCCGCCCCGGCGCGGCGCATGGCGAGCAGGCTTTCGAGGGTGACGGCGCGTTCATCGATCCAGCCGTTGGCGGCGGCGGCCTTGATCATGGCGTGTTCGCCGCTGACGGCGTAGGCGGCGGTGGGCAGGCCAAATTCCGTTTTCACGCGATGGATGATGTCGAGGTACGCGAGCGCGGGCTTGACCATGACGATGTCCGCGCCTTCCTGGATGTCGAGGGCGACTTCGCGGAGGGCCTCGTTGGCGTTGGCGGCGTCCATCTGGTAGCTGCGGCGGTCGCCGAACTTGGGCGCGGACTCGGCGACTTCGCGGAACGGGCCGTAGAAGGCGGAGGCGAACTTGGCCGCGTAGCTCATGATGGGCGTGTCGGCAAAGCCGTCCTTGTCCAGCTCGGCGCGGATGGCGCGGACGCGTCCATCCATCATGTCGCTCGGCGCGACGATGTCCGCGCCGGCCTCCGCATGGCTGGCGGCGGTGCGGGCGAGAAGTTTCAGCGTGGGGTCGTTCAGAATTTTGCCGCGCTGGACGATGCCGCAATGGCCGTGCTCCATGTATTCGCAGAGGCAGACATCGGTGATGACGAGGAGCGAGGGCAGCTCTTTTTTGAGCAGGCGCACGACTTGTTGCACGATGCCGTTCGCGGCGTAGGCACCAGAGGCCTTGCCGTCCTTTTTATCGGGAATGCCGAAGAGCAGGACGGCGGGGACGCCGGCGGCGTGGGCGGCGGCGGCTTCGCGCAGGATCTCATCGGGCGAGAGCTGGAAGACGCCGGGCATGGCGGCGACGGGGCGGCGGAGTTTTTTGCCGCTGCGCGCGAAGAGCGGGAGGACGAGCTGGTTGACGTTCAGCGTGGTCTCGGCCACGAGACGGCGCAAGGCGGGCGAGGTGCGCAAACGGCGCGGACGGGCGATGGGGAATCCGGGCAAAGTCATGGAGGGAGTCTAGCGTTTTATGTGACGGACGCAAACGGGGAAAGTTTTCAACCACGGAGTGCGAGCCGCACTGGCAGACACAGCGAACACAGATTGGGGAAGGATGAGGCGGTTGAGCGCCGTAGGCGCGACATATTTGTAGTTTATCGTTCCAAACAAAATCCAGCTCCGTCAGGAGCGGCATATTCCGTTGCCAGCCAGACAGCGGGTCATTTGGGCAGTTGGATAATGGAGATGTGCATTGGCTCCGGCTTTCCGCCATTGACGGATTCCGAAAATTGTCGCCCTGCGGCATTGGTGCATAGATCGTTCAAAATGTTGACTGCCAAAGAATGCTCAATCCCTTTCAGCGTGATAACAATTGAGCCGGGATCATTTCCAACCCGCACCGTAAGGGATTTTACAATTGTTGTGGCAGCATCAATGTCTGATACCCCCCATAACTTTGAAAGTTCGAGCGTTTTACCGGCGTGGTCCGCAAAATCATACGAGTTAAAAATGTCCATCCCGCTGTTAGCAGAAAAATCATTTGTTTCCGGGGGATTGCCGCGCGTCACGCGAACTATGGCCGTGGCCGGAACCCTCTGCTCCGGAACCGGCGCGCATCCCATAAATACCACCAGCGCCAGCAGTCCAAAAATAAATCCCACCCGCATCATGGGCACATGGTATCAGATTCCATTTTCCAATCAAAAGCCAAACCCTTCACACCCAAGTGATGAAGGGTTTGGCCCGGTCAACTGTTCTGTACCTGGAACAGACGGCCGTTTATTGGGCGACGAGCCGGAAATATTTGTGCGCGTCGGTAGGCGGCACACTCGCGGACGAGGTCGTGCCGTCGTTGGTGACGCCGTATCCGGTGTCGCTCCAAGGGCCGGCGAGGCTATCGGCCGACTGGACGCCGAAATTGCCCGAGGCGGTCAGCCAAGAGAGCCTGACGAGAGTTCCATTTTGGGTGGTTTGCACGAGGGCCGGCGGCGCGTAGGGTATCTGGTACGAGGCATGGGCGACGGGCGACACCAGGCCCAGGGTGAAACCTTGCAGATATGGGGCCACCGCGCCAAACGACGGGGGCGTGGGGATGCTGGCGCCATCGCCGAGGATCAGGGAGCCGCTCACCGCCGACTGGCCGATCCAGCCATCCGAGGCCGGGCTGCCGCCGTTGAACCAGGATTGCAGATCGGCGACGGTCGTCCCGATGTTGCCCGACCAGCCGATGACGACCAGGCGGGCGGGGACGCCGGGGGGAATGCCGGGAACGGGCGTGCGGCCCACGCCATTGGCATTCGCGCTCTTGAACATGCCCTGGAAATAGTTGCTGGTGGTGGTCATGACGTAGTTGGTGCCATAGGCGGCGAGGGTCCAGGAGCCGTCGTTGAAGGCGTAGCTGGTGCTGGCCCCGCCCACGATGGCCGCGGTCTGGCCGCTCACGCTGGTGGCGTTGGTGGAGCCGTACAAGGCAAAGTAATAGGGCGTGCTGCCGGTAAGCCCGGTGGCCGGGCCACCGACAGCGGAATTGGTGTAGATCCGGGTCGCCGAGGCGGTGGTGTTCGCAAAGACCACGAAGCCGTTGCCCGAAGGAGCGGTCACGGTGAGCGTGGCGGCGAAGCTGTTGGTGGAGCCGGCGGTATTGGAGATCAACACGGAATAGGTGCCGGCATCGGACATCTGGACGTTGGTGAGGGACAGGGTGGAGCCGGTGGCACCCGTGATGAGGGTGCTGGTGTTGTAGTACCATTGATAGGTCGGAGCGGGCGTGCCGTAGGCGCTCACCGAGAAACTTGTGGTGCCCCCGACGGGCACGGATTTATTCACGGGCTGCACCGTGATGACCGGCGACACCGAAGCCAGGGGATCAATGCGCCCCAAGATGAAACCCTTGATACCGGGCGCGCTGGTGCTGAACAGGGTGGCGGCGGTGCTGGTGCCGAGGGTGATGGCCCCGCTGACGTCCGACTGGCCAATCCAGCCGGAGAAGCCCGGGTTGCCGCCATTGAACCAGCTTTGCAGGTTGGCAATGGTCGTGCCGTCATTCGCGGACCAACCGATGACGACGAATTGCGCGGCGGAGCCGCCCGCCACACCAGGAACGGCAGTCCTCCCGAAGATATCGGCACCCGCACTGACGAACTGGCCAGACGCGGTGTTCGAGCCATAGCTCACCAATGTCCAATTTGCGTCACTGAAGGCATAGTTGACGTTCGTGCCGCCGGCGATGGCGGCGGCCTGGCCGTTCACGGTGGTTGCGTTCGTGGAACGGAACAGGGCAAAGCGGTATTGAGGATTGAGGCCGAGGCTGGAGGTAAAGCCGGTGGCCGCGCCACCCACCACGGCATTGGTGCTGATCTTGGTGGTGCTGTCGTTGCCGAACTTGATGGTACCTTGCCCCTGCGCGGAAATTGCCAGCAGGGCGGACAGGGCGGAAACGAGGAGGATGTGTTTCATAGGATTGAACGATTTCCTCGCATCATAGACCGGTTATCAAATCCGACAACTGTGCGTCTGACAGCACATATCAACGAGTTATACCCGGCCGGTGTTCCCAACCCCTTCAACTCTCCAACGCTCCAACTCGTTAACTCGATCCGCTCCTCACTGCTGTTTTTTCCGTTTGCTCTTATAACTCCAGACGCCGATGGCGATGGCCAGGACCGAGATGAAAAGTTCACCAAGGACTTTGGGCTGGTGCGTATTGTAAAATTGCCAGATGGAATAGCCACCGATGCAGATGCCCGCGAGGATGTAGTACCACCATTTCCATTTATCCTCCTCTTCCTCGCCAGCGTGAGCTTTCAGTTCACGGGCGATCCGGGAAATGCCTTCGGCCGCGGTCGGCCGGGCGGCCGGGGCCAGCGGCGCGACCGGGGCGGGCGGCGGGGCGGCGGCGGTTTGCGTCCGTGCAGCGCCAACCGGCACGGGCGCGGGTGCGTAAGCCGGTGCGGGCGCAGGGGCCAGGCTTGGTGCCGGCGCGGGGGCAAGGCTGGGCGCGGGCCGGGGCGGCGGCGACACGGACAGGCTGCGGGCGATGATCTCGTTGGCGGAGGCGGTGCCATCCGCGCCGCAGACGGGACAGGCGATGGTCTGGGGCATCCGGCCGTTGACCGGCTCGACTTCGAAGGAATATTTCTGGCCGCAGCGACAGACAACTTTTACAGGCAGCAAGGACATAGGTTTTGCAAGCTGGTGCCGAGTCCAAAACTCAGCGGGTTGTTTCCGGTTTCAGGTTCCGACTTTGCTCCCAACCGGGAAATTTGTCCAGAAAAAGCGGCGGGGTTGGACGGCGGGCGCCAGAATGCGGCTTGCTTCCTGTCCGCAGCGACTTATTTTTCCGCCATGCGGATGTTAAAAACCTTGGGCATGATGGCGCTGATCTTTTTGATCTTTGCCACCGGGGCGTGGCTTGGCTTCAAGCTGCTGGCGAGGCATGGCGGGCCGCAGATGGAGAACACCACCACCGTGGTGCAGCAGATCCAGACCTTGGCCGACCTGGTGACGGTAAAATATGTGATGCAAAAGGTGGTCATCGAGACCGCGCCGCCGGATACGACGCTGGGCCAGTTTTTTCAGGGGGAAAACCGCCTGCTCCTGCTGGCGCAAGGCAACGTCAAGGCGGGCATCAATCTGAAGCGGTTACAGCCGGGCGACGTGACCATCTCCGGCAAAAAGATCATCATCCACCTGCCCCTGGCGGAGATCACCGATGCGTACCTCGATGAAAAGCAAACCAAGGTGATCGACTGGCAGCGCGGCTTCATGCGCAGTTTCGACAAGGACCTGGAAACCTCGGCGCGGCAGGCGGCGGTGGATGACATCCGCCGGTCGGCACGCGATGCGGGGATTTTGCGGGATGCCGCCGAACGGGCACGGCTGGAACTGGCGGTATTCTTGAACCGGGCGGGCTACGAGCAGGTGGAGTTCACGGAACGCACTGAAGCGATACCGCTGGAAGTTCCGCGGTGACGGTGTCCAACTTCTGGCTGGCATGTCTAATTTTCACCGTTTGCGGGGCCTGTTCCAAACACTCGACGGACAGGCGGCGGCGCGGCTGGTGCACGCGCTGGGCGCGCGGCGGCACCCCGATGGACGCCAATTGAAACGATGCCATCCGCAGGTTCATCGTTGCGGCGGTCGCCAAGCCCGGTGCGAAACTTTGATTGTGAAATTTTCTGGCCACGCCTGCATGCCTGCAACTCGTGTGCCAGAAAAAATCGCGTTGCCGGAAGGCTGTTTTCATTTCGTAAAAAACTCCTAAAGTCATTCCATCCCGGCAGGGAATGCCGGTTTCAGTCCTTGTCGGCGGCGGGATTTTCCCATTCCGGATAGATGGCGGCCGGCAACTGGCCGCGCCGGATGAGCTCCTGCAGGTCGCGGATGATGGTGCGCCGGGCAACCTTGAACTCACGGGCGAGCGCGGAGATGTTCGGCCGTTCGCCCGACGGGGCGAGCCGCGCCAGCATCTCATTCTGCCGCGCCAGCCGGTCGGTGGAGCGGCTCAACAGTTCCGGTGCGTCGATGCGCCGCGAACGTTCCAGCGCTTCAAACTGGCGGATGATCTCCGTGTCCGCGCATTCCTTCAGCGCGGTTTCCAGCGTGCGCCGGAGTTCACGGATGTCCACCGGCTTGGGCAGGCAATAATGCGCCCGGCGCGGCCCCTGCAACGCGGCCATCTGCTGCCGCACTTCCAGCGCCCCGGAGACGATGATGACCGGCACATGCGGCAGCAGCTCTTTGAATTCCGGCAAAAAATCCAGCCCGCGCTCGCCGTCTTCGAGCACATGATCCAACACCACCGCATCCGGCTGGAGGCGTGGCAACAGCGCCAACGCCCCGCTGCCGGTCTTCGCCCGCGTCAGCCGGCAATGGCCGAGCGCCTCTTCGTATATCTCATATTGCAAATCGTCGTCCTCGATGATGAGCAGATGCGGTTTTGGGTTCATGGTTTCACAGGAAGGATCAGGGTGAACATGCTGCCCGCGCCGGGTTCCGATTCCACGGCGAGGCCGGCTTCCATTTTTTTTGCCAGTTCATAGACCATCGACAGCCCCAGGCCGGTGCCGCGGCGCGCGGACAGGTTTTTGGTGGTGAAAAACGGCTCAAAGATCCGCGCCCGGATCTCTGGCGCGATGCCGGTGCCGTGGTCGCGGACGGAAACCAGGATGAACCGCGGCGCGGGCGCGGGCGGCAGCACCATTTCCGCCGGCAACTTTTCCACGGCCCGGGTCGCCAGCTCGATCTGTTTGCGCCCGGTCATCGCCTCGCTGGCGTTGAAGATGAAGTTGAGCAGGATTTGCTGGACGAAATCGCGCGGCACGGAGACCGCCGGCAGGTTTTCGCCGGGTTGAAACCGGACGTCGCTCTCGTGGAGAAAACGGTCACCCAGCAGCCGGCGGGTGTCCGCCACCACGGCGTTGAGGTCGCAGGAATCGGCGGGGGTATCATTGTTGCGGCTGAAACCCAGCATGGCGTCCACGACTTCCGCGCCCTGCTGCACCACCGTCTGGATACGCGCCGTGCGGGTGCGGATCTTCTCCGCATCGCCCACATTGTCCTCGATGATCTGGGCGGAGCCCTTGATGATGGAGAGGATGTTGTTGAAGTCATGCGCGATGCCGGCGGCAAGCGTCCCCAGCGCGTTCATCTTCTGGCTGTGCAACAGCTCGCGGTTCGCCAGTTCAAGCTGGCCAGTGCGCTCGGTGACCAGTTGCTCGACGGCCGCATAACTGTGCTGCAGGCGGCGATGCCGGTTCAACGCCAGCGCGGCAAAGAACAGCGATACCACCAACGCAATCCCCAGCACCACGACCAGCCGCGATTCACGATACCACGGCACCACCACCGTGA
>Ga0210392_10001722_pt1 | contig 11393 bp, 11 predicted proteins | sample IncBWC30OmetaG_FD_161057 | JGI IMG/M metagenome (GOLD analysis project Ga0210392, IMG submission 161057) | Forest soil microbial communities from Barre Woods Harvard Forest LTER site, Petersham, Massachusetts, United States - Inc-BW-C-30-O ...
ACAGCGCTCTGGGTTATCGCTCCCCTGTGGTCTGCGAACTCCTAGCCCCATGACTAATAAATCCAAGAAACCCCTGTACACATCCATGGCGCAAGCCCACTTTCACAAGGTTTCCCATAGATTCCCAAGGTTTCCCAACACTTTTTAAAAAAATATTGTTTAACCACCAAACACACGAACCACACGAAAACCTGAGGACTGAAATTTGAGAAAAGGCCAATGAAAACGCAAAAATTAAGCCTAATTAAACCAAGTTAAACCACTTTTTTATTTATGAGACACGAATCGCTCCCGGCTTCGCCACGGCAGACGCATATGAACACGCTGGCGGGCCAGCGGTTTGAATTATTTTCTGGCCTGCCCCGCACCGGAGACTTACGCTCTGCTTAACTTATTTCCTGCCAACCATTATGGATATCGTATTCAATTGCCCGAACTGTGAACAGGAGCTGGCCGTGGATCAATCCGGCGCCGGCTCGCAGATCGAATGCCCGTCGTGCAACCAGCCCATCACCATCCCGGCCACCGGCAAGGTGACGACCGGTTCGTTGCCGCCGGTCACGCCGCCGCCGCCCGCCCCCAGCGCCATTTCGTCTTCCGCCGCCGCCAAGATCACGCTGCACCTGAAGGTGCCGGTGAGCGACAAGCCCGGCGCCTCCCTGATCGAAAAACCCAAGCCGCCGCTGGATGTCGCCGCCAAGGGGGAAAAGAAGATCCGCATCCACACCATCCGCCGCGCCCAGTGCATCGAGTCCGGCCACGACAAGTTCGATGAGGTCGTCTCCAAATTTTTGGTCGATGTGGGCGAGGCGAACATCACCGGCATCCACACCATCAATTACGAGCAGTTCGATGTGGGCACGCAGAAGATCATGACGGATTACGGCATCCTGATCGTCTACCGGGGTTGAATGGTTTTGACTTGGCCGCAGCCCGCCGATACCGTTTGTTTATGGCAAGACGTCCCGCATTTTGGCTCCTGGTTGTCACGCTTCTGGCGCTGACGCCCTTCCGTTCCCCGGCGCCCCTGGTCTTCATCCCGGGCGAGGGCTGGTATTACGAATCTTACGGTGAAAACAGCAAATGGCAGCGCCCGCGCGCCAAGGACCAGTTGCAGGTCGCGGAAGACGCCTTCAAGGCCGGGGATTATTCCACCACCGTGCATGCGACGCACCGCATCCTGCGTGTCTGGCCGTTGTCCGACTACGCGCCGCGCGCGGAATATCTCGTGGGCCGCTGCCTGGAGCACGAGCACAAGGACGAGGCGGCGTTCAACGCCTACCAGAACATCATCGAGAAATATCCCAAGAGCGGCGAATACAACGAGGTGCTCCTCCGCCAGTACGAGATCGCCAACCGTTTCCTCGGCGGCCAGTTCTTCCGCCTCTGGAACACCATCCCGCTGTATTCCTCCATGCCCGAGACGGCCAAGCTCTACGAGAAGATCGTCAACAACGGCCCGTTCAGCGCGGTCGCCCCGCACGCCCAGTTGCGCATCGGCGCCGCCAACGAAAAGGGAAAAGATTACGCGGATGCCGTGAGAGCCTACGAGCTGGCGGCGGACCGTTACCATGACCAGCCGGATATCGCCTCCGATGCCATGTATCGTGCCGGGGTTTCCTGGCAAAAACAGGCGGACACCGCGGAGTACGATCAAAGCGCGGCCGCCAAGGCCATCGCCGCCTACACCGACTTCATCACTTTTTATCCGGACGACAAGCGCGTGGCGGATGCCCAGTCGGCCATGGTCAAGCTCAAGGCCGAACAGGTCCGCGGCAGTTTTCAGATCGCCAAATATTACGAGTCCAACCACAAGTGGGCGGGCGCGGTGGTGTATTACAACGACGTGCTGTCATTGGACGCCAACTCGCCGCTCGCGTTGCAGGCGCGGCAGCGCATCGATGTGCTGAAGCCCCGGTTGTCGGCGACCCCTTGAACCGAATTTTGCCCGAAAACCATGCGCGCGCTGAAATTTTTTCTCCCCGCCCTGGCCGCCCTGGCCCTGGCGGGTTGCGCCAGCTATCACTTCGGCCCGGTCATGGATGACAAGGCCGGCGACAAGTCCGTCGAAGTCCTGCCGTTCAACAACCAGACCCTCGAGCCGCGCCTCGGCGATGCGCTCACGCAGGCGTTGCGCGAACGGCTCCAGACCGACGCCACCTATCACCTGGACACGCAGGGCACCGGCGACATCGTCGTGACCGGCGTCATCCGCCAGTACCATCGCATCGGCCTCGGCTATTCCAGCAGCGACGCCATCACGCCGGAAAATTACCGCATCGAGGTCATCGTCCACGTCATCGCCCGTGAACGTGCCACGGGCAAGGCCATTTTGGACCGCGATGTGAAGGGCCAGACGCTCGTCCACATCGGCACCGACCTGGCCAGCGCCGAGCGCCAGGCCCTGCCGCTGGTTTCTGAAGAACTCGCACGGACCATCACCGAGCATTTGGCCGAAGGCTCATGGTGACGGCTTGAACGCCCCGGACCGGTTTCCTGTCCAAACCAACCGAAACCATAATCAATAAAATGAAAAAGCACATCGCCCGCATCGCCCTGTTCAGCCTCGTGGCCGCCGGGCTGGTTGCCGTACCCGCCGCCAGCCGCGCCGACGATGCTTCCATGACCGACAAACCCGCCGCCGCCGCGCCCGCGCCCAAGAAAAAAGCCCACGCCTTCCATGGCAGCGTGATGGCCGTCGATACCGCCGCCATGTCCCTCACGGTCGGCACCAACACCATCTACGTGACTTCCGAAACTTTGATCACGAAGAGCGACAAGCCCGCGACGTTGTCGGAGATCACCGTCGGCGACGCGGCCACGGGCGCCTTTAAGGTGGATGCCGCCGGCAAAATGAACGCCACGACCATCCATGCCGGTGAAAAGGGGTCAAAAAGGGTGAAGAAGAAGACCTCCGACGCGGCCCCGGCGGCACCCGCGCCCCCGGCTCCCCCCAATTGACCGGCCGACAGATTTGACACTCAAAGGCGGATGGCAACATCCGCCTTTTTTATTTTTTCCGCCACCAGCTCGTCATGCGCTTGGGCTGCTGCGCGGATTCCGGCTGGGAATGCATTGCGGCGACCAGGTAGCCACGCGCCTCTGCCAGCGCCATTTGAAATTCGTCATAGCTCAGGAAGCGGTCGGCCGGATTTTTCGCCAGGGACCGGACCAGCGCATCGCTGGTGGCCTGGGAGATTTCCGGCACCACCTGGTTGGGTGGCGTCAGCGGCGTATATACATGCGCCTGCACCACCTCGTCTGGCGATGGGGCATCGAACGGCACATGGCCGGTGATGGCGTGATAGAGCGTTGCGCCGAGGCTGTACATGTCGGACAAAAATGTCTCCGGCTCGCGCTTGATCTTTTCCGGCGCCACGTAATACGGGGTGCCGCGCGTGAACTCCGCCGATTCCAGCTCCGCATCCGTTTTGCGTGCCAGACCGAAATCCACCAGCTTGGGCTCATGGTCCGCGTTGAACAGGATATTGCCCGGCTTGATGTCGCAGTGGAGCAGGTCGTACTTCAACGCCGTGTTTAGCGCCTCGCACATGTGGATGCCGATATTCAGCACCTGCAGCTCCGGCAACAAGTGCAGCTTCTCGATGCGCGCATCCAGGCTTCCTTGATCGGCGATTTCCATCACCAAGTAACGCTCCCCTTCCCACTCATCAAAAGTATAGATGTGGATGATGTAGGTGCTGTTCAGCTTGGCGCAGGCCCGCGCTTCCAGGTAAAAACTTTCCAACATCTTGGGATCGTCCAGCAGCTCCTTCTTCATCAGCTTCACCGCTACCATCCGTTCCAAAGTTTGGTCCCACGCGCGATAGACGATCCCCATGCCGCCCGAGGCGATCTTGCTGCGCAACTCGAACTGCCGGAGCTGCATCGGCATCATGATGGCGTGGCCGCACTTTTTGCAGGGTTCGGAAGCCAGCGGCGGCAGGTCGCCGGGGATGAACGTTTTCGCGTCGCAGCCCGGACACGTTACCATTTTTAACGGCTTGTCGCTCATGGGTTGATTGAGTCTGGAGGCAATGTAGCACTGCCGTCGAATCCGACAACGCATTTTTCATCCGGTCAAAATTCGCTTTGACAAACCGGCCAAAATAGGGTTAACTTCGCGCCTGTTTGGTATGAAAACCACGTTCGCAACACTGAAAACGCATACGCCGGTAAATGGCTGGATGGCCATCTGCCAGCGCTATTCCCGTCCATTGGGCGTCGTGGGAGTGAAATTCTGATATAGATTAAATTTTACAAAAACCCGCGACTGCCAAGGCAGTCGCGGGTTTTTGGCTTTTCCACCCAAAACAATGCAACGAAAGACATGACATGATATGAAAACGAAAACAAACAAACTGAGGGCCGACTTCGCGCCCGAAACACGGTTCGAGCTGCGGCCCTTGCCGACGGCCCCGTTCCGTGCCACCCAGGAGACCGAGTTCGAGCTGCTCAAACGGATGCTGCTCGCCCGGCAACTCGCCCAGGCACCGACGGAACTGAACGTCCCGCTCCGGCGCGCGGCCAACGAGGCGGCGGCACTGGCCTGGAACACCCTGTTCCCGTTGCTGGTGTTCCCCGCCCTGTTCGAGGAAAAGACAGCGGACGCCCTGCGCCACGCCAGCCGGCAGGCCCGGATCTTTGCCGTCACCCGCGAAATCATCGCCGCATGAAACCACGACTGACAGAATCCTCGTTCTCGTCGTCGTCCTCGTCCTCGAATTAAATTTCGGGCACGAGCACGGCGACGAGTGCGCATGGCCTTCGGCTTTGTGGGGATAAAACAAGCGCGGACGGTTCCGTCTGGAACTGTCCGCGCCTAAAGCTGCCTTGATCAAAACGGATTATCGTCATCCGCCGCCGGCAGGCTGGCCATCACGCGCGCCATCTCCAGCGCCGTCTGCGCCGCCTCCATGCCCCGGTTGTGCGTCTTGCTCAAACAACGCTCCTTGGCCTGCTGCTCATTTTCCAGCAGCAACACCTCATGGATCACCGGCACTTCATGCGTGATCTGGATCTGCGCCAGCGCGTTGCTCACGGCCTCGCCGATGTGCTGCGCGTGCGTCGTCGCCCCGCGCAAGATCACACCCAGGCAGATGATGCCCGCCAGCCGTGACCGGCGGGGACCCATGCGCGCCGCGTGCGCCAATTTGGCGGCGACCACCGGAATCTCGTACGCGCCCGGCACCCGGACCACTTGCACCGTGCCGCCCGCCCGCAGGATTTCCTTCTTGGCCGCCCGCAACATGGCGTCCACATAACGGGTGTTATATTTTGAAGCGATGATGGCAAAACTCGCGCCCTGGGCGCCGATCTTCTTTGACTCGATTTTCTTTAACATCGTTGAAATTACTTTTTCCCGTCGCCCGCCGCCTCTTCGCCGGCCTTCGGCTCGACCGGTTTGACCCCTGCGGCGGGCTTCCACTCGCCATCATACGTGGCCACCTCCACCAGTTCCTCGCCCATGGCGATATGTTCAGAATTCGCCGGTGCCGCTGCCGGTGTTGGCGCGGGCGCAGATGCGGGCGCTTCGGCCGGCTTGTCATCCGGATTTTTTAGCAGGACGGTCTCTTCATCCGAGGCGCGCGCGGCATCCATCACCAGAAATTCCCAGCGGCTCTCGATCGTCCGTTGCGCCGGGGCCTTGAACGGCTTCAATTGAAATTCCCCGCCGCGCAGCGACATCAGCCGGTAAAACGCCTGCTCGCCGCTGAGCGTGCCGACCGCCGCATGCGTGATCGCGCCGGCCTCGATGTAGATCTGCCCGCGCAGCTCCGAATTGCGGATCTCCAAGATGGAGGAATGGCGGCTGTTGCATTCCATCTGGATGACTTCCTGCAACCCGACGTGCCGCAGCGCGCCGGTAAAACCTTCGAGATGCGCCCAGGAAACCAGCTCATTCAGCATGTTGAACGCGGATTTCATGCCCTCCGCGGCCAGCGGCTTTTCCAGGAACAGGTCCGCGCCGTTCGCCAGCGCATCCGCCCGCTTGGCCTCGGTCGATTTGCCGGTCATCACCACCGTCTTGAGCCCCGGATAGCGCCGCGTGATCATCCCCAGCAGTTGCAACCCGTCCAGCATCGGCATGCCGATGTCCACCACCACGAGATCCACCGGCTTGTCCTTCAACACCGCCAGCGCACGGTCGGCGCTCGTGGCGGTATGGATCGCCCAGGTCTTGTTCGCGTACTCATCGCACAAACCACCGAACGATTCCAGGAACGCCATGCTGTCATCCACGAAGAGAACGTGAAATTTTTTGGATTCATCCGTCGTTTCCGGCGCGGTGGCGGCCTTCTCCCCGGCCGGCTCTTTCGCGGGCGCGGTTTTGGCCGCGGCCTGCCCCGCCGAATTCATCATCAGCATTTTGCTGATGAATGAAGATCCCTGCGGCTCCGCCCCGGGCGAAGTCGCCTCAAAGCACACGTCGATGTCGCCCACCCGTAAAATCTGCCCCGGCTTCAACGTCGCCTCGGAAATCTTTTTCCCGTCGATGAAAGTTCCGTTGGTGGAAAGCAGGTCCCGCACGGCCAGGTCCTCCCCTTGCAACCGCACCTCGCAATGCCGTCCGGACACGGAGGTCTCCACGATCTGCAGGGTGTTGCCGTCCGCGCGGCCGATGGTCGCCCACGCTCCGCTCAATTCAAGCGGCGCTGCGGTGACACCTTTTGAGATGACGACAAGCCTGGCCATTTCAGTTGCTGACAGTCATTGCTGGGATTATCAGCCAAAAGTGCGTCCGGGCAAACGAAAAGTCAACGCCTCATCCCAAACGGAAGGGCGGGAACCCGCTACAGGTTCCCGCCCCGGTCATGCTGCCGTTTGTTCAACCCGCCTTAATTGACCGTTACATCAATCTGTTTCGGCTTGGCTTCCTCGGCCTTGGGCAGCGTCACCGAGAGAATTCCGTCCTTGAACGATGCCTTCACCTTGTCGGAGGCCACGGCCACCGGCAGTGTGAGCGCCCGGGAAAACTTCCCGTAATAACGTTCCTGACGATGCACCTCCGTGCCCTCGCTCACCGTCTCCGCCTTGCGTTCGCCCGAGATGACCAGGCTGCCATCTTCCAGATGCACGCTGATGTCCTCGCGCTTGAGGCCGGGCAGTTCCAGGTTCACCGTGAACTTCTCCTTGTCCTCATGCACATCCAGCGCCGGCGCCCACGTCGGCAACGGCGTCTCGAACAACCGCTCAAGTTCGTCATTCAAGTTCAGCAGCCGGCCGAAATTCGGCCAGACCGCTCCAGGTCGTTGATAAGTTACCAGTTTCATATTGTTCCTTTCGTTTGGTTGATTGTTTTTGGTTCGGTTCCAACGATTCCTTTATAGCTTTGACGATGCCAACCCGCCGGCCGGTGAAAAAACCCTGTAAAACCAATGATTTACAACAACCTCATCCCCTCACCCGCCGACGGGCTGGAAACTTTTGGCACAACCAACTGTGCCATCGCCGGAAAATTTCTGGCACGATGGCACACCAAAAACAAAAAGCCCCAAGCCGTTTCAGCTTGGGGCTTCGGATTAAAAATTGTTCTCAGTCAAACGCGTGACCGGCGCAGCACAGGACGTTTTTGACCTTATGACGCACGAGGTCCTTGACGGCCTGACGGGCCGGGCCCATGTATTTGCGCGGGTCGAATTCACCCGGCTTTTCCGCGAACACTTTCCGGATGCCGGCGGTCATCGCCATGCGCAAATCGGTGTCGATGTTCACCTTCGTGCAACCCACGCGGCGCGCGATCTCGATGTCGCCTTCCGGCACACCCTGCGAGTCCGGCATATTGCCGCCGTACTTGTTGATCTCGTCCGCGAGATACTTCGGCACGCTGGACGCGCCGTGCAACACCAGCGGATAATCGCCGAGGTTCGCATCCATGAGCGCCTTCTTGATGAGCTTGAGGCGTTCCAAGTCCAGGTGCTGCTCGCCCTTGAACTTGTAAGCGCCATGGGAATTGCCGATCGCGATCGCCAGTGAATCACAGCCGGATTCCTTCACAAATTTGACCGCCTCTTCCGGCACCGTGTAGTGGCCGCTCATGGAGTGGGCGCCGCCCTCTTCACCTTCGTCGAACTGCGCGCCGACCAGGTGGCCCAGCTCGGATTCGACGGAGCAATTATATTTATGCGCGTATTCCACGACCTTCTTGGTGATCTCAACGTTCTTGTTGAATTCCTCGTGGCTCGCATCAATCATGACGCTCGTGAAACCTTCATCGATGCACTGTTTGCACAGGTCGAACGTGTCACCGTGGTCCAGATGGACGGCGATGGGGACGTTCGAGAGGCTGACGGCGGCCTCGATGAGCTTCTTGAGGTAAACCGGGTTCGCATACTGGCGGGCACCCTTGGAGATCTGGAGGATCAGCGGGGCTTTTTCCTCTTCGCAGGCTTCAACGATCGCCTGGATGAGTTCCATGTTGTTGACGTTGAACGCGCCGAGGGCGTATTTGCCCTTGAGCGCCTTCGCGAACAGGTCTTTGGTATGAGTCAGTGGCATAAATTCTTAATCGGGTTTCTCGAAACGCAGCGCCGTTGGTTCATCCAACGGCCGTGCATAATAGAAAATTCCCGCCGAAAGAAAATCAAAATTTGTTAACATTTTCGGGCATTTCCCGGGAGATAATTGCCATTTTCTGCTGATTTGCGCGTGGTTGTTTACCCGGTCATCGCTTCGTCCAGCTCCCGGATTCCCGCCAAAGCTCCCATGGCCAGGCCAAATTGACCGGCCGGCACTTCCGGTTCCCGCGGGTTGATGCGGATAAGCGTCCGGCCCGGCCGTTTGACCATCCTTTCCGATTCATGTCGGACTGATGGAATGGCCGCACCCGCCCCCATTTCAATCACGGCAATTTTGGCCGCGTGCCCCTCCAATCTCCGCTGCCATTGCACAAACCTCTTTTGCTGCTCCGCGCTGCGTTCATGCACCCAGTCAAAATCATTGAACATCAGTATATTCGGTCGGGCCATGCCGCCGCAACGCGGGCACTGGGGCAACGGGTCTTCGGCTCTGAACGTGGTCATGTCCACCCGGACTGCCGCATCCTTCGCCGGCCAGATATCATTCCGGCAATAATTCGCGCACTGGCAGTGGTGGATTGAACCATGGCATTCCACAATCTGCTCGGCGTCAAATCCGGCCTTTTGAAACTGCCCGTCCACATTGGAGGTGAACACAAAATATCCGTCCTTTTTGGATTTGGCCCAGTTCTGCAAAATGGCAAAGCCTTCATGCGGTTTGGTTTCCCGGTAAAGCTGCAATCGATGCCCGTAAAATGCCCAGGCCAGATGCGGATCCTCTTTAAACCACGCCGGATTGGCGAGTTCTGAAAAGCTCAAGCCCAGCCGCGCCACCACCGGATACGCTTTCCAAAAACCTGCATTGCCGCGAAAGTCCGGCAACCCTGAATCCACGCCCATCCCGGCCCCGGCACAAATAAGGAGGGCATCGGCGTTTCGGATCGCTTCAACGGCTGCCAGCACGTTGCTCATCAGTGGAACTTTGTCACTTGAAACACCTGCGCTCCAAGCAACCGTTTGGTGCTTGGATGTTGGAATTTGGAGCTTTTTTCACCGAAGGTGAGAAATGGTGCCCACGACAGGACTTGAACCTGTATGATTTTACTCACTAGAACCTGAATCTAGCGCGTCTGCCAATTCCGCCACGTGGGCAACGTGCGACGGACATATTAAGATTTTGTGGCGCTAAAGCAAGTATCCAATTCAGGCCATACCGGATGAGACCGCCGGAAACTCCGTTGCTCAGGGCGGTCATCGGCCTTTCAACCGGTTCATTTGATCTGGGGCGCTACGGCACCGGCTAAATCCAGATTGCCGCTCAGGCTGACGGATTTCCCTTTTTTGATGTTTAACTCAACGGTTTTGGCGCCGTAGCTGACATTGCAAGGCCCGCCCGTATCCGAACGGATCGTGGCTGAAGTCAGTTTCCCATTCTGCCAGGTCTCATCCACTTTGAAACCGCCGCGCGCGCGCAGACCGGAAACGCTTCCGTTCTTCCAGGCATCCGGGAGCGCGGGTAGCAATTCGATTTTATCGACTTGCGATTGCAGCAGCATTTCGCCGATCGCCGCCGTGATGCCAAAGTTTCCGTCAATTTGAAATGGTGGGCAGGCATCGAACAGGTTTGCATACACGCCACCGCCGTTGTCGTACCTCATTTCCTGAGTGGTCACCGGAAAAAGCGCCTTGCGCACAAATAGCCAGGCGTGATTGCCATCACCAAGCCTGGCCCACAATGCGGCCTTGAACGCCAGGGACCACCCCACGCCTTCGTCACCGCGCACTTCCAGGCTTTTGCGGGCGGCCTGGGCCAGCAGCGGCGTGGCGTATGGCGAAATCTCATCGCCGGGATACAATCCCCAAAGATGCGAAACATGGCGGTGCTGCGGCTCTACCTCGGCATATTCCTGCAACCATTCCATGATTCTTCCATCCGAACTGACCTGGGTCGGCGCCAGCCGCGCACGTTTGCTGGTCAGTTCATTCCGGAAATCTTCGTCTACACCGAGAATTTTTGTCGACTCGATGCACGCCCCAAACAAATAGCGCACCTGTTGCTGCATCATGGCCGGCCCCATGCAAACCCCGGCCTGGCGTCCATCCGCCATACGAAAGCCATTTTCCGGCGAATTGGCCGGCGCGATGACCAGCCAGTGATGCTCCGGCTCCTCGATCAGCATGTCCGCATAAAATCGCGCCGCACCCTTCATGACCGGATATGCCCATTCCAAAAACTTCCGGTCCTGCGTGAATTCATAATGATCCCACAAATGCTGGCAGAGCCACGCCGAACCGCCACTGTAGGCGCCCCAGTTCGCCCCTTCGCCCGGCGAGGTAAAGCCCCACGGATTCGCGAGGACGTGCGTCACCCAACCGCGCGCATTGTAATAATCATGCGCCGTTTTCGCGCCCGGTTCCTGCAACGAAGCGACCAATGCAAACAAAGGTTGGGTTAAGTCTGAAAGATTACAGACCTCTGCCGGCCAATAATTCATCTGCACGTTCACGTCCAGATGCCAGTCACCATTCCATGGCGTATGGATTTCTTCCGCCCAGATGCCCTGGAGATTCGGCGGCAACCCGCCCGGCCGCGATGAGGAAATCAAAAGATAACGCCCAAAGTTAAAATGCAACGCCGCCAAACTTGGATCACCGGGACCTTTTTCAGCCGTCTTGAGCCGTTCGGGTATCGCCTTTTCCGCCGCCGCGTCGAGCGGGTCAAGTTGGAGCGAGACCCGGTTAAAGTAATTCTGATAATCCGCGATGTGCGCTTCGCGCAACGACTTGTATGATTTTTTTGAGGCCAGGTTCAGATCATTCAGCGTTGCCGCCAATGGGTCCTTGGTTTGCCGGCCCGCGAAACCTTGATAGTCC
>Ga0210392_10001724_pt1 | contig 11387 bp, 10 predicted proteins | sample IncBWC30OmetaG_FD_161057 | JGI IMG/M metagenome (GOLD analysis project Ga0210392, IMG submission 161057) | Forest soil microbial communities from Barre Woods Harvard Forest LTER site, Petersham, Massachusetts, United States - Inc-BW-C-30-O ...
TTTCATTTCGACGCGCTTGATGCGCGGGCCCTATCGTTTCCTGTGGTTAGACCCTGCCGTCGGGGCGGTCGGTGTCGCACTCGCCTGCCTCACCCTGCGGGGCCACATCGTGAACGGCGTGTTTCGCCCGGACGTACAGCCAGCGATTCGCCTGGGCCTGGGGCTGGCTGCGATCCTGCTTTACTGTTCGGCGGTCTTCTACCTGAACAGCCATCGCCGTAAATCGCTCGCCTTCTGGGTGCTCGCGGTTTCGTTGGCATTTTGGGCGGTGCTGATGGGCGTTGGTCAGCTGCAGAATCCCTGGACAGAAATGTTTGGCAACGCCAGCCGCTTGTTCGGTCCTGTGCCACAGATGCTGCTGGGCATTGCCATGGTGATAGTTCTGTTTGAAAACCAGCGCAATGCGGTGCAGGAAAACACCCTGGCTCTCTCGACGCTGGGTGTCGATCCGCGCAAGCTGCTTTTCGCCGACGATCTGGTGCCGAGCATGCAGGCGGCTCTAGGGCGCTTGCGGAGTGCTCTGCCCATGGGGCGCGCGGCCATCTTCATCACGGAACGCTGGCGTGGTCTGTTGCCTTCCGTACAACAAGGTTTTTCGGACGGATTCCTGGAGGCTCTCGAAAGAAGCGGGGCGGGAGACTACCTCTGCGAACTGGCGTACCGCCGCAGCGGGATTTTTACAGTGCAGCAGCTTCCGGAGATGCCAGAACCACTTCCGGTTGCCTCGGTGGGAACATTCGCGGAATTCAAAAGGATTCTGACGGAAGCGGATGTCCGCAATCTGACGGCAGTGAGTCTGCAGACTCACGAGCACAATTTTGGCGTCATCCTGTTCCCACACGCCGAGCGCAGGGCGTTCGGTTCGTCAGGCCCGCGGCTAATGGTTGGACTTTCCCTGCAATTGGGCCTCACCCTCGAAAACTACGTGGTCAGTCACGACGCCCATCGCCGTACAAAAGAGTACGAGTTGCTGACCGAGATCGGGAAGGCGATCAGTTCTCGTCTCGACCAGGACGAAATCCTTCGCACCATTCAGGTCGAGCTGGGCCAGATTTTTGACACCAGCAACTTTTACATCGCATTTCAGAAGGGAGACGAACTCCACTTTGAACTTGAAGTCAGGGATAATCGCGTTCTGCCCAAGCGCACTCGTGAACTTAGAAATGCTTTTAGCGAGTACGTGATTCGAACCGGCGAACCCCTGCTGATCCGCTCCGAACTGGAGGCAGCCCGAGCGGATCTTGGCATCAGCCATCTTCCGGGGCGCCCGGCGAAGTGCTTGATCGCGGTGCCGATTTTCATGGGCAATAAACCCTCCGGGGTTATGGTCGCGATGAATCCCGACCGCGAATTTGTTTTTGAGCAACGCGATCTCGACGTACTGGCAACGGCGGCGGGGCAGGTATCGGTCGCCGTGGAGAATGCTCGACTGTTTGCCGATGAGCAGCGCCGCTCCCGGCAACTCGCATTCCTGAACAACGTCTCGCGCACTGCCATATCGAGCGACGATCCGGTGCACATGCTGGGCCAGATCGTCGGAGAGATTCAGAAGAATTTCAGTTTCGATCACATCGGCGTCGGCTTGCTCGACTACGGCACCAAAGAAATCGAAATGAAGGCCGAAGCGGGAGCGACCGCTCACGTTGTAGGCAGGCGCATCCCGCTGGGGACCGGCATCCTGGGCCGCGTGGCGCGCACCGGTGAACGTGCCCTCGTACAACATGCGTTGCCCGGTAATTTGACCGGCATCCTTCCCGATTCTCGCGCCATCCTTTGCATCCCCATTACGTACGGCGAATCGCTACTCGGCATACTGAATATCGAGAGCCGCAGCGAGAACGCGTTCCTGCCTCAGGATGTTCTGATCCTCAATACTCTGGCCGACTTGCTGGCCACCGCGCTGCACAACGCTTTTGTCTTCCAGAAGCTTCAACAACAGTCCATTACCGACGGCTTGACTGGAATCAAAACACGCCGCTTCTTCTGGGAAGCCTTGTCGGCGGAATGGAAACGCGCTTCGCGTTCCGGGCGCCCGTTCTCAGTCGTGCTTATCGATCTCGACAAATTTAAAGGGGTCAACGACACGATGGGTCATTTCGAGGGGGATCTTGTGCTCGCCCGTGTGGGCCGCTTGCTTGAGCAGAAGTCCAGGCAATCGAACGTGGTTGCGCGCTACGGCGGCGATGAGTTCATCGTCCTGATGCCTGAGACAGGCGCCGAACAGGCCCAAGTACTGGCCGAGCGCCTCCGCCAGTGGCTGGCCAGCGATCCCATGCTGAGCGAGCATCGTATTACCGGCAGCTTTGGAGTTGCCAGCTTCCCGATGCACGGATTCTCGATCGAAGATATTATTCGGGTCGCCGATGCCGGCATGTATGTCTCGAAGCGATCTGGCGGGAACTCCGTATCCACGGCCCAAGAGTATGTCGAAGGCCAGGATTTCGCACGGCAGCGGCAGCAGATCTCAGCGTACATCGAAGGCTTCCTGCGGCGGGAGCAAACCGGCCCTGAGCATCTCGAAGAGTTGGCCTCAACGCTGTATAAGCTTTGCGGTGGGGAGGAAGATTGCAACGTACCGTTGTTGAAGGAAGCGATCGAATCTCTTAGCCGCGCGGCTGAGTCGCGTGAATTGCAAACTGCGGGCCATGGCGATCTGGTGGCACGCTATACGGAAGTCATTGCTCGGGCTCTCGGTCTCTCCTCTGAAGAGACGGCCGATCTGGTCTATGCGGCCCGCATTCACGACGTCGGCAAAATCTTCATCCCCGAACGCGTGCTTAACAAACCGGGCCCGATGAGCGACGATGAATTTCAACTCGTGAAAATGCACGCTCACGTGGGCGCGGAGATCGTCGGCACCATCCCGAACAGCCACATGATGCGGGAAGCCATCGAGCATCATCACCAGCGCTTCGATGGGTCAGGATACCCGGATGGCTTACGCGGCGAAGAGATTCCTCTTTGGGCCCGCATCATCGGCCTGACCGATGCCTACGCCAACATGGTCACCGAACAATCGTTCGGTTCCGCCAGGACGCCGGAACAGGCCCTCGACGAATTGTCCAACATGAGCGGCACGCGCTTCGACGGCATGCTGGTGCGGCTGCTCCTGCGCGGACTGAAGTCGGAGCGCATGTCTTCCAGCTCCGGGAACTGACCCCCACTTGCAACCGCGGACAGGAAACTGGAAACTAGTCTGCTATGTCCATTTCTCTCTCCCTCTCAGGCAAAGTTGCTCTGATCTCGGGTGGTTCTCGCGGCATCGGCCGAGCTACGGTTCGAATGTTCACTGCCGCAGGCGCTAAGGTAGCGTTCAGTTATCGCAGCGCCCGTTCCCAGGCAGAGGCCATGGCCGAGGAGTGCGGCGCAGCCGTCTGCCATTCCATCGCCTCTGATTTGAAAAATCCAGAGGCTGCCCGCGCGCTGGTGGCCGAGACGGTCAAACATTTTGGTCGACTCGACATTCTCGTCGCTAACCATGGAGTCTGGCCGCCGGAAGACGTTCCGATCGAGGGCATGTCGGACGAGCAATGGCGCTCCACCATGTCCATCAATCTCGACGCTGTGTTCGGCCTGGTCAAACACGCCGTGGCGCAGATGAAGGCGCAACCGCGCACCAACGCTCCGGCTGGACATATCGTGTTGATCAGTTCCACGAGCGGCCAGCGAGGAGAAGCATTTCACTGCGACTATTCCGCGAGCAAGGGCGCGCTGATCAGCATGACCAAGGGACTCGCAACCGAGCTCGCTTCGGCAGGCATCTACGTAAATTGCGTTGCTCCAGGCTGGGTTGACACTGATATGAGCGCGGGAGCGCTTGCAGATCCAAAGAGCGGAGAGGAGATTCGCAGCACTATTCCCCTGGGCCGCGTCGGTAAGCCGGAGGAAATCGCCGCCCCCATATTGTTCCTCTGTACCGAGCATGCCGGCTTTATTAACGGGGAAGTCTTCAACGTGAACGGCGGTGCGGTCCTCACCGGATAGAAAGAACTGTATAAAACGCCGGTCAATGGCCTGCATTTCGGCTGTTTCCTGCATCCAATCTCCGAGGAGCATTTGCTGTCTGCGGCAGGAAGTCCACAGGAAACGCTACAATCCTTATTACGATTACGCGATCACTCCGTAAGGAATGAAACATTATCTCTCCATTCTGGTTTTGGTGTGTTCAGCGTGTTCCCTTGCGTCGGAATCGCCTCAGAACGAAGCAGTTCCGAGGCCTCCGCAAGCTTCTGAAGCTGGCAAAACCCCAGCTGCAAAACCTGAGATCGGCATCTCCGCGGACCAAGAGAACGTCCGCAAGGCGAAGAACGCGATCGATCAGGCAATCAAGGCTTTGGGCGGGGAGACTTACCTCACGATCCGCGATCGGGAGCAACAGGGACGCGGTTACAGCTTCCACCACGGTCGAGCCAATGGAGGCGGTGGTGTGTTCTGGAGTTTCACCGAATTTCCTGACAAGGAACGCGTCGAACTCACCAAAGAGCGCGACATCGCCGAACTGTACGTTGGCACGAAGGGATGGGAGATTACATACAAAGGACCACATCCTCTCGAACAAAAAGATCTCGACGATTACCTCCGACGGAGGCGCTTCTCGCTCGATACGGTCCTGCGCACCTGGGTGAACGATCCTGGAGTCGTAGTTCTTTTTGAAGGCGCCGCCATCGCAGCGCAACACCCGGCGGAGCAGATTACGTTGATCAATTCGCAGAACGAGAGCGTCACTTTGTATTTCGATACCGACACACACTTACCCGTTAAGAAATCGTTCTCATGGCGCGATCCGGTGGACCGGCAGAAGAATTTGGAAGAAGAGGTCTACGAGAACTACCGCGCGGTCTCCGGCATCATGGCACCGTACAACCTCACACGCTACTTCAACGGCGACATGGCCAGTCAGCGCTTCCTCAACTCCGTCACCATCAATCAGGCGCTGGATGAGGCCATGTTCGATCCCCATTCCGGTTACAACCCCAACAAACCGCCCGGAAAACAAGCCAAGAAACACTGAAGCGTTTTGTACTTCCGAGTGAACTCAAATGGGAACTGCTTGGGAAGGAAGAATGTGGCCACTGTTTCCCTTTCAGATTACCCGCCGGACTCCAAATCCTGAGCACACCGAGCGTAACTTATTGTTCTGCTTTAGGTTACTGCATGGGCTAGGCGTTCTTGTCCCGGGAACTAGCTCCCGCGATTGCCACGGAGTGTGGCTTTCTTGCCACAGACACTTTTGTTGGGGCAGGCGTAAGCTACTTCATTCACCAAGGGCATATTTGACTCATTCTTGACCTACGAGCAGACAATTCGCGCTGCGGTGGAGTGCAGCGGCGTCGGTTTGCACAGTGGCGCCCCGGTCGCTATGCGCATGCTTCCCGCGGCATCCGGCACGGGCATCGTGTTTCGCCGCACCGATCTCGATGGCTTCGAAATCGAAGCCATCAGCCGCAATGTAGCCCGCGTGAGTTACGCCACCAGTCTCATGAAAAAGGGCGTGCTCATTTCCACGACCGAGCATGTGCTCTCCGCCTTCATCGGTCTGGGTATTGATAATGCGATCGTCGAGCTCGACAACCTCGAATTGCCCATCCTTGACGGCAGCGCTCGACCGTTTGTAGAGATGATTCGCAAAACCGGCATCCGCAAGCAGCGGCGCCCCCGCAAGTACATGAAGATTCGCCGCGAAGTTGCGATGCGGGAAGGAAACAAGTTCATCGCGGTATATCCCTCCGACACCTACTCGGTTTCTTATTCGATCAATTTTCCGCATCCGCTCATTGGGAAGGAAACATTTCAAGTTGAGCTCACGAATGGAAGCTATCTGCGGCACATCGCGGGTGCGCGTACTTTTGGCTCCCGCCAGGATGAGCAGGCGATGCGCAACATGGGATTGATTCGCGGCGCCTCCAGCGAGAATTGCATCGTACTTACCCGCGACGGCATTGAAAACGGCCCGCTCCGCTTCCCCGACGAGTTCGTGCGCCACAAAGTACTGGATCTGGTCGGCGATCTGGCTCTGTTGGGAAAGCAGATCCTCGGCAATGTCGTTGCCGATCGCGCCGGCCACGCCATGCACACGGCCCTGGTGTCGCGCATCTTGCGCGACAAGACGCTATGGGAAGAAGTGACCTTTCCCGGCGAAGACCGAGCCAGCGCGGTCGCCGACAACGCCGAGGCTGCGGCTGGGTCATCTCTCTAGATCGTTGATCGGAATATTCAAGCGCTAGTCAGCGGGCTCCGGGGGCGTCCCACTGGAAACCTCCAGATCGCGCGTCTGCTCTCGCAGCAGTCTTTCCAGCTCTGCCCGCGTCTGATCAATTACCGCGGCCGCGAACTGTCGTGCGGATTCTTGTCTCTCCTTGGACAGTTCCTTCACTCGCATATTGAGTAGAGGAATATCTTCCTCAAACCAACGGAGGGTTTTTTGCACCCTGGCAATACGGAAGTCTTTCGTCAACATTCTTTCACTCCATTTGATCTTCCAGATTGCCACGTGTACGGCAACTCGCAAGTCCCAAGAGAGATACCCTTTCCAAGGCGCGGTTTGCCGAAATCGCCGGTTATCGGACGACAGCGGGAACGCGTATGGAAGATAGGTGTGAAAATCAGATTCTGGGGGTGACACGAGATGCGAGCGATACGATATCCGCGGTTTTTCCGGGCTGCGCGAAGCTGCGAGTGGACTGGCGCTGGTTTTTAGTGAGGCCGTTCGGGTTCCGCAGCCGTGAGCCGCTCTTTAGCTCCCGGAAATTCCTGTTCCATTTGCTCGTCCAACCAGTGTTCGAGCTGTTCCTGTGAGGTCTTCGGAACATTTTGAAAACGGAGACCGGCCAGGCCCTTAACATCGGCCCAAGCGACCTCGGCTTCAACTTCCATGTGAATGTTTTTGCCGGGCAGAGAGAACTTCAAACATGGCGCTGCCCCTTTTGGCAGGGCCTCCCGCAACATGAGTGCCATGCCACCTTCACTGATATTCGTGCTGGTGGCGTTCAGGGTCTTTCCTTCGACGACAACTTTGACCAGCATCTTGACCGGATGTCGGAAGTAGCGGCGGCGCTCTTTTACCATGAAATTCAAGGCGGCATGAAAGCAGCGCGACGCATTCAGAGCGCTGATGGGCTTCTGTAGAACGAAGTTGGCGCCCATGTCGAAAGCCTGCTGCGTGGTCGTTCTCTTGCCGTTGAGGATAGCGAAGGCGACCGAGTTCCTGTTGCTGGGAGTCGTTTTCAGACCCTGCAGAACCGCCAAGCCTCCGTTTAAATCGTCGCAATCCACGATCACGGCGTCGAACTTGTCGGAAATCAGTATGTCGGCGCCGGCCCGCGCCTCGTGACAGATTTCGACTTCAATCGATAGCTTTTCAAGCGTCGGCCGGATGACACGTAGCACTTCCGGATCCTTACTTAGGATCAGCGAGTCCAGCACCATATCGGGATTCTAGGGGTCGGTGCGACTGCACGATAGTGACCAAGGTGTTGGGCCCTTGGTTGAGTTTGACGAGATGAGCCGTGGAGCGGCGACTCTGCGGTGTGGTGACAGTTCAAAACCTTCTTAGGATTGTGGGTTGCAACTTCGCAGAGTACAACAGACACAGCCACGATGAGCCACCTTGTTTATCTCTCGCTCGGAAGCAATATCGGAGATCGCGAGAGTCACCTGCGCGATGCCATCTCGCGGCTCGAAAACAAAGGCCGCATTAAATCGATTGCTTCCTTCTACGAGACGGAGCCCGTCGAGTTCACGGACCAGGCACGGTTCCTGAACTGCGCTTTGGCCCTGGAAACGGAGGAAGCTCCGGAGCAACTGATGGAGTCCGTGCTTCACATCGAGCAAGAGATGGGCCGCGAGCGCCAGCAGAATAAAGGTCCGCGCACGATCGACATTGACATCCTGCTTTTCTCTGACACGATCATCGACTCGCCCAAATTGACGATTCCTCATCCAGCGATGCATAAGCGCCGCTTTGTGCTTCAACCTCTGGCGGAAATCGCGCCGGAAGTGCGGCATCCCGTGTTGAAGAAAACTATTCGCGAACTGCTCGGGTCTTTACCGCCAGGGCAAGCGGTGGAGAAAGTCCAAAAGACATAGCTACGGATCGCACGGATTGAATCGGAAACAATTCAGATCCGTCACATCGGCGTAACTCAACAGCAGCTCTGTCTGAAACCGGTCATGGAAGAATGATCCGGCTCCCTGTTCCCGCTGACGTAGCTGCCGCCGTCTCTTTCTCGGGAAACTGACTGAACAAAAACTCCACAAAAGCCCGCGACTTGGGACGACCAGAGGTCCGTCCGTGGGCCAATCGGACCAGAAACACCAAGGCCTTGAGCACATCGGAATCGCGCAGGCTCGAGAAGCCAGTCACCTTCTGCTCTGCCTCGCGGTACTCTTTCACCATGTTCTCGATCTCGGCGGCGGCTCTTCGCTCGGAGTCGCTGCTCAGCGGCGGCTCGTATTGCAATCCCGAGTTCACCCGCCGCTCGTAACTCGTCGCCAACATCGACAGCGCGGCTATCAGATCCTGATCGTGCAGTGCGCGGTCGGATCGAGCAGCCTTGGCTAGTGCGAAGGTCAATCCCATGAGCAGATGTTCCTTCTCGTACATGAACTGATCGGAAACTTCGATCTGGAGAAACAAGGCCGCCGGATCGATCTGTTCCGCTGAGCGCGGTTTTTCGTGCGCACGCGCCTGCAGAAGATACGTACAATCGCTAGGACAATCCAGGGTCACTTCGCGCTGTTCGCCGCAGCACTGCGGGCAAATGCGCCCGTGAACAGCTGGGCAAAAGCGTTTTTCCTTGCGAATTTCACAAATGGCGCAACTCAATCGTGGTTTCCCTGTAAGCATTATTGCATTCCGCTTAGGGATTCCGCCGAGGAGCCGCGTGATTTCAGCTTGGACAATTTCAGATTGCAGATTGAAACCCTGCCGCGAGTGGGCTTGAAATCGGTAATTGCAGGATCTTCCAACCTGAAATTTCCCGCCCCCGGTTACCACGCTGGTACGCATGGCAAGCTCGTTCCTGCATCTGCATGTATGCAAAGCCCTGTAAATATGCCCTCTCCCGCGTTCATAAATTAGAAAACCCCTGTAAATAAAGGTGTTTTCCACAGGCTTGCGGGTATAGGATAGGCCGCAGCTGGTATGAAACTAGATTTTTTTCGAGGAGAAAAGACATGGCAGCAGGTTTGACGAAGACACAGCTCATTCGGCATCTCGCCGAGAAGACCGAGCTTCCCAACAAAACCGCGGCGGCGTTCCTGGAGCAACTGGCCGACACCGCCATCAAAGAAACCAAGAAGAACGGCATTTTCGTTGTGCCCGGTTTGGGCCGTCTGGTGAAGGCGCACCGCAAGGCTCGCGTGGGACGTAACCCGCAGACCGGCGAACCCATCCAGATCAAGGCTAAGACTGTGGTGAAGTTCCGCGTCGCCAAGGCCGCGAAAGACGCGATCGCCCCGAAGAAGTAGTTCCTGTTTGAGATCTGTTCCGAAGGCCGGCCCAGGCCGGCCTTTGTTTTTCTCTCGTCAACCACTTCGCATGCTCAACTGGATCGTCATCGGCATTGGCGATATCGCGACCAAACGGGTCATTCCCGCTATTCAACTCGAATCGCGAAGCCGTCTCTACGGTTTCGTCACACGCGAACCCGCGAAAGCCGCACCCTACGGCGTGCGCGTCTGGCCTACTCTTGACGAAGCTCTGAAGGACCCTGCAGTTCACGCGGTATATGTCGGCACTCCGGTCTTTCTGCATGCGCCCCAAACCATTCAGGCGCTGCGCTCCGGCAAGCATGTGTTATGCGAAAAACCCATGGCCATGAGCGAGGCCGAAGCTCGCACGATGGTGGAAGCCGTTGCCGAGACCGGCAAGATTCTGGGCATAGCTTATTACCGCCGGTGCTATCCCAAGGCGCAGCGCGCGAAGCATTTGCTCGCAGCCGGCGCGATCGGCAGACCGGTGCTGGCTGAGCTCACCTCGCACGCATGGTTCGATGGAAAAGGCAGCCGCAGCTGGCTGGTCGATCCCTTCAAGGCCGGTGCTGGACCCCTGTTCGACGTCGCATCACATCGCATCGATGTTCTTAATTTCCTTTTCGGCCAGCCGCTTCGGGTCGCCGCGCAACTCTCCAACGTCGTGCATCACTACCCCGTGGAAGATAATGCCACGGTGATGATCGAATATGCTGGCGGGGTTCGCGGCGTCGTCGACGTACGCTGGCACTCGAAAGTTGCGCGAGACGAATGCCGCATCCGCGGAACTGACGGTGAGATGGAATTGTCTCCGCTGAATGGCCCCGATCTCGCATATCCCGGCGCCCACGAAAGCCTTCCGCCTCACGCGAACTTGCACTATCCGATGCTTGAGAATTTCGTCGATGCGGTGCTGGGTGAGGCTTCTTTACTGTCGAGCGGGGCGTCGGCACTCTGGACCGACTGGGTCACCGAACGCGCGCGAAATACGTAGCCTGGCCTTCACCGCAAAGGCGCAAGCGGTGGTTCCAGCGAGGTATCGCTGAGGCGACAGTTGTGATAGGCAAACGTTCCGCGAATCGCGGCGGCGTAGTGATGATGAAAACGATCGTTATCAAACGGATCCGCCCTTCCTTGTCGCAAGGTTGAACGGGGCCTCGAAGAGATCCGTTAAACCAAATACAGGCTTGCGGTAGGCAGGCTGAGGATTGCGATCAGGCCACTCACAGCCGCAACGAAACCACTAACTAACCCCGACAGCAGGTCCGACTGCTGCTGCGGCCGAACTCTGGTCTTCAAGCTTTGGCCAGTACCACGCCACTCAAACCGCTCCGTGAGACCCCATGCCAAACTGGGCCCCCGCCCTATCTCGCGTACTCGTTCTTCACTACTTCGCCACCCTTCATCACAAATTTCACCCGTTCGAGCGTGGTAACGTCCTTCACGGGATCGCCATCCACCGCGACGACGTCCGCCCACGCGCCCGGTTCCAAGCTGCCGACCTTACCCGACCAGCCGAGCAGATCCGCGGCATTCACAGTCGCGGCCTGAATCGCCTGGAGCGGCGTCAGCCCTAGCTTGACCATCACCGCGAATTCCCGCCCATTGAGGCCATGCGGGTACACCGCTGCGTCGGTTCCGAAAGCAACTTTCACCCCACTGGTAAAAGCGTGCGCGATGTTTTTGCGCGCCGCGGGAATCACCTCGCGAGCCTTCGCCATGAGCGGCGGCGGCATATGAGCTTGTTCGGCGTTCTCCATCATCCAATCGCCGAGGTAAAGCGTCGGAACAAGATAGGTGCCATGCTCCTTCATGGCCGCAATCCCGGCATCGTCAATATAGGAGCCGTGCTCGATGGAATCGACTCCCGCCTCCGCCGCCCAGCGAATAACCTCTGCCCCGTGAGCATAGGCCGC
>Ga0210392_10001726_pt1 | contig 11381 bp, 9 predicted proteins | sample IncBWC30OmetaG_FD_161057 | JGI IMG/M metagenome (GOLD analysis project Ga0210392, IMG submission 161057) | Forest soil microbial communities from Barre Woods Harvard Forest LTER site, Petersham, Massachusetts, United States - Inc-BW-C-30-O ...
TGAGTTCGATCCCAACTATTACGGCATCTGGCTGCTGAAGAAGATTGGACTCGCGCACGACATCAAAATCGCGCAGTACGATCCCAAGAATCCCCGCCCTGCGGGCGCAGCATAAAATAGTAGCTAACCAGAATATCCGCCCGCTCACGATAGACTGAGCGGGCGTTTCCATTTGCCATGCGCATTACTCGACGCAGACCGGCCATGATCCTCTTCATCACGCTAGGCGCGTGCATGTTGGGCGTCGCCATCACACTAAACGTCGGCTGGATCATTCTAAACTGGCGCCGCGTATGGCCAATGGTTGTTGGAGTTCCCTTCTTCGCCCTGCTGATCGCTGGCCTTGTGCTGAACACGATCTTCCTTGTGCGCGAAGTGCGCCGTAACGAACGGCATGACAGCTTTCTGAACGCTGTCACGCATGAATTGAAGACACCGATCACGTCGATCCGGCTCTATCTCGAAACACTGCAGCGCCGCGCGCTGAGCGAGGAGCAGCGTCAGCAGTTTTACGGCATCATGCTGGCCGATAGCGAACGCCTTCTTGCAACAGTTGAACAGGTTTTGAAAGCCGGTGAAGTCGGTCAGCGACCACGCAATCAGATTCAGACCGAGATCGACATGCGCGCGCTGGTGAAAGAGTGCATAGAGACAACACTACTGCGACATCATTTGTCAGCGGAATCCATCACCTTTGATGACACCGGCAACGAGCCCGTGCTTGTGCGCGGCAATCCTGACGATTTGCAGACTGCAGTGCAGAACATCTTGAATAATGCTGTTAAGTACTCGCCGGATGGGGTGCATGCTCAAGTCCGGTTAACTGTTGAAAGCGATGCCTGGGTCGTATTGAGTATTTCCGATGAAGGCATCGGCATCCCATCTGCCCATCTGAAGCGGGTCTTCAAGCGCTTCTATCGAGTCCCGCATCGCAATGTGCTCAGGACCAAAGGCACCGGACTGGGCCTTTTCCTTGTCCGCTCGATCGCTCGCCAACACGGCGGCGATGCTACGGCGCAGAGCCCCGGCGAAGGCCACGGCACAACGATCCGTTTGCAATTGCCGCGTATGCTTGGTTCGGCAAGTCGCATACAAACGAACTGAGGAGACCATGCCGGATAAGACTGCCCGCATCCTTGTCGTCGAAGATGAAACTCACCTGGCACAAGGCCTGCTCTTTAATCTTCAAGCTGAGGGATTCGAGGTTGAAATAGCAGGTGATGGCGAGAGCGCTCTGAATATCTTGACGAGTAACGGCGCCAGCTTTGATGCTGTGCTACTCGATGTCATGCTGCCGGGCAAAGACGGCTTTGCCGTTGCACGCGAATTGAGAGAGAAGCAGAATTACATCCCTGTTCTCATGCTTACGGCGCGCGGCCGTCCGGAAGATGTATTGGACGGCTTCGCCGCGGGTGCGGATGACTATCTGCCAAAGCCGTTTGATTTATCGATCCTGATCGCGCGACTAAAGAGCTTGCTACGGCGCATGGCCTGGCATGCTCCTGTCTCGTCAGCCGAGCAAATACCGGAGGAAGTGCCGAGATTTGAGTTCGCCGGCCGATGTATCGACTTTGAAGCACTGGAACTCACGGCGCCAGAGAAACACATCCATCTCACATTGATGGAAGCTGATTTTCTACGCTACCTTGTGCGTAATCAGGGTCGCATCATCTCTCGTAAAGAGCTTCTGGAGCAGGTATGGCGCGTGCGTGAAGACACGGACACGCGTGCGATCGACAACTTTGTCGTTCGGCTGCGACGCTACATCGAGGACGAGCCCGCGAATCCGACGTATTTGAAGACAGTACGCGGCGTCGGCTACCGCTTTGTACCTGCGGGTGAATGAGAGAAAGAATCTTTCAAAAGGGTTCGCGCATATAGTAGGGGGAGGGGGTATATGTCGAACTCGCTTACGCTAAGAATTGATGGCATGCACTGTGGCGCATGCGTGCGCCGTGTGACCCAGGCCCTGCAAAAAGTCGAAGGTGCGGAGGTACAGGAAGTGCGGATTGGCGCGGCGCGCGTGCAGGTCGAAGATGCAGCAGCAGCCGAATCGGATCTTCTTGCCTCCATTGCAAATGCAGGCTACTCCGCACACGTGGAACCATAAAGATGGCGGCCCCCTTGAAAACCGTGGTTATGCCGGTCACGGGCATGAGCTGCGCCGCTTGCCAGGTTCACATTGAACGAGCTCTACGCGAAACGCCCGGCGTGAGGGATGCGCAGGTTAATCTGATGAGCCACTGCGCGCAGGTTACCTATGATCCAACCCTTGCCAGGCCAGAGCAATTGATCGATGCAGTGCGTGAGGCTGGATATGACGCATCGATGCCTGGAGAACACGGGCAAGGCCATCACACAGGCAATGCACATGATCATGACGACGCCGGCAACGAAGGCACTCTAAAGATGCGCGCATTTACAACCGTCATCGGCGGAGCCATCACCATGCTGTTGTCTATGCCAATCATGCATAACCACGGAAGCATAATCGACCGCGCTCTTATGCCTTTCATGCCGTGGCTCTATCAAATTCCGGATCTCTTGCTTGAGTACGTACTGTTCGCAATGACGCTTGTTGGCATGTTCTGGGCTGGATGGCCCATCTATCGTGGGGCATTCAAAGCAGCCTTGCATGGCACGAGCAACATGAACACCCTTGTTTCAGTGGGGACACTTTCTGCATTCCTGTATTCAGCCGCAGCAACGTTCAATCCGCAACTCTTTTTGAAGCACGGGCTGCAACCTGACGTGTATTACGAATCTGTACTGCTGATCCTCGGCTTTTTACTAATGGGGAAATGGCTCGAAGCGCGTGCGAAGCATAGAACGCTCGACGCGCTAGAGACCTTCGCCAAGATGCAGCCAAAGACAGCGCGGGTCCTGCAGAATGACCATGAAGTCGAAGTGCCGCTTGCGTCCGTCCAGTCTGGGGACACTCTAGTGGTTCGCCCTGGAGAGCGCATCCCCGTCGATGGCGTAGTGCTGAAGGGCGCGAGCAGTGTCGATGAGTCCTTGATCACAGGTGAATCGATTCCTGTAGAACGAAAAGAAGGCGATAAGCTGATGGGCGGTTCAGTTAACTATGATGGCGCAGTCACCTACCGCGCCACATCTGTTGGAGCGGAGAGCGTGCTCGGCCAGATGCTGCGCCTGATGGAAGGGGCGCAAAGCTCCAAGGCTCCGATGCAGCAATTGGCGGATCATATAAGCGGAATCTTCGTGCCGATCGTACTGTTCCTGGCCCTTGCCACATTTGTACTATGGGCATCGCTTGATCCGGTGGGTAGCTTCAGCCGCGCATTCGCCATCGCCGTAACAGTTCTTGTCATAGCCTGCCCTTGTGCCATGGGCCTCGCAGTGCCTGCTGCGCTCACGGTCGCTATCGGCCGTGGTGCACAAATGGGAATCCTTTTCAAAAGCGGAGAAAGCGTGGAACGGTTGGCAGGTATCGACACAGTCGTTCTGGATAAGACCGGGACGCTGACGAAGGGCAAGCCTCAGATTACGGCCATCCACCCCGCAGATGGTTGGAGCAAGCATAACCTACTTGCAGCTGCCGCATCTCTGGAACAACAGTCGGAACATCCCCTCGCACATGCGGTGACAACGAAAGCGCTGGCTGAGGGAATACAGCTTTCCACTGTCAATGACCTCAGAGTGATTCCAGGCAAAGGCGTTGTCGGGGTTGTCAACCACAGCACAGTGGCAGCTGGAAATGTTTCTCTGATGCAGGAACTGGGTATTCACATTTCAATCCAATCGTCAGATTCATCCGCCACATTACTTCACCTCGCGGTGAATGGAAAATATAGCGGCCGACTGGAAGCTGAGGACATGTTGAGACCTGGTGCAAAAGAAGCGATCAGCAAATTGCACGCAATCGGGCTGAGAACGGTCATGCTGACCGGAGACAACGCTCAGGCAGCAAATTACATTGCAAAAGCGGCGGGGATCGAGCAGGTGAAGGCCGAATTGCTTCCGGACGCAAAGCTTGCCGCTATTCGTAACCTGCAGGCAGGTGGCAGGAGGGTCGCGATGGTGGGAGATGGCATCAATGACGCTGCAGCCTTGGCGCAGGCTGATGCAGGTCTCGCAATCGGAACCGGCACAGACTTGGCGCGCGAAGCCGGAGATGCAATTCTGCTGCGCGGCGAGCCGCAGCAGATTGTTGATGCCATTTTGCTCGCGCGACGGACAGTACGTGTCATGCGGCAAAACCTTGGGTGGGCGCTGGGCTATAACGTGCTCGGCATTCCAGTCGCGGCGGGAGTGCTATATCCCATGTTGGGTATTCTCCTCAACCCCGTCGTCGCGAGCGCTGCAATGGCATTCAGTTCGATAAGTGTGCTGAGTAACAGTCTGAAGCTACGGGGTTTTAGCGCATGACCAATAGCAAAAAAGCGACGGGCAAAGCCGTTCAGGTGAATTGCGCCTGTGGAAATGATCGCAAAGCCATAGCTGTCGATCCTGAGATAAAGGCGGCCACGCTGCGCAGACTCTCGCGCATCGCAGGGCAGATCAGGGGTCTCGAAAGAATGGTGGAAGACGAACGTTATTGCGCGGACATTCTGGTGCAAATCTCCTCGGTGCAGGAAGCCCTTCGAGGGGCCAGTCGCCATTTGCTGCGCAATCATCTGCAAAACTGCGCCGCCGATGCGATCAGCAAGGGCGCCGAGAGCGCTGAAGCCATGTATGACGAGTTGCTCGATCTCGTATACCGCCACTCGCGCTAAAGGGCTGTAAACTTGTAGCGGATACTACTTGTGCGCATCCTGACTCGCTACATTTTGAAAGAGGTTCTCTCGCACGGATTGCTCGGAGGTGTGCTCTTCACCTTCGTCCTCTTCATGCAGAAAGAGCTTGGTCCACTGCTGGAACTCGCCGTTCGCAATAGCACTTCCGCCAGCACGATCGGCAAACTGTTTCTTCTGATCCTGCCCAACATGTTTACCGTTACGATTCCGATGGCGGTACTTGTTGGGACACTGCTCGGTTTGAGTCGCCTTGCGGCAGACAGCGAAATCACGGCGATGCGTGCTGCCGGTGTTGGCGTTTGGAGATTTGTAGGCGTCGTGGGAGTTGTTGCTGTCATTGCATGGGGCGCCGGATTGACAAATACTCTCTATTTTGCACCTAGGGCTTCCGCACAACTGCTCAAACTCGAAGACGAGCTGAAGAACACTCAGGCAACTTACGAGATTCAGCCTCGCGTTTTTTACGAAGACTTGAAGAGCGTTGTGCTCTATGTAGAAAATGTACGAGCCGGAACCGGAGCAGCGAGATGGGGTCAGGTCTTTCTTGCTGATTTGACCGATCCTGTCTCTCCAAAGGTCACTACGGCTGAAGAAGCGACGGTAGCGAGCACAGATAATCAGACGCTCATCATGCGCCTGCGAAATGGCATGCAGCATCAAACGGCGTCCGACCAACCTGATCAGTACAACGTGTCAACGTTTGCGCAAACCGATCTTCCGCTTGAAACAACAACTGCTCCGGATCCGCATTTAGGTCATAGCGATGCACCTGTTCTGGCAATGTCTAATCGTGAGCTCGTCGAGCGCACAAAGCGCCCCGGGGGCAGGTGGTATCAGATCGAGTTACAGCGCCGTTATGCTTATCCGTCGGCTTGCCTCGTGTTGCTGCTCGTCGGTGTGCCATTGGGCATCTCTTCCAAGCGAGGGGGTAAGAGCGCAGGCTTCGTGCTTACGATCTTGCTGGTGTTCATCTACTATTTTCTATCCAGCACGGGGGTGGCGCTGGCGCGGCAGAATAAGTTGCCAGTGGTAGCCGGAGTATGGATGGCGAATCTCCTATTCGGCTTCTCTGGCATTTTCTTTCTCCGTCAGATGTCGACAGGCGGAGCGGCACTCGCCGCAATCACGTCAATTGGCTCATGGTTCAGATGGCGAAAGAGTTCTGACTCAGCTACGGCGATTCCGACGTCTGATCGGGTTGTCTCCAAACGGCACGTGCGCGGAGGCTTTCCTCTTATTCTGGATGAGTATGTGCTTCGCGAATTTATTTCCATGCTCACCATGGTGCTGACTGCGTTCGTTATGCTGATGCTGGTCTTCACTTTCTTTGAGCTTCTGGGCGATATCATACGCAATCAAACGCCACTTATTGTCGTGGGTGAATACCTCTTTAACCTCACGCCAAACATGATCTATATCATCACTCCACTGAGCGTGTTGATAGCCGTCCTGGTGGTTTTTGGCGGATTGAACCGGACGAACGAACTCACGGCAATGAAGGCATCAGGAATAAGCCTTTATCGAGTCATCGTACCGATCCTGGTCATTGCTTCGGTTCTGTCTGTCTCGCTCTTTCTTTTCGATGAGTTATACCTGCCCGCCGCGAATCGCAAGCAAGAGGCGCTCCACAACGTTATTAAAGGCAGGCCAGCGCAGACTTATCTTCGCCCAGACCGAAAATGGATGTTCGGGGCACAGGAACCTGGCAAGCCGGGACATATTTTCTACTATGAATTCTTTGACCCGGACAACGATCGCTTTGCCAACATCACTGTTTTCGAATTTGATCCTGCCACATTTTCACTGTCGCGCCGCATCTTCGCTGCGGGCGCGCACTGGGATCCACAGATTCATCGGTGGATATTCGAGCATGGATGGCAGCGCAGTTTCGAGGGAGATACAGTCACCAACTATCAGACATTCGAGGTAAATACATTTCCTGAAATTGTGGAGAGCCCCCAGTATTTCAAGAAAGAGACACGTCCATCGCAGGAAATGAGCTTCAACGAACTGCAGCGATATATTCGTGACCTGCGGCAGAGTGGATTAGATACCATGCGGCTACGTGTGCAGTTGAATCGAAAGCTTGCTTACCCGCTGATCACGCTTGTCATGGCAATACTGGCGGTCCCTTTCGCGCTATCGATGGGCAAGCGTGGATCCCTTGCCGGCATCGCGGTAGCTATTGGTATGGCTATCGCATATTTGTTCGTAGACGGAATGTTCGAGGCCATGGGCAACGTAAATATGCTGCCGGCGTTCCTCGCAGCCTGGTCGCCTGACGTGTTATTTGGCCTGGCGGGTAGCTATCTCCTTCTCCGCACACCCACTTGATGCGACCTTGCCCATCTGCTGGAATCAGATATAGAGAACAATCACGGACACATGTTTAAACAATTACAGCCGCTCTTTCCATACATGCACCGCTATCGGCGGAGTTTCTTCTGGGGAGGAGTGTCGGTTGTCCTCAGTAATTTGATCTGGATATTTTTCCCACAGGTGATTCGCGCCGCAATTGATGATCTGAATAGGGGCGTAACAGAGAGAAAGATCTGGTTGTATGCAAGTTTGCTGGTTGCGGTTTCGGTTGCCAAGGGCATCTTCTTATTTCTGACGCGATGGATCATCATCGGCATCTCGCGCGAAATCGAATTCGATCTGCGCAATGACCTCTTCCGGCAGCTAGAAAAACAACCCGCGGCCTATTATCAAGAGCACCGAACGGGCGACATCATGGCCCGCATGACGAACGATCTAAATGCGGTGCGCATGCTGCTGGGACCGGCCATCATGTATAGCGCCAACACAGTCCTGTTTTCGGTTGGCGCCCTGTTTTTCCTACTAAAGATTAGCCCCTTCCTTACGTTGGTTGCACTTGTGCCGCTTCCACTAGCGAGCATTCTGGTGCAGGCCATGGGGCGAAAGATCCATGAGCGCTTTGAGCGCATTCAGGCCATGTTCTCCGACATCTCGGCACAGGCACAGGAGAATTTTTCCGGAGCACGGTTAGTGCGGGCCTTTGCCCAAGAAGAGGCGCAGATTGCCGCATTCGAGAAGTCGAATCGCGAATACATTCGCCGCGGTCTACGTCTGGTGCAACTCATGGGAATGCTGTGGCCCACACTCGAGTTTGTTCTGGGCCTGGCCATGGCCATTTCTTTGCTTGTCGGTGGCCATGAGGTTTTGTCACACAGAATCAGTGTTGGCGATTTTGTCGCATTTAATACCTACATGCTGATGTTGACCTGGCCGGTGATCGCACTCGGGTGGGTCGTCAATCTATTCCAACGCGGCACCGCCTCGGTGGTTCGCATTGACGAGTTATTGAAAGCGAAGCCTTCCATCGATGACCGCGACGCAGATATCTCGATTCCCCGCGACTTCACTTTACGGGGAGAGATCGAATTCCGCGACCTGACTTTCTCCTATAACGGGAGCAATGTGTTGCGCAATGTTTCGCTGAAGATTCCGGAGGGCAGCAGTCTCGCGCTTGTAGGCCCAACGGGTTCGGGTAAGTCGACACTCGTCAATCTGATCGCGCGTGTTTATGATGCCGAAGCTGGCAGCATTTTGATGGATGGCCGTCCTATTCGCGAGTACCCTCTCGACGTGCTTCGGGCCAATATTGGATTTGTTCCGCAAGAAACATTTCTTTTCAGCGAAACCATCCAAGGGAACATTGCTTTCGGCGTTCCTCAGGCAACGCCTGAAGACGTTTTTCGCGCCGCTGAAGCCGCTCACATCCGCAAAGAATTCGACGAATTCCCTGCTGGATTTGAAACCGTGGTGGGCGAGCGCGGCCTCACGCTTTCCGGTGGACAGAAGCAGCGGTCCGCATTGGCGCGTGCGATTCTGCGTGATCCGCGCATTTTGATTCTCGACGACTCACTGGCTAGCGTAGACACCTACACAGAGGAACGTATTCTCGAAGAACTGCGCTCCGTCATGCAGGGGCGCACGACCATTCTCATTTCGCACCGCATCTCCACGGTGCGAAATGCTGATCAGATCGCAGTACTCATTGCGGGCCGGATCGCCGAGTTGGGAACGCATGATGAATTGCTGGCCCGCAATGGTCACTACGCAAATCTGTTCCAAAAGCAATTGCTCGAAGAAGAGCTTTCGGTGACGCACTAAGCGGTCCAGCGCGAAGCCAACGTCTCTTCTTCTGAGGGTTTCGGAGGCGCGGCCAGGACTGCGGCTGAAGTGGGTGCCGCAGACTGCGTCCGCACCTCAGGGTCCCGGGCAACCTGCTGCCATGCTTCACGCACGTTCAAGATGCATTCGATGGCCTTGCGAAATCGGTCAGCCGAGGACAATCGAGACCCCTCCAGACACAAGGCAAAGATCGCCGCGTAAAACTCTGACAGTGTCTTAGACGGGCCGCCGACTTCCATCCGCAAACGTGATTGCAGATGCGTCAAAATGTCGAGAACGCGCTTGACGGCAATGCGCCGCTGCTGGACATCTCCGCTTTCCGTTGCCACGATAGCGCGGTTCAGAAAGCGAATCATCCCATCATAAAGGGCAACAATGAGCTCGACGCCGTTCTTTCCGGCAACGGATTGCTGCTGGTAATTCATATTCTGCATGTGTTATCCGTTCGACTTCTCGTTGAAGCCGGTAATGGCGCTGTACATTTCGTTGATCTGTTGCAGTTCCTGGGGAATCTCAGTCAAAACGAAATTCGCCTGGTTTAATTCTGTCGTCAGCCGGGTTTTCTGAGCGCTGATGGTTGCCTCTTCATTGCTGATATTCGTATTCAGTTGCGACTCAACTGTGGAGTTCTCCTGCAGTGTCAGCTTGATGGCACCGTTGGTGGCGCTGGTGCCGAGATTATTGAGCACAGAGGAAAAGTTTCCGCCAAAGGACGTAAAGCCGCCGCTCGGCTGAAAGAAACTCACAACATCCTGATAGTTGGTGTTTAAGACGCTGTTCAATGTATCGGTATCAAGCGCGAGCGTACCATCGTTATTGACGCTGATTCCAAGCTGCGTGATGGAAGTGATACCGCTCGATTGGGGAGAGCCAAATGTCACCGCTGTTCCGCTTGTGCTATCCGTCAGACCGCTGCTGTCGACGGTGATCGTCCCGGCTGACCCACCTGTCGCGCTGGTGAGGCTCAAAGTTTGAGTGGTGCCTGCGGTAATGATGGACGCTGTGATACCGAGGTTGTTACTCGCGCTGGCGCTATTGATGGCAGCCGCCAAGCCGGCCAGGGTCTGATTGCCGGTTGGAACTGAGACTGGCACTGCCGTCCCACCGCCGACGCTGATGGAAATGTTTCCTGTCAGCGTATCGGATGTCCGAATCGAAGAACTCGAAGCAGCCGTATTCGCCGGCTGCAGAAACGTTAGCGCCGACTGAAGCGATTGCTGGATCGTGGCAAGCGTGGGATTGCCGAAGAGTGGTTCCGGATTGCCGCTGGAGTCGTTGCCTTCCTGGGTGTTCAAGTCCCGAAGCACCTTGTTATAGTCCGTCGCAAAGGTATTCAGCGCTGATTCCACATCCGAATTATTGTTCGTGATCTCGACCTGGATGCTTTCACCCGAATTCGCGCTCAGCAACTGGAAGGTCACACCCTGAATCGCGTTTGTTACCGTGTTTGAAGCGCTGCTGACCGAGACGCCGTCCACCGTCAATTGCGCGTCTGCGCCCGGTTGCGTTTGCGAAAAACTAATCGCCGAAGAGGTGCTGCTGTCCGTGAGACTACTGGTGAGAGAAATCGAGCCGCTTGCACCGCTGGTCTGGCTTACCAGAGACAGACGGGAACCCGATGCATCAGTAATGACGTTTGCAGTCACGCCATAGCTTCCCGAGTTGATAGCGCTGGCCAGCGACGAGAGCGTGTTGTTCGTCGAATCAATGTTGATGGTCTTGCCATTGAGCGTCAGGCTGCCGCTGAGCGTATCGTGGACGCCGATGGTGCTGCCAACGTAGGACGATGTTGTCGCCAGCGACTGCACGGTGATCGTGTGGCTTCCGGCAACAGCCGATGTCGCAGCGGAGGTGAGCTGCAGAACGCTCGTGTCAGAGCTGGAGCCCTGCTTTTCTGAAAGCACTCCTTGAAAATCTGTGAGCGACTGCATGGCTGTCGTAAGCGAGCTGAGGTCTGTGCCAATGCTGGTCAGAGCAGTGTCCTGCGATTGCAGCGCCGTGACCTGGTTCTTCCACGGCGTCTCCACCGCTTGCATGTTTGTCACAATCTGATTGACCGTGGAGGTCACGTCAAATCCAGCACCGCTTGTCGGCGATCCGAATGAAAGTCCAACCGTTCCCATATCCGTGTTATCGTCGCTTTCCGCGCGGACTTCAATCCGCCGTGTTCTATCGCTCTTCTTTGCAATTGAGCGGCCTCTTCTCGAAGCCCATCGTTAGTGCAATCAGAGGCATCAGTGCAGGCTCTGGATGCCGGGCTGGTCCTGCGGATGTGCTGCATTCTTCTGGCTGAGCGATGGCAGGATTTTGATTGAGACGTGTGTCGGCAACGGCGTGAATTTGCGGCAGCTGGAGGCTGACGGGTTGCTGTGTTTCTTCGGGGGCGTTTGCCCTGGCTTGCCTTTCGGCTTCTCGCTCGGCCCGCAGTGCTTCAGCTTCGCGGAGAAGGATTTCGCCGAGGCTGGG
>Ga0210392_10001727_pt1 | contig 11379 bp, 17 predicted proteins | sample IncBWC30OmetaG_FD_161057 | JGI IMG/M metagenome (GOLD analysis project Ga0210392, IMG submission 161057) | Forest soil microbial communities from Barre Woods Harvard Forest LTER site, Petersham, Massachusetts, United States - Inc-BW-C-30-O ...
TTCCTTTACCTCCGTGCGCCCAATTGCGCGCAATCATATCGCTCACCCTCGGTGCTCTCAATCTGAATCATAAGTTCTCTTACGTCAACCTCTGGTCCGAGTAGCCGCAGAACCTCAAAGCTCAGGCCGAGAATATTCAGGTCCGAGCAACCGGGCCAGCGTGGCGATCAAGTGGATAACAAGAACGGCCAGATTGCGCATCAAAGAATGGTAGCAGGACGGGAAATCCTGAGGAATCATGGGCAAAATAACAATTCGCCATGCACAGGTTCGCTTGAGACCTTTAGTTCGCTTTGCGTGATGACATTGGGCGCCGTGCGACTTCTCGGGTCGACGTGATATTCGGCCATACACCGTCGCCACGAGTCGTACACGTCCTCGGGAGTTAAAATTAGACGTCCACTGGTAGGGGCAGACTCAATGGGCCGGACCTGGGAAGGGTGTTCGGCACCAGGGCCGAGACGATTCATGACTGCAGAAGCCACGTGGCCCTCCAGCATCCAGCGGACTTATGGCATTCGGGCTTGTTCCTAAGTACCGTCGTTTGGAATTATGGTGACGTATTTGCTTATTTTGCGGGGGTTCAAGCCGCTGTAGCAAGAGCCTTGGCGCGGAGACGGATCATAAGCTTTGTCAAATCCTCGCGGGTGAAGGTCCACTTGAACGGAGCGGCGGACTTCTCATAGCGTTGCTGGAAAGCCAACAGCGCCTCTTCCAATAGGGCCAGAGAGTGGAAATCGTTAGGCGTGAGAAGTTTGCGCTGAACGACGGAGAAGTAGATCTCCACTTGGTTGAGCCAACTGGCATGGTTCGGAGTGTGAACCGGAACAACTTGCAGTCGTTGGACGCACTTCTGGCCGCGGTGCACAGAGCAATTATCGATGATCCAAAACACACGTTTGGCCGAGCGATAGGGCTCTTGGTCCATGACCTCACCGATCAGACCATCAAAGTGTTGGATGCCGTTCCGGGGTGCGCAACGACCGAAGATTTTGGCGCGCCGGACGTCCCAGGCGGCGAGGTAGACCCAAGCTCCCTGGCGCTCATATTCGTGCTCGATGCGAGTTGGAAGGGCAGGGGCGGGAGGAAGCGAAGCGTGTTTCCGACGTCGCGCTTGAATACTCGGCTTTTCGTCAGCGCAAAGTACAAAATCCTGAGGACCCAGGGGTTGTCCTTGCCAAACACCCTGGTAGAGATCGAGGATCGGAGCCGCCTTTTCCAAAAACAATGGATCGCGCGGGAAAATCCAGCTTCGATAACGCCAAGGTCGAATGGCGTCTTGGCTGAGCCAGCGCCAGATGGTGGCTCCGCTGATCTCCGCTACCAGCCCCTGAGCGAGAACTTCCTGCCGGATGTCGGCAATCGAGAAGCGAGAGAGGGGCAGGCCCTTGCGATGCGGCAGCTCACAAGCGAGAGCTTTTACCTGCACGACGAGACTGGGGGGAAAAGCGGGCCTGACGCCCGCCGCGAGGTTCATCCTCGAGGCCGGGTAATCGGGCCAGACAGAAGCGCTTGCGCCACTTACTGACGATCTGGCGTGGCGTGTCGAGTCGCGAGGCAATGACATCATTGGAGAGGCCCTGGGAGGCAAGCAGGATGATTTTGGCGCGAATGACATCACAATACGGTGACGTATATTGGCGCGCGATTGACTCCAGGTGTTGACGTTCGTCCTTAGACAAAACCACGCTAAATGGGCTCTTTTGCGGCATCAGAGACAATCCTCCTGACGCCAACTCTACCAGATATAAGGCATTCGGAGCCCACAAAAATACGTCACTGTATTTGCGAATAGCAGTACTAAGCACGCAGCGGATGGCTCCGCGGTGGGCTTCGCGGAATATTCAAAATCGTTTGGTTTTTCGCGGGTATTGTAACAGGGAGCCATCAGACTAACAAGCTGTCAGCGTAGAATGCGTAGAATGTCAGCGTAGAACCTGTTGCGTAAACCGCGATGACAGTCTGATGCTGTTGAACTACACTTCTTAGCGATTGCTCACGAGTGACGGCGCACTCGGAAACAATCCACTTGGTCATAAAACGCTGTCTATGGCGAATTATTTCGCCAAGCCACATGGGATGCAACATTGTTGCAGCCCTTTCTTTATGTTATTGATTCCAAACGCACTTTTAATTTTGGCGAGGCACAGGTCAGCAAGGCGACAATTGGGCCTACCTACCAGTCCGCAAATTCCTTAGTCAAGGAGATCGTATTGAAGACATGCCCTGAATTTCATTCGTGCTTGATTTCTGTCCTGGTGTTGCTGCTCATACCATTTGCAGTCTCTGCGCAAACCTCGCCGAAAGAATCGCAGGGCGCTCCCATCCTTGGATTTTCGCCGGCGAATGCTGCAGCCGAACACAATCTAGAGGCAATTTTTGAAGCGCAGCCTTCGCCCGAGAATGCGCGCGAGTGGCATCGCCTCTTCACGGCCGAGCCACACCCGGCGGCGTCCGTGCAGAACAATAAGCTTGCCGAATTCCTAGCACTGGAGTGGCGCAACCAAGGCTGGGAGGACGTCACGTTGCGGCGGTACGACGTGCTGCATTCCAGCCCGCGCAGTGTTTCACTGGAAATGGTTGCGCCCATCCACTTCAAAGCTTCACTTCGGGAGGACCCCTATGAGATTGATCCGGACACGAAGAATCCCGCCATTTCAGGTTCCTACTTTGGCTATTCCACTTCCGGTGATGTCACGGCCGAGCTTGTCTATGCGCACAGTGGGAATCCCGAAGACTATGAACTGCTGAGGAAGCAGGGCATCAGCGTCAAAGGCAACATCGTCATCGTTCGGTATTCGAATCCGTACAGCTATCGAGGATTCAAGGCGCTCACTGCTGAGCGGGAAGGCGCTGCGGCCCTGTTGATTTATTCCGACCCCGCGGAAGATGGCTATGCCCGCGGCAAAGTTTTCCCGGATGGCCCGTGGGGCCCAGAGAGCCACATTCAGCGTGGTGCGATTACCTACGACTACATCGTTCCCGGCGACCCCACCACGCCCGGCTGGGCCTCCGTTCCAGGCGCAATGCGGATCGCGCCGGAAGAGGCACGATCACTTCCCAAGATTCTCGCGTTGCCACTCTGCTGGCGTGATGCGAAACCTTTGCTGGAAAACATGAACGGCCCTGAAGTTCCGAAGGAATGGCGCGGGGCGCTGCCCATTACCTACCGATTCACAGGTGCTGTAAAAGTCCATGTGAATGTGGACATGGACACGAGCGTGAAGCCCTACACCGTCGTCGAGGCACGCATGCACGGTGGCGATCTGCCGGATGAGTGGGTGCTTGTTGGCAATCATCGCGACGCGTGGGTGTACGGCGGCGTGGATCCAGTGAGTGGCACAGCTTCGATGCTGGAACTGACGCGCTCATTAGGCGAGCTTAAACAGCGGGGCATTCGTCCGCGGCGCACGATTATCGTCTGCAGTTGGGATGGCGAAGAATATGCGCTTACAGGTTCGACCGAATGGGGCGAGCAATTCGCGGAGGACCTGAAGAAGAAACTCGTTGCGTATCTGAATGTTGATTCATCCGTTGCCGGTGCGGCCACTGCAGCAGGACCGGAAGGACTGAGTTTCAAGCCAACAGCGGTTGCCTCTCTCGCGCCCATGTTGGTCGAAGCCTCCAAGGGCGTTCGCGCTCCATCCGGGAAGACTTTATACGAAGCGTGGCGAGCTACCTCAATGCGCGATAAGAAGTTGGCCGTTCCGCCAAGTGATTCGGCGCTGGTGGAAACGCGCATCGGAAGCGGTTCTGATCACACCGTATTTTTGAATCATCTCGGCCGGCCAGTCATTAATTTGGGATTTACGGGGAACTACGGCGTCTATCATTCTGCCTATGACGATCACTTCTGGATGTCCCGGATTGGTGATCCAACGTTTGAATATCATACGGTCCTGACCCAAATCTGGGGACTGACTGCGCTGCGCCTGGCCAATTCGGATATTTTGCCATTCGATTTTGCGGCCAATGCCGCGGCACTCCGGGAATTTCTAAGTGAACTTGAGAGCCGCAACAAGATAACTCCACAGCAGGTGCCACTGAAAAGGCTCTACGAGCGCATTGCGGGTTTTGAGATGGCGGGGAAACAGCTGCACGAGGTAACGATGCACGATCTTGCGTCCGGGAACGTAAACGCGGAAAAGATCCAACACTTGAACGAACAGCTTCTGCAGGTTGAGTCGAACTGGCTCGATCCCGCTGGAATTCCCGGCCGGCCCTGGTTCCAGCACCTTCTCTATTCAGCCCGGTACACATATGCTCATCTGGAATTCCCCGGCCTTACGGAAGCAGTCGAAGGCGCGAATTGGAAATTGGCCACCGAACAGCTCAATCTGCTGGACACCGCCATGGTGAAGAACACGGAATTATTGCGATCCGCGAAATCCTCTTGGGAGAAGAAGGAATGAATGGGCGGCGAAATCGTGGGAACTGCTGGTTTCGGTCTAGAAATCAGGCGAATTGGCTGGAGCCTTCCACGAAGGCCTGTGGCTGGCTTCGGTTAGGCCAGTTCGATTCGGGGGCACGGATCGCAACAGTCATGCTTTCTCGTCAGCCTCCCATTGGCTGCATGCATACAAGGTCGCGGGTTGACGATTGCTTGACGACAATCCAGGACCTATCGCATTTCACTCGCATCGAAATGCCCAGTCGGGATTTCTAAGGCTAACCGCATTCCTGATGATCCTTCGTGCAGCAAGAACAAGGCGAACCGCATGGTTCGCCTTTGTTCATCGAAATTGCTACTGCTACAGACGCTGCAGATCCCTACTCTTGACTAGCGTCCGGCGGTCTGAACAGTGCCATCGAGAAGGACACTGACTACTGTTAGCTGCGGTCTCGGACTTGCACCCGCAGCCCGGATCTCGTCCTGCGACATTTGAAAGCGATAGGTTGACAGCCACGACCCGGCGGAGACGAGAGACAGAAAGTACTCGTTGCCGTAGCGGTGAAAGACAACCTTTACACGTCCGTCTGCTTCTTTCGAATTGGCAGGCAGCGCATGCTCGAACGACGCAGCCTGTTCCTTTAGATTACGCAGCTCGAGGATCATTCTGGCTGGCTTCGTGATCTCATATTCACCTGCGGGAAACGACGTGTTCTGAGCGGTAAACGGAAACGGCACGTGGAAGCGGAGCCTCAGGCTGTCGCTCTGGGCATAGGTTGCCGTTGCGATCAGGCAAATTGCGATGGTTGCTGCTGCAAGACACAGAAAGCGTTTCATTTTTTCTCCTCAAAATCAGGGGTCGTATTTGAGTCTCGCCAGTCAGCGATTCTCGGCCCCCCATGGCTGCACCATCGCACTGGTCGCAATTCCACTCCATAGACGGAGGGAGAACTCGGCATGGCTTAGAGGTGAACCAGCGAAGTCGCTGAACTGTCGGGAGTTAACAAGGAGAGGTGGACAGCAATCACTATTGGTGGCATCCAAAAATGCTGTATACTGCCTAGGAAAAGTGGTGCAAGTTTCCGTGGCCACCTCCAGTCCATCTTCTCCATCAGCGAGTTTCGATCAATTCCGCGTTGATTTTACCAGCGGCGAACTGATTCGCTCCGGTGTGCGTGTGTCCATTCAGGGCCAGCCGCTTCATGTGTTACGTCTCTTGCTGGAGGCCGAGGGAAAAGTCGTTACCCGCGAAGAATTGCGCCAGGCCCTGTGGCCGGAAGACACCTTCGTTGACTTCGAACTTGGTGTAAACACTGCCGTCAAGAAGCTGCGCCAGGCGCTCGAAGATTCGGCCGCGCATCCTAAGTTCATTGAGACGCTGCCAAGATATGGGTACCGGTTCTCCGTCCCAGTGGAGTGGGTGACCGACAGTAATGCGAAGAGCGCCTTCCCTCTTGTTGAGCCGATCGTTCCGCCGGCGCCTGCGCCTCCGGTCCGCCGACCGTCTCCCGTTCGACGCTGGAAGCTGAAGGCGGTGCTAGCCCTTGTGGCACTCGCTGCGCTGGCTTTGCTAGTAGGTTTATCCAACGAGAATAGCTACGTATCGCGGACCAGGCTCGGGAAGCGGCTTCGTGATAACGTCCTGCCACCCCGCCGGGTTTCCGAGCGGCCGTTGACGGCCAATCCTGATGATGTACCCGTCACCAGCTCGGCGATCTCGCCCGATGGCAAGTATCTGGCCTTCACGGATAAGACAGGCTTCTATCTGCGCCAGATCGAGGGTGGGGAGACCCACATAGTACCTCTGCCGAAAGGATTCGACGCACTCGCCGAGAGCTGGTTTGCGGATAGCACCCATCTGGTCGTCTCCTGGGTTGAAGATCCCAAGAAGCCATCCAGCCTCTGGGAAATTTCCATCATGGGCGGAACGCCAAGAAAGCTAGCGGACGAAGGCCAGGGGGCCAGGGTCTCACCAGATGGCTCGAAAATAGCGTTTTTGTCTGGCAAATTTGACCAGAGCGAGATCTGGTTGATGCAGGCTGATGGGGGCGAAGCTAAGAAAGTTGTCAGGGCAGATGAAGCCGACTTCAGTCCGGTGGCATGGGCGCCCGATGGACGTGACTTTGCTTATGTCAGAACGACACACTTCTCTCACAATATAGAGACAATGATCGAAATTGCAGATATCGGTAGCGGGCAAACCCAAGTCGTATTGTCAAAGCCGGGCTTGGGTCCAGCGCTCAGTTGGACGCAAGCTGGGCGGCTGATCTATTCGTTGCAGGAGCCGCTCCCCGACCGGAATGACTCTAATCTTTGGTCATTGCAGCTCGACTCCCGCACAGCGCGCCCGCTGGGTACAGGTACGCGGATTACAAGTGATCGCGGCCTGGCCGTTGGACTCAGTGTAACCAAAGACGGGAAACTGCTGGCCGTAAGGCGATGGGCCCTTCAGAACGATGTGTACGTTGCGGAATTGGAGGCAGGAGGTAAACGGATGGGCACATCCCGGCGGCTAACCCTGGACGAGAGGCAGGACTATCCATACGCCTGGACACCGGACAGCAAGGCCGTTTTCTTCGCGTCTGATCGCGATGGGGTGTTTCACATTTTCAAGCAGGCGATCGACCAGACCCAACCCGAGCTAGTGGTTGGAGGAAACGATGACTTGGCGTTACCCCGATTGACTCCGGACGGCTCAGCGCTGCTATACCAGGTCAGGGCCAAGCCGGGCGAATCATCCCACAATGTCCGAATTATGCGAATGCCTCTGACCGGTGGCGCATCCCAGCTTGTACTCCAAGCGCCGTTGATGTGGAATCACCAGTGTGCGCGGTTTCCTTCCACCTTGTGTGTTTATTCTTGGATCGCTGCGAACCAGGAGAGCTTCTTCAGCTTTGACCCGATGAACGGAACAGGGAAGCTTTTGGCAACGGTCGAGGGCGGGCCGTTCAATTGGACTCTATCCCCCGATGGGAAGTACCTCGCCACTGTAAAGCGCGGATTGCAGACGGACTTTGGTATCGTCCAGACGGAGCCTGGTATTCAGATAGTCTCCATTGCTGATAGTTCGAAGCGAACGATACGAGTGCCAGGGTGGTTGGGAATTACCACCGTCGACTGGTCGGCGGATGGCAACAGTCTATGGACAGGTGCCTTTCACACCAACAATGGATCGCGCTTCGCGGGCTTGGAGGCTTTTGCGCTGTTGAATGTCGATCTCAAGGGCAGGGTGACAGCGACGCTGGCAAAGAACAATGTATCCTTCTACTGGGCCATATCGTCTCCGGACGGACTCCGTTTAGCGCTTGCCGCAGCGACGGTCAGTTCCAACGTGTCGCTGCTGCAAAATTTTTGACGCTTGCGGGCGGGGACACGACGCTTTCCATTACAGCCGGCCACGCTGCCCGGCGCTAGCCGATACGGCAGACAACCCTTTCGATTTCCGTCTATCACCAACGTCACGAGTATCTCAGACGCGTGTTGCTCTTCTCGTCTGAGACTGTGCCATTAGAGCTCAGATGACCTTCCTTCCAGCCCTGCGGGAATCAGGTAGGGAAAGGTATATATCTTCAGTCGTGGCCGTCAAGCCGAACTTGGCTTTCGGATTGAACCTATGAAGAATACGGTACGAGTTCGATATGAGTCGGTTTTGGGTGCAAGATTGGGTGCAGCTAATTGACGGAAGAATGGCGTTTCCAGTCCGTAAGCGACGCCAAATAGGGCATTTAGCATTTTGACTCCATTGGCTACGAACCAGGAGGCCGGGAGTTCGAATCCCCCCGGGCGCACCACTTCTAGTCAACAAAACAAAGGCGATTTGAAGAGTACAGGGAAATGGGTTTGCCCCGCCGTGCCTTCTTGCAAGATTGCCGGAAGTGATTCACGTTTAGAAGTTGGTCATTAAGGAGTGACCCCAACTATGGAACGGACGCTGCTAGGTGCGAGCAAGCGGGGCAGGGAACCGATGAATGAAAAGAACGGTGGGATGGCGCAACGCGGAATGGTAGCAGAACGGGGAATCCTAAGGAATTAATGGCGAAATAACAATTCGCCAGCCACAGGCTTTTGTTCGCTTATCTTGAACTCGGTAGAGAAAACGGGAGCCGAGCTCACCGACTGCCAATGAAGAAAGTTGGTGGGCCCGTTAAATTCCCTATCCTTGATTACTGCTTGTCGAAAACGCTTGAAGTGCTGAAATCCTTTCCGTCAGCAGTCTTCCCCTTCGATTTCACGGTCGCGACCTTCCCGTCTTTGGACACTTCGGCTTCCGACTTCGCAATTTCTTTTCCGCCCTTTGTCAACGTCGCTGTGGTCTTGTTGGCATTGATGCGTTTCAGGGTGATACTGTCCGCCCCTCCGGGCATGCCTGACCCCGTAACCGCCGATGCTTTCCCGTCAAAGTTGCTGGAAAAACTGTATGATATCGCACTTCCGTCAGCGGCTACGCCGTCATACGAATACTTCAAACCGCTGCCATCTGCCGTAATCGTCCGCGTCAAGCTCTTAGCCAATGGCGTGCCGTCCGATTTAGATTTTTCAACATTCAGCTTCCATGTCCCGATAAACGGGCTGTCTTGCGCCAACAAAGGACGCGCTGCCACTGCACCAAAAATTAAAATAGCCAACACAATCATTACTCTCTTCATACAAATCTCCTCGACCGCATCAGCCACGCGTTCTGTCATGCCTCAGCGTCGCCGGATTATGGACAATTCTTTCAGGGATTAGCAAGTTGTATCTTTGGTCCCATGCGTCCCTGCCACTCAGCCAGTCTGCTTTCCTCAAAACAGAAAAAGGCCGGTCCTCATCTCTTGTGGAGACAAAGACCAGTCGTGAGCTAATTAATTTGATTTGAAACCGATGAACGCCGGTACGCCAGCAAGATGAATCTGGAGAATCGGAGAAATCGCGGATCCTCACATCAATACATGGGCTGGATGTCAGAAAGAATTTCTTTGCGCCTTCCAGTCGCGGGAGAAGTTTTTTTCCTTGACATTCCCTCTTATAGAAAATTGTTACATGCGTCCCGCAGGGGCTGCGATGGGCCAGACGAAGTTTTCGGTAGGGACGGTAGCCCGTCACTCGTAGGCTAACCGCCAATTCTGTTGGATCTTTCATTTTCTGTTTCCGCTGTTCACTGTCTGCCATCCCTGGGATGGCAATGCCAACTGGTCTTACAGTTTGAATCGCCGATAACGACATTCCCTGACAAATGGAGTAAAATCCCGCGCGGGTCTGTGCTTTATGGATATCGAGCTATTCCGGTCTTCATTCCATGGTCAGGTTCTAGAGCCAGCAAACGCGGGCTACAACGAAGCCCGTCAAATCTGGAATGCAAGTGTCAGTAGATGGATGCTGGTGAAATATCAGGATCGAAAGTACCTCCAATCGGCTACGTCCCATAAATCTTCTTGGAGCGGAGTGCGGGAAATCTGCATGCTCCGTTCGACGTGGCGGGGAATGGAAACCAGCTTGCGGTTCGATTAGTGAGGCAGTCTCAGAGGAAACGGAGAGCAACGGATAGATCGAACCTACGGCGCATGGCGCCATTCCTCGACCCTACCAGTAAAGCTTAGATTGAACTGCACTTGACATTTGTATATACATTTTCATAGCATTCTGCTATGATGGATTTACGGGTGCAGGAATTTGACTGGGACGGCGGCAACCGTGCGAAGTGCCAAAAGCACGGCGTTTCCATCGCGGAGATTGAGGCTCTGTTCAGCAACGCTCCCCGCATTGCGCCCGACCCGAAACACTCGGAGATGAGGACCGCATGATTGCCATAGGAAGAACCAGCGCGGGGCGACCAGTGTTTGTTGCTTTCACCATACGGACGAAAAACCGCCGACGCCTCATCCGCCCGGTGATGGCCCGCTATATGCACGCGAAGGAGATCGCAGCCTATGAAAAAGAAAGTGCCAAGACTCAAAACAGATAAGGAAGCCAAAGCGTTCCTTGCGCAAGACCTGTCGGACCTTGATTTTTCGCAGTTCAAACCGTCGCGGTTTGAATTTGAGAAAAAAGACGAACAGATCAACTTGCGTGTGCCCAGGCCATTGCTTGCCGCTCTTAAGGCTCGGGCAAAGGCGCGCGGGATTCCCTACACGCGTTTCATTCGGGAAACGCTCGAACGAGCAATGACCGCGTCGAAGCCCTGATGTTTGTGCATTTCTTGATCGCTTAGCTTAATATTTCAACTCATCTCAGACCTGTGGGTGGCGAATTGTTATTTCGCTAGCCACAGACGCCTGTCACGAAAATGTAACGCAAAGAGGGGAAAATAGCAGCAAATGTGAAGCAAATGGCGACAAATGAAGGAGAAAATGGTTTTCGGGGATTTGCCCCAACTTGCTGATTTCGTTCGATTAGCCCGTATGGTCAAAAAACTCAAACGAGTTGAAAGAGCGTAACTTGCAGCCTTCCACAGGCTCACCTCGAATGGACTTCTCCGACTGAAAAACAGCTTCTACAATTTTGCTTTCACGGGGTTGTAGATTTGGGGGAATCCAAAATGCTTTGGGCGCGCATGCTTGCTTACATCACCGGCACCGTAGACCAGGAACTTCTTGCAAGGAACGAATATCTGGCCGCAGAGAACCGGATCCTGAGAGCCCAAATCAAAGGCTGGTTGTTGTTGTCCGATGCCGAAAAAGCTACGTTGGCTGAGATCGCCCAGCGGCTTGGACGGAAAGCCTTGGAAGAATTGTCGGCTGTCGCGAAGCCGGATACGCTGCTGGCCTGGTACCGAAAGCTCATCGCCAACACGTTCGACGGATCGAAGCTTCGCAAATCCCGGGGTCGTCCCAGAGTTGACGAGGAAACCGAGCGGTTGGTGGTGCTTGTGTCAAGAAGACGAGAAATCGTCATGCTGTACGAAAGATGAAGGTAGGTCCTTCGGAGCCGCCTTGTAGGAGGGGGCTTCAAACTGCCATAAGCTGCTTCGGTCCAAAGACCGCGGTGGTGAACGTTATGGTCAAAAGGCGTGG
>Ga0210392_10001728_pt1 | contig 11377 bp, 13 predicted proteins | sample IncBWC30OmetaG_FD_161057 | JGI IMG/M metagenome (GOLD analysis project Ga0210392, IMG submission 161057) | Forest soil microbial communities from Barre Woods Harvard Forest LTER site, Petersham, Massachusetts, United States - Inc-BW-C-30-O ...
ATGATTTGCCTATGGGAATGCTCACTGCTTTCGACAATGATTAACAAGCTCTTGGGATACTTTCGAACGAGTCTGTCCACCCCAGTTCCCCTTTTGCGCGTTCATTCTTGCCTATTCAGTGAAAAGCCGCTGAAGCTGCTCGAGGTCAGAAGTCGTGGCGTCGGAAACGGCGCAGAATTCCATCCCTCCCTTATGCCAATCGATCCATTGGTAGCCTTGGCGCGAGCCTGTGCGCGGGGAGGCGTCTTGCCCACTCGCGGGCCAGATGAAGATGTTCACGAGATGTTTGCGGCGGCCGTAGACCAGGGCAGCGATGGCCCGGCCGTGAACGACGTCGAGGCGGCCGCCCTGCAGTGGAAATCCCTGATCGGAGAAATCCCGGACTGGAGGAGAAAAATCCAGTTTACCATCGAACCAGGGCTTCACCGTGTGTTGGTCGGAGGAGACAACGTCGGTGAGATGTCCGGGTTGGAGCGATCGCAAATGGGCATCGACAACCTCGGCGGCAAGCACTGTGTCCTCGTTGTCGCCCCAGTGAACGGAGACGAGTTGCCAGCCTGTATACGCAAATAGAACTAATGCAGCCGCGAGGGCAAGCCCTCGCCACGGCCTGCGAGCCGGGACAATAGAGACAGGTCTCGCAGAACGGAGGCCAACAAGGACTTGCTTGCGGAGCGAGTCAGGTGCTTTCTGATAGAGATTCGCGAGATTCATAGACGCGCGCAAAGAATTCAGGGCCTCGAGTGCGTCAGCACACCCGGAGCACTGGTCGAGATGGTCTTCGAATTCGGCGGCACCGACAGCATCGAGTTCGTTATCGAAGTAGCCATGAAGAACGGCGTCAGCGCGGTCACAGCTCATGGGTGGCCTCCTTCCAGGCAGGGTCAGCAAGCGCCAGCTGAAGCTGCCGGCGGGCACGGGAAAGCGTGGACATGACCGTACCGATGGGAATCGAAATAATGATGGCAATCTCCTTGTACGAACACCCTTCCAGCTCGCGGAGCACGATTACCTCCCGATAGCGTGGCGGCAAAGACTTGAGAGCGTGGGTGAGCCGCTCGCGATTGTCCCCAGCAATAGCAAGCGCTTCGGGTGTTGGGCTTGAGGGCCCGTGCAACTCTTCGTCGAACTCGGTCATGTCTTTCGCGTGGCGACTCTTCTCCAGCCAGGTGTAACAGGTGTTTCTTACAATCTGCAGAAGCCAGGCGCGAACATCTCCCCCATGAAAACCATGGAAGAAACGGTACGCGCGCAGCATCGCTTCTTGCGCGACGTCTTCGGCATCCGCGCCGCTGCGCAAAAGCCAGCGGGCGAGATTAAAGGCGGCATCGAGATGCGGTAGAACGAGCATCTCGAAGCGCACCTGATCCTGTGAGTCCAGCACGTCCGAACCTCTCTCCTGGACAGGATTGCTCACTAGTAGGAACCGCCTCGGAGGGGGGCTTATTCCCGTTCGTTTCCCCTTTTTTTTACTTGTGAGAAAAAAGGCTCAACGGGGCTTGTACGGGAATAAACAGCTAGGGCCTGCGGTCTACACAGATGGAACACGTCCAAGAGCGGCGCTGGAATCCTTCGATTCTCTCCTGCGCCGCTCGCTCTAAAGAAATACACCCGGGCGAAAGCAAGGACGAGCAAGCAACGAAATAGGGTTGAGGAGAAACTATGGCTGGGAAGATCAAAGACGAACTTTTGCATGATCACAACCAGGATGGAGTAGACCGACGGGGATTTTTGAAATGTATGGCGTGGGCGGGAACGGGAGCACTCTGCGTCATGCAGGGCGGGGTCCTGAAGTCCTACAGCCTGAGCCAGATGTCGCAGATGGGAAGCAAGGCTGCGGCAGCGGGTGAGCTGAGTTTCGTGCAGATCAGCGACAGCCACATGGGATTCAACAAACCAGCCAATACGGATGTTGTGGGGACATTGAAGGCGGCTGTGGATAAAATTAACGGTTTGGCGACGCCGCCCGAGTTCATGCTGCATACCGGCGACATCAGCCACCTCTCGAAACCAGAAGAGTTCGATACCGTCGATCAGATCCTGAAGAGCGCAGCGCCAAAGGATGTGTTCTTCGTGCCGGGCGAGCACGACATGCTGAACGATGACGGCAAGCAGTACCTCGAGCGGTACGGCAAAGGCGCCAAGGGCGCCGGGTGGTACAGCTTCGACAAGAAGGGCGTGCACTTCATCGGATTGGTGAACGTGCTGAATTTGAAGGCGGGGGGGCTGGGCACGCTGGGCCACGAGCAACTCGAATGGATGGAAGATGACGTCAAGCATCTGAAACACAGCACGCCAATTGTGGTGTTTGCGCACATCCCACTATGGTCCGTGTACCCAGAGTGGGGCTGGGGTACAGAAGACAGCGCGCAGGCATTGGCTTATTTGAAGAAGTTCGGCTCCGTAACCGTGTTGAACGGTCACATCCACCAGACAATGCAAAAGGTGGAAGGGAACGTGACATTTCATACTGCAGCGTCAACGGCATTTCCCCAACCACAACCGGGCAAGGCCGATTCGCCTGGACCCATGAAGGTGCCTGCGGAACAACTGCGAAGCGTCCTTGGGATTACGGATGTGAATTACGTCCAAGGGCAACAAGCTCTAGCAGTCGTGGACTCGACCCTCGCATAACTCTAAAGAGCTCCAATTCAAGGAAACAGTTGGATTCGTAAATTTAAAGAAAAGGAAGAAAAAGAATGAACAGAACTGTATCTGTTGCAATCCTGACGGTGGCGCTGGTGATCACGATTGGTGCGATGGGAACACATCACCAGAGCTTAATGGTGAACGCGCAGCAAAAGCCTGAAACCACAGAGGTAAAGATCGACAATTTCAGCTTTGCGCCTGGAACCCTAACTGTGCCAGAAGGAACTACCGTGACGTGGACTAATCGAGACGACATCCCGCACACGGCCGTCAGCACGGAGGGTGCCTTCAAGTCCAAAGTAATGGATACGGACGAAAGGTTCTCTTACACGTTTACCAAGCCGGGAACCTATCCCTACTTCTGTTCGATTCACCCGAAGATGACCGGCAAGGTCGTGGTGCACTGAGGGGAAGATGAGTGTCAATCCCTTCGACATTAAAACTATGCTTCTCGCCAAGCACGCACAGCATGTGGTTTTGATTCACTTCCCGATTGCACTGTTTAGCGCGGCCGTGGCGTTCGACTTTATCTCGCAGTGGACGAAGAGCCGAACGCTGGCTGCGGCGGCGTATTTCAATCTTCTGCTTTCTGCAGTCTCTGCTGTGCCGGTCGTGGCAACAGGCCTTGCAGCGTGGCAGTGGGCTCTTGAGGGGCAAAAGGTAAAAGGGATTCTACTAATGCACCTAGTTCTGGGCTGCATATCGAGTGTGCTGATCTGGTTTGTGTTTTGGGTCCACTTTCGTGTGCGACGCCATCCTGAGGAATCGTTGCAAAAATACCGCCTGCCAATCGAAGCTGTCGCGGTGTTCGTTGTGGGTTTGACGGGGCATCTCGGCGGGTTTCTCAGTGGCGTAAACGGGCCTGGGTAGACGCGCCTGCAGCGCTGTTATGAAAGGAGGCTTCCTAGGAACCGTGGCTCCTCCCTACGCCCACCTGACTCTGCTCCTAGAGATGGCCATGGGAGTGGGGCTGCTCATCGGCGCGTGGCTCGCGCGCCGCCGCCGTTTCCGGCAGCATGCGTGGTGCCAGTCGGCGATCGTGCTACTCAACCTTGCCGTAATCCTTCTCGTGATGATGCCTTCGTTTCAAGTTCAGGTTGTTCCGGAGATACCGCTAAGACTTGCCAAGACATACTACGCTCTGGCGACGGCACACGCGGCGCTCGGAACGATTACCGAAATCGCGGGATTGTACATCTTGCTTGCCGCGGGCACGGGCGTCTTGCCGGAGAAATTCCGCATCACCAAATACAAGGCTTGGATGCGAACCGTATTGGTACTTTGGTGGTTCGTGCTCTTGTTGGGATTGGCAACCTACGTACGCTGGTACGTCCCGCGTTTCTTTCGGAAATGAAATCGCGGGGCTTGAGATCCCTCCGTGCCAACTCATAGTCGAATCGCAGTTTCGAAGAATATTTCGTAACTTTTCGTAACTGTTTTTTGTCAAGGAAAATGTGGGAAGTAGAAGGTTCCCTTTGTCGTGAAGGGAGATCGGAATAAAGCATTGCGAATTTTGGTCTACATAGCTGAAGCGCGACACAGCAAATAAGAACCAAGTGAGGTTCGTGCGAAGGAGAGGTCTATGCCTGAGTATGAAATGACTTTAGTCGATCAGCAAAGAATCGCCAGAGACACGATGGCTTTCTGGTTTGACACAAATGGTGCGAACTTCGGATTCCAAGCCGGGCAGCATGCCGATTTTGTGTTCAAGCACCCCCGCATGGAAGGTGAAGGCGACAATTCGAGGACCTTATCGCTCGCGAGTTCTCCTCGTGACAAAAGGCCAGTCATGATCGCGATGCGCATGCGGAAGACTCCCTTTAAAACCGCGCTGAAGTCTGCTGCTCTTGGCACGAAGTTCACCGTGAGCCGTCCCAGGGGATCGTTCACGTTGCATAGAGATATCACCCGGCCTGCGGTGTTCCTGGCGGGTGGCATCGGGATTTCTCCCATTCGCAGCATCCTTCGGAAGGCCGCTCAGGAACGTCTTCCACACAGACTGTATTTGTTCTATTCGAACCGGGAGGCGGACGACGCGGCGTTCCTCGAAGAATTTGAAGATTTGAGTGCGCAAAATTCAAATTTCACCTTCATTCCAACACTGACGGGACATAGGACCATTTCTTGGCCCTTTGAACAGGGATACATCGACCATGACATGCTCAAGCGGTATCTCCCGGGGATCAAAGGACCTACCTACTACATCGCGGGCCCCTCGGGAATGGTCACTGCGATGACCGACCTGCTCAATGCCTCAGGCGTAAGCGATGACGATGTGAAGTCTGAAGAATTCGGAGATTACAGGCTGCATCGAAATACGGCGCAAAACGGTTCGGAAACCGGCGTTAATGGTTCAGATTCAGCTTTATGACCCCTGGCACGATGGAGATCATAGTGAACAGTGGTTTGGTCGCGCCTCGCGTATTCTCCGTACCGTTCATTTTTCTTCTACTCTTTGTCATGGCCAGCTTTAATTTCCCCGCGCCCGTTGTTGCCCAATCCCCCCTGCCTAGCGAGGTACAGCATGACACGCCGGGCCGGGTCACTAAGCAGGGTCAATCCGTCCGTGTTGACGTGGAACTGGCGCTCGTCAACGTTACGGTGACCGACCCACATAACCGCATGGTTACGGGGCTCGAGTCCGACAACTTCCGTATCTTCGAAAATGACGTAGAGCAGGAGATTCAGTATTTCTCGTCGGAAGACGTCCCCATATCCATTGGCGTCATCTTCGATCTCAGCGGGAGTATGGCCAACAAAGTCGGAAAGTCCAAGGAAGCCGCCCTGCAGTTTTTCAGGACTGCCAATCCACAGGACGAGTTTCTTCTCGTCAGTTTCAACGAGCGCGCCGAGCTCACGAGCTCTTTCACCAACAGTGTTGAAGATCTGCAGAGCAGCCTGCTCTCTCTATCTGCTAAAGGCCGCACTGCACTTCTCGATGCGATATATCTGGGTCTCAGCGAGATGAGGAACGCGCGAAACGCCAAACGGGCTTTGCTCATCATATCCGACGGGGGCGATAACCATAGTCGGTATAGAGAGAACGACATCAAGCGACTGGCGCGAGAGGCAGATACCCAGCTGTACGCCGTTGGAATATTTGACCCATTGGAGTACCGCAGCCGAACCCCAGAGGAACTCAACGGGCCCTCGCTGCTCTCGGAAGTAACGGAATTGACCGGCGGCCGTGTTTTTGACGTACAGAATGTGAACGAGCTTCCAGACATCGCTACAAAGATTGGCGCGGAGTTGCGCAACCAATACATCCTGGGATACCGCCCGAGCAATAAATCACATGACGCGAGGTGGCGCAAGATCAAGGTTAAGCTGCGCGCCCCCAAGGGACTTCCACCTCTGAGCGTCTACGCAAAAACTGGTTACTACGCGCCAAGCCTCTAGATTGCTAGAGCTGCAAGCGCCTGGTTCGAGGGAGGCCGATACGGTGAACAAGGTCTTCGAACCGCGGATCCGAGCGCAGAGGATCGAAGCCCGGCCGCAACAGGACACCTGGGTTAAATCGCTCTTCGTAGGCTTTTTCGAGCCAATTCATCGCTTGGTCCCTGTTCCCGAGAGACGCATAAATCGTGGCAATCTCCGAACCGTACGAATAGGTAGGGTTTGAGCGCTTCTGCAGACCGCTCAATAGCTTTATCGCTTCGCTCCTTTTGCCGGATGCGGCGTAGGCTCGAGCAAGATTAGCTATGCAGGTTGGGCTACCTCCGGAAAGCCGCACCGCTTTTTCCAGCTCTGTAACTGCTTCGCTGTACATATGCTTTTCGAGATAGCCCTGCGCGAGTTGATTGTGTGCCATAGCAAAATTAGGATCCATCTCGATCGTCTTGTTGCTCTGTCGTATCGACTCGTCATACGAATGAGCGAGAACGAGAAGCTCTGCTAAATCGGCGTTAATGATGAGAGACAGGGGATCTAGGTTTTCCGCTTTTCTCATTTCCGCTATAGCTTCGTCATACCGACCCAGTAGACTCAAATGCCAGGCAAACCAGTGGTGAGCCGTTGCGTAGCTTGGATTAAGGTCAATGGCCCGCCGGAATTCCTTCCCGCCGGCGTCCAGATCCCAATCGAAGCCATCCAAAACGAACGCAAGCGAGTTGTGAGCTTCACCGAGCGTACTGTCCAATTCCAGAGCTTTGATCGCTGCAGCTTTCGCTTTAGGGAGCGCCTCTTTCGGGGTCATTGCCGCATACTGCCAGTCTCCCAACAAAGCATAAGTGTCGGCTAGGCCGGAATATGCTTGGGCGTACTTCGGGTCTTCGTCGACTGCCTGATTGAAATACGCCAGCGCGACCTTCAAACCATCCGCCGTCCGCTTATTCCAGAAGTAGCGCCCTTTGAGATAGAATTCGTAAGCTTGCGGGTTAACAAATTTCGTGTTTTTCAGTGCCGCTTGTTCCTGCGGATTCAAATTGATCCGGATTTGATCTGCAATCGCGCTCGCCACTTTGTTCTGGAGCGTCAGGGTATCCCGCAATTCACCTTCGTAGCTCTGGGACCATAAGTGCTTGTCTGTAGCGGCTTCGATCAACTGCGCCGTGATGCGGACCTGGTCGCCGGAACGGAGCACGGTGCCTTCCACCACAGCGTCCACGTTCAGCTCGCGAGCGATCTGCGGCAGAGGCTTGCGCGCGTATTTATAAGTCATCACTGAGGTGCGCGAGATCACACGCAACGCGCTGATCTGACCAAGGTCGGAAATCAATTCGTCGGTCATTCCATCAGCGAAATAATCCTGAGACGCTTCGCTCGACAGGCTTTCTAACGGAAGGACAGCCAAAGAGCGAATAACAGGGGGCCGGTGCATCAAGGAATGAAGCCTCCAGGTGGCGAGAGAGGCCATCAGCGCAAGCAGCGCAAACGCCGATATCTTCCACGCATGTAACCGCAGAAGTTGTTTGTGCACTGCGAGCTTGCCAGTGACATCCGGGCGATCACGAACCTCTTCCGAAGGCTGCGGCTGAGTCGGGAGTCCGGGGCTGCGAACCGGCGCATCGGCATCCTTCACTTCAGCGAGGAAGCGGTAGCCGCGGCGGGAGAGGGTTTCCACATAGCGGGGACTCTCGGCGGAGTCGCTGAGGGCCTCACGAATCTTATTGATTGCTTTGTTGAGGCCGTGGTCGAAATCCACGAAAGTGTCTGCGGGCCAGAGCTTCTTTTGCAGGTCCTCACGCGTTACTACTTTCCCGGCGTTCTGTACCAACATGGCCAGAACTTGAAACGGCTGCTCCTGGATTCTGATTTGTAGTCCGTGCTTTCGGAGTTCACCTGCGGGGAGATCCATCTCGAACAAACCAAACCGTAGGCGCCCGGCACCAGGATGATGTTCTTCCGGCATAGAGAGCAGTCGACCGGGAGTGTACCACCAGGCTTGGAAGCAGAGAAGGTTAGAGGAGGAAATCAGCCAAGTCTCGTACCGACTTTAACTTAACAGGGGACCCACTTTCCTGTGCCAGAGGATTCCCGGTCCATTGCCATTCTCTCGCTGTGGGGCTCAATGTCGCAGGCATGCGATCGGAGTTCTATGGTACCCGCTTGAATTCCTCTCCACGGGAAGAGCTTGTGCTTGGCCCGCAAGGGACGCTGGGTACGTGAGGTGATTATGGAGCGGCCAACAACTGTCCACTGTGATCGATGCCACCGGCCCATTAATTCGGGCGAAGGGTTTGTCTGCTCCAAAGTGCCTGGCAATGAGACCTACCAGTTCTTCCATTGCCGCTTTCGAATCGGAGACTGCTGGGAGGTATACCTCCAAGGAGCGCAAGTAAAGTTTTTGGCGCACGGCTTTCGTTTATCCCACCATGCTGGCACAAGATTCGATACCTCCGAGATACCCCCTGCTCCCGAGAAGGAGTGTATTCAGTCATGAAACCAGATTTTCTCACCGTGGTCCTTACCAGCGTCGGCCTCGCTGGTTTGCTCCTAGCTCTTTTCGTTCCAACCACCCCACAGGTCACGGGGGGGGCCAAGTCTCCCAGAGGCAACTCAGTCTATGAGGTGACCGTTCAAGTAAGACTCGTTCCTGCATGCTCCGCTGGACCCTCGGAAGACAGTAACCAAGTAGTGGTATGGCTGGTCCCAACAAAGCCGGGTCAAGCGGCACGGCTACACACCGAGCCGCGCTACCGGATCTTCCAAGACCACAAGATGTTTCAGCCTCGCTTGCTGGTGGTACCCGCGGGGAGCGTCGTCGAGTTTCCGAATCACGATCCGTGGTTTCACAACGTATTTTCTGTTTTTCGAAGTAGACGATTCGATCTGGGGCTGTACGAGGCAGGCGCACAGAAAGCGGTGACGTTTGACCGCACCGGTGTTTCGTATCTGTTCTGCAACATCCATCCGGAAATGATGGCGATCGTCTTAACCGTCGATTCGGCGTACTTCGGAGTATCTGACAAGACAGGGCATATCTCGATCGGCAACGTGCCTCCAGGAAGATACGTTCTTCACGTTTGGTACGAGAATGCCACACCACAAGTACTTGAAGGACTGCAACGTACCATCTTTGTCGGAGATGACAGCCGCAGCCTGCCGACAATCTCAATCGCTCCGGCCAATGAAATCCCAATGACCGGCAAGAATTACAACAGCGAGCAACCCACTTTTGTCGGTGCGAATTGGGGACGACGATGACAGAACAGAATTGGCCCGGCACTTTTGAGCAGGAAGTCTTGCCACACTTGGACGCTGCCCATAATTTGGCGCGTTGGCTGACGCGAAACAACCAAGACGCAGAGGATGTTGTTCAGGAAGCCTATTTACGCGCTTTTCGTTTCTTTTCCAGCTTCCGCGGCGGCGATGCGCGTGCTTGGCTCCTGAAGATTGTACGAAATACTTGTTATACGTGGCTGCGTGTAAACCGGCCACTGCAAGGCGCCACAGTTTTTGACGAAAGCCTTTTTTCGCCTGATCTTCGCGCTCCCAATCCAGAAGAAGTTGCCCTCCAGAACGGCAGCGGCGCTCTGTTGCGAAAGGCGCTGGAGAAGCTCTCGCCGAATTTCCGCGAAGTTCTCATTCTCCGCGAACTTGAGGGAATGTCCTACAGAGAGATTGCAGATATCACGGGCGTGCCTGCCGGCACCGTCATGTCGAGCTTATGGCGCGCACGGAGCCACCTCCGTCAAATTCTGACAGACCTTAGCAACGGAGACACAGCGCCAAGTTCACCGCTAATCCGATCTATGAACGCATAAGCAATCAATCATGTGAGTAATTGAGCCACACATCATAAAAGGGGCGTCCTTTTAAATTGCGTCGGCATCTCGTCAGGAAATCAAGCACTGACGAGATGCGTGTTGATCAGGACTTGACCGCCGGAGCGGCAGGCGGCAAGCCATTCGTCGATTAAGCCAGTTTTGTAAGGGTAAAAACTCATTGCCGGTGGATGACACTTTTCGCACTGCTAACAGCGCAGCTCAATCACAGGAATCCCATTGCTCCACAACCCCTTCGTGTCTGGGATGCGAATCCCGCCGGCCGCCGCCGTGAATGCAACAGGCTTCCCTGTCGCTACCATTTGCACCTTGCTCACGGTCTTCTGCAGCCCCTCGACCCGAATGTCTTCGGCCAACGAGTCCATCGCAAACACGTAAATACTGTTTCCCCGCTCCGTCGTGCGAAACGACTTCTCTCCTTGGATTGGCCCATACGTGCAGCCGTAGATCGCCGCCGCATTTCTATTCGTCCAGTCGCCAACCGCCTCAAGGCGCTCGACAAATTCAGACTGGATCTGCCCGTCCGGTTGCGGCCCACATCCAGCAAACAATTAGCTCCTGTGCTCCGCAAAAAATCCGTACACCGCGAATTTCGTCACAAATTCGGATGAAACACACAGTTGCAAGTGCTCCATCGTTGTTCCCCATATCACGGGATTACGCCTGACGTTGCTTTAAAACGCGTAAGTCCACAAAACCGTGACAGCCTGACAGCTTTCACTTCATCTGTGGATCTGTTTGAAGTCGAAATAAGCCAGATTCATGTTGCCGTTTGTCAAGATGTGAACGGTAAGGACATTCTTCCCTTTGCTGAGTCGAACTTTGAAAAGCTGCGAAGCCAGATTCCAGTGATGCCATTGGCGCCAGGCCAGCGGGTCTGCAGGATCGTTTGTCGACGGGATCTGCACAGGTCCAGTCGCGTCCTTTCCATTCACGTCCACTGATATTGTTCCGCCGCGATTTGATGTGTAAAGGAAATCAGTTGCGTATGTTCCTGCGTCTGTCACATCTACCGTGACGTTGAACCACTCTCCGGGCTCGGTCCAGCCAACATAGAGCAGCTCCGCTGGAGGAACAACTTTGTTGAAGGGGTTGTCATCGATCGGATCTGGTTTCCTCTGAAACTTCGTATATGAGGTATCCACTCCCTCATGGATACGAAACTCATTTAGGTAAGTGCCATCGGCGGGGTTCAATTCTCCACTGCCGTGGTTCTGTGGATCGGTGTCGTGATAGGCGACTCCTTCGCCGCCCAGGTCATAGTAAGCCAACAATACTCGTCCTGATATTTTTTGTGGGCCGCCCTGATAGTGGCTGTCGTGATAAGGCAAACCTTCATATTGGATCAAGAACGATTGGGGGAATGCAGTTGTCGCTAGGAGCGCGTCTGAGAATTGACTTTTGAGGGTCGTTCCTTGGCGCGAACGAGCCCAGATAGGGCTGTGCGCTACCGTGCGCGTCGCTTAATGATAGAACTGCTCCTGTGATTGGGATGCTTTGGA
>Ga0210392_10001729_pt1 | contig 11376 bp, 9 predicted proteins | sample IncBWC30OmetaG_FD_161057 | JGI IMG/M metagenome (GOLD analysis project Ga0210392, IMG submission 161057) | Forest soil microbial communities from Barre Woods Harvard Forest LTER site, Petersham, Massachusetts, United States - Inc-BW-C-30-O ...
TGCCGAGACACGTTTCGAGCGCCGTTCCAACGCTCGAAGCTTGGAGCGGACAAGAATATTCATTCGTGATCGTCAACGACCTTCTTGACGGCGCATGCACATGGATTGCAAAGTGCGATCTATTGATTGCGCTCGCATGTGTTGCGCATCAGAAAAACAGAGGACGGATCAATGGCCGCCAAAAAGAAGAAGAAGACCGCGAAGAAAGCTGCTCCCGCAGCGGCTGTAGCGGCGCCTGCTAAGAAGAAGGCGAAGAAGAAGGGCAAGAAGAAGTCGAAGAAGAAGGCTGCCAAGGCAGCTGCTTCCGACGTGATGCCGATGGCAAAGCCCGCCAAGAAGAAGGCGAAGAAGAAAGCCAAGAAGAAGGCTTGATCTTCCACGGGTGAGCACGAGCGCCACCGGGTTCGCAGCAGCGGGCTCGGTGGCGCTCGTAGCTCGCTTGCTTACCGAGCAGTCGGTTGCAGGGACGCGAGCAGTCCGAAAACGCTCCGGTTGGGTCGATCGTAAAAAAGAGACCAAACCCAGATTGAGCCGGATTTTAGCCTCGATCGCGGCAAAATATGGCTGGGGCGCGCGCCCGCGTCAGTCGACGGCGCGGGCCACGAAGCGCCGCACGACGCCTTCGAGCGGTTCGTCATTGCTGATCCGTACGTAGCTGGCCCGGTGCTTGCGCGCCCAAGAGCGCAGCTCTTCGATCAGCCCGATCAGGCGAGATACATAAGCGTCGATAGCCGCAGCGTCCACGCTCAGCTCGACCTCGGCGCTGCTTTCGGCGTCGACCAAGCTGAAGTCACCGTCGAACGCGGGTTCGATTTCTTCGCGTGCCAGGACCTGAACCAGGGCAACTTGGTGGCCTGCGGCGCAGGCACGGGTCAGGGAGCGCGTGACCGGGCCTGGATCCAAGAAGTCGCTGACCACGACCAGCAGCCCGGGTCGTGCGGAGCGCTGCAGGGCGCTGTCTATGGCTCGGGCGAGGTCCGCGGAGCCGCTGGCGAGCGGCTCCGATAGGTCGCGGAGTAGACCTGCCAGCGAGTCCCGACCGCGGCGCGGCAAGCCGACTCGATCCAAGCCTCGCCCTGTTCCTGGGCCGTTCGGCTCACGCGCCACGAGCACCTGGGCGCGCTGACCGTTGGCGAGCGCGAGGTAACCGATGGCTGCGGCCACGCGCCGCGCCACCTCCAACTTCTGCGGGGTGCCGAAAGCGAGCGACGCCGAGGCGTCGACCAAAAGTCGGAGCACGCTGTCCTCTTCGGCGCGAAATAGCTTCAAAACAGGCTCGCCGGTGCGCGCGAACGCTGCCCAATCCACGCGCCGCAGGTCGTCGCCCGGCGCGTACGGTCGGTGATCTTGGAACTCTGCAGAGCCGCCGCGGCGCCGCGAAGCGCGTTCGCCAGCGGCGCCGCTCTGCACACTCACCTCCAGCCGACGGCGCAGCGCTTCGAGCTCACGGACGAAGCTGGGGTCGAGCAAGGCGCGCGGATCGGCCACGCTTCAGCCCTCGCTGGGCGCGGCTGGCGCGACCGCCCGCAAGGCCGCCTCTTCCTCGTCGAAGGCGCGCTGCAGCTTGGCGCGCGCGGCCGCTTCGGCCGTCACGCGCGAGCGTACGCGCAATCCAGAGGCCGCGAACAGACCGACGCCGATCAACGCCCAAGCGGTGGCGCAGGCAGAGCCAGCGGTCGCGACCAGCCCCGCGTCCGGCGCTGAGGTCGAAATGGCCTGCACCATCGTCACCGCGAAGGTGGGTGACGGACTAGCCATGAGCATGGCCTCGTCGTGTTGGTTGGTGAGCAAGCCTGCTACTGCCATGGCGATCCAAGGCCCGACGAAGGCGACGAACAACGCCGCGGCCAGGAGCAGACGCGGCGTGCTGGTGTTGTCCGAGCGCGAGCGCGCCCAGGCGGCGGCGCCCACCACGAACCCGAAAAACGCCATCCCGTAACCGTGGAAGGCCAAGATGGCATCGCGATCCGCGGCTGATTTTGCCTCGAACGCGCCGAGCGCAGCGCTGCAAGCCAAACCGAGCAGGGTGAGCAGCGAAAGCAGCGTGGAGGCGGACAAGATGCCGGGGCCGAGGCTGCGACGCATAGCCGACGCACTTTGCTGTTGCCAGTGCGCGAGCACGCGAACTGAGGGGCCCAAGGGCTCGCCTGCGAACAGGAACGCGCCGAAGCAGCCGAAGGCCCAGAGTAGCGCGCCGGCGGCATACACCCACTCCACTTCGTGGGCCACCCAGGTGACGAGCAACGCGCTGACCGTCAACGCGGGCAGGGAGGTCAGAAACCAGACCCGGAGCCGCGTCGAGCGGTCGTCGCTGGGCGCGCCCATATTGGCCACCGTGACCTCGTAGAACAGCCAGGCGGGAATCGCGGTCAGGACCGCGGGCAAGAGCACCAAGAAGGCGAAATAGGCCAAGCCGAAGTCCGCGCGGACGTAGGCCGTAGGCAGCCACACGGGCGGCCCAGCGGGCACCCCCGGCCACTGCTCGTGCGCCGCATAGGACAGCCCCACGCCGCCCCCGCCGTACGCAACGAGCGAAACCGGCAGCGCCACGAGCAGCGTGACGATAATGGCCGCGGCCGGGCTGGAGAATTTTGCGCTGATCGAGAGCCCGAAGGCGACCGCCAGCACCGCCACCACGAACAACAGGGCGAACGCGATCAGCACCTCTGTCGCGGTCACGCCGCCAAACAAGAAGGGCAGCGCGCCGACCGGCACGAGCATCACGATATACAGGGAAATATAGGTAAAAGCGGCCAGGAATTTGCCGCGCGCGATGCTCCGCGGACTGAGCGAGGTGAGCTGCAACGCTTCCCACGTGCGGCCACTGCGCTCGCCGGCGATGGTGTTGGCGGCGACCGCAGGACCGACCCAGGTCACCACCGCAAAGGCCAACGAGAAAAAGGTATGGAAGATGCCCACACCGACCTTAGCCGGCTCCGAGGTGGTGCTGGCCACTCCGCCGACCGAGCAGATCAAGAGCGTCATCATGCCCGTGACCACGGCCAAGATGATCGGGGTGCGCTGCAGGCGCGCGGCCTGCTTGAGCTCGCGCATCCAAACCGGGTTGGGGTTTTCGCGTAGACGCTCGAACAAGGTGCTGGGGCGCGCTTCGCCGCGCAGCGAGCTTGGCGGGGGAGGCAAAGAGGGTGGGGGCGGCATGGAGGCGAGGCCAGCGTCGTTGCTCATTGCAGATCCCCGCGCGTGACTTCCAGGAAGATGCGCTCGAGCTCATTGCGCTCGGGCTCCACGCCGACGATACCCACGCCGCGCGCCACCAAGTGACGCACGACCTCGGCCACGAAGCGCTCGTCCCCCACGTAGTGCACCGTGAGCTGGCCGCCCTGGCCGGCCTCGACGCCCAGCACGCCACCGCCGCCCTGGATCAAGGGCACGACCACGCGCGCGTCGCCCAGCACGCGCAGTCGCAGTCGCTTGCGCGCTGCCTGCGGGACGAACGCGCCGCCGGCGGTTTGCAGGTCGACGCTGGGTGCGCCTTCGGGACCGGCAATTGCCGGCTGAAACGGTACTTGCGGCGCGGCCGCAACGCGCTGGCCGTCGGCGCCGAGCGGCAGGTTGCGCTCCGCAAGCCGCTCGGCGATCTCGGAGATCGGCCCAGACACGACCAGCGCGCCGCGCTCCAAGATGCCGACTGAGGTACAGATGTCGCTCAGCTCGGTCAAGATGTGGCTGGACAGAAAGATGGTCTTGCCCAGCTCCTTCAGCTCCAGCAGCAGATCGCGGACCTCGATGCGCGCGCGCGGGTCGAGATCGCTGGCGGGCTCGTCGAGCACCAGCACTTTGGGGTCATGCAGCAAGATGCGCGCGATTTGCAGGCGCTGCTTCATGCCCTTGCTCAGCTCAGCGACCAGCCGATCCTGCAATTTGCCGAGCTCGGTCAGCTCGATCACCGCGTCCACGACCGAGCGGTCCGGAACGGCGTAAGCGGCGGCGAAGAACTCCAAAAACTCGCGGATCGTGATGCGCTCGTAGACGCCCGCGTGGTCGGGCATGTAGCCGATCAGGCGGCGCACGCGCTCCGGCTCGAGCGAGACATCGATGCCGTCGATTTCGACGCGACCCGAGAGCGGCTCGAGCAGCGTCGCCATGATGCGAATCGTGGTCGTCTTGCCAGCGCCGTTCGGGCCGATGAAGCCGAAGATCTCGCCTTGGCCGACCTCGAAGCTCACGTCGCGCAATACGTCGATCGCGCCGAAACGGTGCCACAAATGGCGCACGCGAATGGCCGGCACTGCGCCCGTCACGGCACGCCTCCGTAGCCAACCACGCGCAGCAGCACGCGGTCGATGTCGAGCCGCAAGCCGGAGTCTTGGCTGCGCCCTTCGCCGCCTTCCAACTCGGCGATCAGCACTGGGACGTCGCTGGGCCACCAGTCCGCGTCGCTGCCGGTCAACGCTTCGAGGGCCTCCCAGGTCGCGCCGACGCCTTTGGCGTGCTCTTCCACCGCGTCGTGAAAGCTGCTGACCGACAGCAGATGGTTCCCGCTCGAGGCGCTGGGAGGAGCCGAGCCGAGCACGCGGCCGCGCGCAACACTGACGGTTTCGCCGTCCGCGATTTTCGGAAAATAGACGAAGCCTTGGCCGGGCGCCTTGACGACCACGCTGACTAGATCGCGCGCGCAGCGGTTCTTCACTGCGAGCCGCCCGTCGGTGCCCTGCATTAGGCTGACACCGCCGGCCAAGCCGGTGAAGCCGTCCTCGCGCACGACCTGCACCTCCCACGGCTTTTCACGCAGTTTTTCCAAGCGCAGTCCGTCGCGGTCGACCACTAGATCGCGCCTTACTTCATCCGGCTCGCCGAGCACGTCCAGCACGCTGCCGCGCGCCGCACGCACCGTCAGATCATCGGAGCGTGCGCCATACAAGCCGCGAAAGCGCGTGATCGACGCGCGCGCCATGCCAGCGCCGGCCTCAATCAGCGTGAGGTGCCGCGCTCGGCCGGACACACCCTTACCCGAGATTCCGAGCACCACGATACCAGCGAGCGCGATACCCGCCCACACCGGTAGGTAGACCAAGGCGCGCAGTGGCCGACCCGCGCGCTGCGCCAGGTAAAAGTTCAGCGGGCCGGCGAGACCGGCGTAGAGCAGTAAGAGCAACGTGGACACGACCACGGTCCAGCGTGTGCTCTCGTTGGGGTCGAGCACGCGACGTACGGCCCCGCCGCGCGCGTCGTCGAGCCCCAACTCGCCATGCGGCAGCGCCACGACGCTCGCACGCTCCCAGGCGTGGCGAACCAGATCCACCATTTTGAGGCGCAGCCAAGGATCGCCAGCGCCGAGCTCGGTGTCCGGATTGAAGGCCAAAAAATGCACCTCGCCCAGGCCGTAGCTGCACGATTCGCCCCATGGACTGACTCGTAAATTGGCGCCGTTCAGGCCGAAGAAGGTAGCGGCGAGCTCGCGCGACGGTTGCGCTGATTCGAGCGCGAGGTGCGGCGCGCCGCCGGCGGTGCCCTTGCCGGTGTCGACCGGCACCGCAAATTGCGTCACGGCGCTCAACTGGCGCGCGGCGGCGCTGCTTTGCACGTGGCCGCCGGCGAGCGCCTCCAACCACGAGCTATGCAGATCCTCCGGGCGGTCGATGACCAGCGCGAGCGCGCCGCCACTCAGCACCCAGGACAGCAGCGCGTCGAGCGCGGGCGGCGGCATGCCGGACAGCGCGCGCCCGGACGCCAAGACGACGGTCGCGCTGGCATAGCCCGCCGCCAAGTCGGGCAACACGGGCTCGCCGGAGGCGATGTTGATCTGCGGCGTCGTCACGGACAACGTCGAGCCACCGTAGCTGTAGCTCATGCCGCGTCGCTTGATGGGCATTGCTTGCGCGCTCAGCACTGGCGCGAGCCGACTCGGCACGGTCAGATCGAAGAGCAACGGATCGAGTAAGCGAACTGGCGTCACGCGGCTGAAGCCGAGCTCGTTGCCCTTGTCGTCGACCGCTACCACTTTGGCGTCCCCCATGCGCATCGCTAGACTCTGACTCGGCAAGAGCAGGCTCACTCGGCCCTTGGGCGCGAGGGCGAACGGCGCGCGCGACAGCGCCCGCGGCGACGCACGGCCGGTGCCTTGTGCACGCAGCTCCAAAAAGCCGCTGAAAGGTTGGGAACCGTCGTTCTCTAGATGAACGTAAACTTCTCCCCAGCCGTCCACCGAGGGGCTGTTTCCACCGAGCACTGGCACGGCTTCGATCGTGAGCGTGCCCTGCGCGCGAGCCGGTCTCGAGCAAAGCGTGACGGCGAGCAGCGCGTACAGCAGCGGCAACGAACGAGCCAGCCGAACGAGCCCGAGCACGCTCACAGCCCTTGCGCCGCGCGCTCGACGGCTTCGGGCCGAGTCGGCACGCTGGCCAAAAGCTCGCGCACAATCTGATCACAGGACACGCCGTCGGCCTCGCCCTCGAAGCTGAGCAAGATGCGATGGCGCAGCACGGGCGCCGCGGTCTTTTGCAAATCCGCGAAGGCGACGTGAGCGCGCCCCTCGAGCAGCGCGACGGCCTTGGCCGCCAGCACGAGTGACTGCGCGCCGCGCACACCGGCGCCGTAACGCACCGCGCGACGCACGAGCGCCGGCGCGTCCTTCGCGTCCGGTACGCTGGCGCTGACTAGACGCGCGGCGTAGCGCAGCACCGGTTCGGCAACCGCGATCTCGCGACACAGCGCTTGCAGCCCGCGGACTTCGTCTTGGCTCAGCACGCGTTCGGGCGCAGAGACGGGCTTACCGGTGGTGCGCGCCAAAATCTCGGTGAGCTCGTCCTCGTTGGGGATGGGGACCGCCACCTTGAGCAAGAAGCGGTCGAGCTGCGCTTCGGGCAGGGGGTAGGTGCCTTCCATCTCGATCGGATTTTCGGTGGCGAGCACGAAAAAAGGCTCTTCCAGGGCGTGGCGGATGCCGGCGATGGTCACGGCGTGCTCTTGCATCGCTTCGAGCAGCGCGCTTTGCGTTTTCGGCGTGGCGCGGTTGATCTCGTCGGCGAGCACCACTTGCCCGAAGATCGGCCCCTTGTGCAGCTCGAAGCGCCCCGCTCGGCCTGCGGCGCCGGCGTCCATCACCAGCACGTTGGTGCCGGTCACGTCGCTCGGCATCAGATCGGGTGTGAATTGAATGCGCGAAAAGCGCAAATCCAAACAGGACGACAGGGTGCGCACGAGCAGCGTCTTGCCCAAGCCCGGGTTGCCCTCGAGCAGCACGTGCCCGCCGGCGATCAGCCCCCACAACACCTGTTCTACGACTGCATCTTGGCCGACGATCACCTGTGCGATCGCGCGCTTGAGACGGATGCTCGTGTCACGGGCCAGCGCGAGGCGCGCTTCGAAGGTAGGCGTGGGCGTCGTGTCCGGCATCGGGCTCTGAGCTTCGGAAAGGGAGCGCAGCATAGCTCAATCACGGCTCGAAGTAGCGCCCCACTTGCTCGCGATATTCCTCGGGGATGTCTGCGTGATCGACCGCGCCGACTTCGGTTTGACGCGCTTCTCCGAGCGTGCCCGTGCCGAGTTGGTTTGCGGTTTCGCCGGCTCGTGCGGGCGCGCGGCCGAGCGTCGCGCCGTGCATGGGTGCGCCGGCTTGGAGGCGCGCTTCGGCCTTGGAACGCAGCTCCTTGCCGGCGACTTCCGGCGTCGAGCCTTTGTGATCGCCCGCGCCCGTGTCGTGCTCGCTGCCCGCTGACCCGCTGGGGCTCCCGCCGCTCTTGTCCGAGCCGCTCTTGCCTGCACTCTTGCCAGGCGAGCCATCACCGCTCATTGGGATGGGCAGCGCGCCGAGCCCGCGCTCCGCTTCGGAGCCGCCCTGGTCGGCATCGCCGAGCCCTTGCTCGCGTTCAGAGTCGCGGCTGCCTTCGGGTTTGGCAAGCTCCTTCAATTGCTTCTCGAGCGATTCGACGCCGTCGTCCGTGTCGAGGCTCTTGGCCAGATCTTCGAGCTGCTTTTTGGTCATGGGCGCGGCTGCGCCGTCTTCATCCTTCAGCTGCTTTTGCATGCGCTCGGCGAGCCGTTTGCGTTCTTCTGGGGTTAAGCCTTCGAGCGCGCGTTCGAGGCCTTGTTCCAGGCGCTGCTCGGCCTTCGGGTTGCCGGAGCTGCCGAACTCTTTCAGATCACTCTCGGCTTCGGGCGAGAGTTTACCCTTCATGCCTCGTGCAAACTCGCGCAGCGCGTCGGCGTGCGATTGCCGGCGCTCGAACAGACGACGCTCTCCGTCGAGCGTGTCCGCCAGGCCCTTGGCGCCTTTCTCGCGCGCTTCCTTAGCCGCCTCTTGCAAGGCTTCTTTGGCCGCCTGGCGATCGCTGGTTTCGGCGCGATTGGCGAGCTTCTGCATCTCCTCGTCGAACGCGGTCAGATCGCCGTTCCCCAGCGCTTTTTGCGCGTCTTGTAAGGCCTTGTTGCTGCCGAAGGCGCGCAGCGCGGCGTCTAGGCCCGGCCGGTTCTGTTGATCGCCCAACTTGAGCCGCTCGGCCGCGATGCCGTCCTGCAGCTTGGCGATTTCAGACAGCGCTTCGCGCTTCTCTAACCCTTTGGCGAGGCTCTCGCGCAGTTTGCGCGCTTGTTCGGCGAGCTTTTTCAGCCGCTCGTCTTGCTCTGGATTCTGACCGCGGAGGTGCTCGAGGGCCTCGATGCGTTCGAGCCCTTTCAGGTTTTCGATCCGAACGCGCTCGGCGCCTGGTGCAACCGGAGGAGGCTTGGGGGCAGGGGGTAGCGGTAGCAGGCTGACCGCGGCGATGGCCGCAGCGGACACCGGTAGCGCGACATGCAGGCGCGACCAGAGCTGCGGCCGAACGCGCGCGGGATCTGCGTGGTCGAGCACGCTCGCCGCGCGCTCGACCACATGCGAAAGCGCGGGCTCGTCCGTCGCTTTGGAGTCGACAGCACCGAGCGCGGTGGTCAGCGTTTCATCACTGCCGAGGCGCGCGTCGAGATACAGCGCCACGTCGCTGTCCGACCAGCGCCGACGGCCGGCCCAGAGCAGGCCTGCGACCGCGCCCAGCGCGCCGAGCCCGGCCGCGAACGGACGTAGCTCCCCGAGCCGCACTGCCCACAAACCGAGCGCGCCCAGAGCGCCGAGCGCGAGCCCCAAGCTCGCGCCGGTCAGCGCTCGACGAAGCGCATGGCGACGATGCACGCGCGCGGCGAAGGCCAAGAACGAACTCTGGAACTCCCTGCGAAACTCGCGCTGTGCCTGAGCTGCCACCTAACGCCAGAGTTTAGCGTTCTTTAACTTCGTCGGCCAGGTGGTAGGCTTGGCTCTGCCCGCACCATGAATGACGCCAAGATTACCGTGCCCGCGCTCGGCCTGCGCAAGCAGCGCGGGCCGAAGATCGCCGTGCTCACGGCGTACGACGCGACCCTGGCCCGCTTGCTCGACGAGGGCGGCGCCGATGTGCTCTTGGTCGGGGATTCGCTGGGTATGGTGGTGCAGGGTCTGCCCAACACGCTGCCCGTGACGCTCGACGAGATCTGCTACCACGGGCGCGCTGTGGCTCGCGCCACGCAGCGCGCGCACGTGGTCGGTGACATGCCGTTCATGAGCTATCAGTCGTCGATCGAGCGCGCGCTTTCGAGCGCCGGTCACATGCTCAAGACCGGTGGCTTCGAGGCGGTGAAGTTGGAGGGCGGCGTGACTTACAGCGAGCACGTGCGTGCCATCGTCTCGGCCGGCATTCCGGTGATGGGCCACGTGGGGCTCTTGCCGCAGTCGGTGCACGCCATGGGCGGCTTTCGCGTGCAAGGCAAAGCCGAGGTCGACGCCGAACGCGTGCTGGCAGACGCCCGCGCGATCGCCGACGCGGGCGCGTATGCCATCGTGCTCGAAGGCATTCCGAGTGAGCTCGGGCAACGCATCACCGAAGCCATCTCGATCCCCACGATTGGCATCGGCGCCGGGCCCGCGTGCGACGGACAAGTCTTGGTTTGCTATGATTTTTTGGGCATGTACCCGAGCTTCAAACCAAAATTCGTGAAGCACTTTGCGGAGCTGGGCGCGCAAATCGTGCAGGCGACTCGGAGCTACGTGAACGAAGTGCAGGCCGGCACTTTCCCGGACCAGGCGCACAGCTTCGGCTCGACACCGAAGAAGCAAGCAGCGGTCGAGACGGGCAACCAGCCCGTGATCAGCGCGCCGCCGAACGGCTACGGTCCGGCGAGCGAGGACTCGTGACGCTCGCGCTTCACAAGAGCGTCGCGGAATTTCGGCAAGCGGCCAATGCCGTCCGCAGCGCAGGAAAACGGCTCGGTTTGGTGCCGACGATGGGCGCGCTGCATGACGGCCACTTGTCGCTCGTACACGAGGCGCGCGCGCGCAGTGACGAAGTTGCCGTCAGCATCTTCGTCAATCCGACGCAGTTCGGCCCGAACGAAGATTTTGCGCGCTACCCGCGTACACTCGATCGGGATCTCGAGCTGTGTCGCGAGGCCGGCGTGCGCCACGTATTCGCGCCCGATGCGAGCGAGATGTACCCCAAAGGTGAGCGCACGCGCGTGCAAGTCAGTGGGCTCACGAGCGCGTTGTGCGGCCCGCACCGGCCCGGTCACTTCGACGGCGTGACCACTATCGTCAGCAAACTGTTCGCGGTGGCGGGGCAGTGCGTGGCGGTGTTCGGTCGCAAAGACTATCAGCAGCTCAAAGTCATCGAGCGCATGACGCGCGATCTGCTGCTGCCGATCGAAATCGTCGGGCAGAGAACGCTGCGCGACGCAGACGGCCTGGCCTTGAGCTCGCGCAACGCCTATCTGTCGAGCGAAGAGCGCGCGCGCGCGCTCGGGATTGCGCGCGGGCTATCGGCAGCTGTGGCCGCTTTCGAAGCCGGAGAACGCCTGGCGGGCGAGCTGCGTGACGCGGCGCTCGAGCACTGCACCGAGGCAGACCTACGGCTCGACTATGTGACCATCGCCGACGCGGACGAGCTCGTCCCAATCTCGGACGAGGCGCACATCGGCGAGCGCGCCGTGCTGGCCGTTGCTGGATTCATGGGCAAGACGCGGCTGATCGACAACGTGGTGCTGGGCGAAGATCCGGCGCCGATTGCGTCCGCCAAAAAACTCGGCGCAGGATAAAAAGCGATGAGCCTCAGCGTCCCGCCCATTTCCCGCGCCTCTGACTCCGGACGCCGTTTCCCCGGGTTGTTCGTGGTCGTGGAAGGCATCGACGGCTGCGGCAGCACCACACACGCCAAGCTCCTGGCCAAGGCGATCAAGAACCGCGGACCAGAGGTCGTGTTGACCTGCGAGCCGAGCACGGGACCGATCGGTTCCTTGATTCGCCAGGTCTTGCAACGTCGCCTGTTCGTCCCTGATGCCACTGGGCCGCGTAGCTTCGCTTGGTCGACCATGGCGCTGCTGTTCGCCGCAGACCGCATGGACCATCTGGATTCTACG
>Ga0210392_10001731_pt1 | contig 11364 bp, 11 predicted proteins | sample IncBWC30OmetaG_FD_161057 | JGI IMG/M metagenome (GOLD analysis project Ga0210392, IMG submission 161057) | Forest soil microbial communities from Barre Woods Harvard Forest LTER site, Petersham, Massachusetts, United States - Inc-BW-C-30-O ...
CGGCCATCAGGCACGCGCCGAAGCGGCCGTCCTTCACCCGGTCCGACGGGCAGCCGACATTGAGGTTGATCTCGTCATAGCCAAAGTCCTCGCCGATCTTCGCCGAGGTCGCGAGATCAGCCGGATCGGACCCGCCAAGCTGCAGCGCGAGCGGATGCTCGCTCGCATCAAAGCCAAGCAGCCGCGAGCGGTCGCCATGAATGATGGCGGGCGTCGTCAACATCTCCGTATAAAGCCGCGCCCGCCGCGTCAGCAGCCGATGGAACACCCGACAATGCCGGTCGGTCCAATCCATCATAGGCGCCACGGAAAAGCGATACTCTTGAAAATCCAAGGACTTACCCTATAGTTTCAAGGACTAGACCGGGAACAAACATGCACACGTGTGCACTCCAAACTAGCCAAAATTGCACACGCTTGTACCTCATTTGATCTCTCGGTGCACACGTAGCGCACACGAATTCGGAGCGGAGTGCACACGCAATGCCGACCTTTACGAAGCTGAAATCGGGAAGCTGGCGCGTTCAGGTCAGGAGGAAGCGTGAGTACGTCGCGAACACCTTTATCCGGCGTCGTGACGCCGAACAGTGGGCGATTGAAATAGAGCGCTCAATCGACCGAGGTGGTCCGATCCGACGCTCTCGGAATAATGAGCAGCCACGCATCTTTTCTGATTTGATCGCGCTGCATCTCGACGACCTTGCTCAGGTCGGCAAGCCCGTTCGACGATCGAAGTCCACGGTGCTTAAAGCGCTCAAGACCTCCCTCGGGCGCGTGCGTCTCAACGACATAACCCGTGAGAGACTGATCGAGTTTGGAAGGAAGCGAGCCGCACACGGCGCTGGGCCGGTAACTCTTGCGATTGATTTCTCATTCATTCGAACCGTCTTAACTCACGCTGCGGCGGTTCACGGCATCGAGGTTTCTGTCGACAGTGTTCAGTTGGCCCGCGCCGCGCTCAAACACCTCGATCTTGTTGGAAAAATCGAACGAGCGCGATCGCCGTCCCACTCAGGACGAACTGGATCAATTAATCGGATATGCCGAGTCTAACCCCCAGCAGTTTATACCGCTCGGAAGGATCATTCGCTTCGCAGTAGCGACCGCAATGCGCCAGGCAGAGATTTGCCGGATAGAATGGTCCGATGTCGACCTCACGAAGCGAATGGTCACTATTCGCGATCGCAAAGACCCGCGACGGAAGGACGGAAACCATCAGATAGTCCCTCTCCTCAATTCTACAGGCTATGACGCATGGCAGCTCGTTCTCGAACAGCGAATTATCACACGCGGCATCGGTCGTGTATTTCCCTACCACGCGAAATCCGTCGGAGCCGCTTTTCATCGGTCGTGCAACGCTATCGATCTCGAGGATTTGTGTTTTCACGACTTGCGCCATGAAGGTACGAGCAGGCTCTTCGAAGCCGGCTTTTCGATACAGCAGGTTGCAATGGTGACAGGCCATAAGGACTGGCGGATGCTGCGGCGATACACGAATCTCAAACCCGAAGACCTGCACAGAATGCAGAAGGCTGCGCAGCCCTCAATGGAGCAATTCTTGGCAACGGTGGTTGCTAGCTAGTGGCTTACATTCTCTCAGCGTCACGTTGCTGACAGGCAGTTCGGGATCGGCGTATGCTTCAGGATTTTGGCCGATAGTCCGGTCGACCCGCAAGGGCAAACATCGGCGCACCCTCGAGTGACTTCACGCTTGGCCCAAGGCGGTCCATCGTCGTAACGGTGTTCGCGAAAGCGAGCACCGTCCTTTGACTAGATCTACGGCAAGCCGAGCCGCCTCACATGCCGTAGAGGATCTTCAGGTCGCCGCTGGCGCGAAACGCGATGACGACGCCGTCGGCCGGCAGATACAGCTTCTCCAGCTTCGCCGACGCGAGATGCCCTTCCATCCGGTAACCGTCCTTCAGCGTCCGGTTCAGCCTGACATTGGCGGCGTTGAGCAGGTTCTCATAGGCCACGCCATAGTCGACGCTCATCTGGTCGCGCAGCTGGCTCACGATCGGAGCCACGAGAGCCGCCAGCCCTTCGTCATCGGTCGCAGCCGAGAGATCGGACAGCCGCACCGCATGGCCGTCGGCATCGACCTGAAGCGAGCCCGTGAGGTACGCCCACCGCCCCGCATTCGCATCGGTGTCCGACGCTTTCGCGACGCGCAAGCCAACCACGAGCTTGCCCGACGACGGATAGACCTCGACGTCGCGAACCGAGAGACCGGCGGCCGGCGCCACGGCGGCAAGCGCCTGACCGATCTTGTCGTTGATCACGTCGTAGCCGATGCGAACGGGAAGAATCACATCGAACGAGCCGGGCTCGCTGACCTCGCGGCCTAGCGCGGGCAATGTTGTCGCCGTCACCGCCGGCGGCTGTTGCCCGACCACGGTCTCGGCCGAACCCGAAAGGTCCAGCGAGCCGCGCAACACCCTTCCCTCGGCCCGCACGCCCGCAAACGAAGCGCTCTGCGGCGTCAGTTGCAGCCAGACTTGCGGATCGTCGGACAGCTGAACCGGCTCGAATGCATGCCGCCAGGCGGTCACAGCCTTGTCATGCAGATCGAGATGGCGGGCGGCGGCCAGCGCACGCCCCCGGACCCGCCCGAGCTCCTCGCGGATGCGCGGCTCCGCATATTTCGACAGCGGGATCTCGCGGCCCATAACATGCATCACCGGCGGCTCGCTCCAGTGAAAGCCGTCGCCGAAGTTCAATTCCAGCGACCAATCGCGGGAAAGCGCGGGGCGCGCCTCGGCTTCGACCGTGGCGCTGGCTTCCGTCTCGCCATGAATGCGGGCGGTGAATCGGTTGGCGCCCTGCCCCTCGAGCGCACCGTAGATCGGCACCGAGCCATAGACGCGATCGCCGCGGCCATAGAGCGAGACCGGGCCGGAGCGGTCAACAAATCCATAGATGTCGCAATTGGCGTTGACCCGCCAGAACAGCACCCGCCGATGCACGCAGCTGACGCGCTCATCGATGGTGGCGAGGCGACGCGGAATATCCCTGTCGATGTCGGCTGCCAATGTCGACAAGCCGAATTCGACGCTCGCCGATATCCGCGAGTCCGTGCTGAACGGCGCCACGGTGTCGGGCGCAAGCGGCGGCTTGTCCGCGGCGTACGCCGTCGAACACAGCGCCATGAGGCCAAGGGCCGCGAGGGCTGTCCGCGCCGACGGTCGCAGGGCGGCGCGGCGCCCTCCGAATGATGCAGAAAGAGTGTTCATGATCGTTACCTCAATTCGTGTTCCGTTGATGATCACAGCCTGCGCATTCCGCCGAAGCGTTCGCGGAATCCGCCGAAATTATGTGCGCGAGGCCGGAAGCTTTCGATCGAGCGCCGGCGCAAGAGGTCTTCCCCCTCACCGACCCGTGGGCGGTCGAAATGCGGCCCCGGCGCAGCCTCACGTCGTTCCAGCCTCTCGCCCATATCACGCCTGACGTCGTCACGCCCAACATCAGCTTCGCGTCGTTCCGGAGCAATCGGCGCAACATCTTTTTTGAGATCGCGCTCACCTTCCATCAGACGCTGCTCGTTCGGACGAACCTCGCTCGGACGTTCCGCATTGAGACGATCGCGAAGCTCGTCGCGCATGGCCGTAGTGTTGTCACGACCAAAGCGCTCCGCTACCGCTGCGTTACGGTAAGGCACGTCGCCGCGATGCGCCGGATTGTGGGTCCAGATATTGTTGGCGACGTTGACGTTGGTGCGATTGAACGCGTTGAAGCGATTGACGTTGATGATCACGTTGTGATTCCACCAGTCGCAACCGCCCCAGATCGCCGCACCGACCGCAACGCCTGAAGCAAACGAGACGATGTTGCTGGCCACGAAGCCCGGCGGAGACCAGTAGAACGGCGGATAGTCCGGATAGGACCAGGCACCAAACGCCACCGCCGGATTGTAGATCGGTACGTAGTACACATCGGGATTGACCGGCTCGATCTCGATAGCCTGCTGCAGACCCTCAGTCGCAACGCCGGCCGGAGCCGACGCCGTCGTCACCGTCTGATGCGTCGTCGATTGCAGGTTGCCGGCGGCCTGCGCCTCGGCGCGCAGCTTCTGCACGGTGTTGAGCACGTCCTGCTGCTGCGCGAGGAACGCGTCGCCGAGCTGCTCGGTCCAGGCGAGCTTGGCGCTCATCATTTGCAGCGTCTGCGGCACCGTGGTGAGCGCCTTGACACTGGGGTCCCAGGACTGCGTCTGCATCGCATCCTCCAGCGCGGTGCCTGTCACCGACGCATTGGCCTGCGACCATCGCGCCGCTTCCACGACCTCGAGCGGATAGGTCGAAGCCATCAGAACCTGGGTCAACAGCGGATCCGGATAGAGCGCGATCGGCGCCACGACCTGCTGGATTTGCGCTTCGGAAAATTTCGGCTGGGTTTGAGTCTGGGTCTGCGCCGTCGCGACGTCCTGCGCGCGAGCGGGCATGGTTGCGACTCCGCAAACCAGCAAGAGCGACACGACGCCGAGAGTAAGCCGGCGAGGCGCCATAACGAACTTGTCTGTCATCTTTGTTCTCCCTTTACCGCGCCGCTGATTCGTCAACGACGCGGCCGATTGGTTGCTATGTGTGGGGGGTATCAGAAGCAGATGCGCTGGCCGTCACGCCAGAAACAGCCCGAGCCGCGGTGATACGCATAGACGTTGCCGTAGCGGCCGACGGCGACCGCGCCATTGCGGCTCCAGCCGACTGCGCCATACTGGCTGACGCAACCGGCGCGGTTGACGCCGCGAACGCAGCTGTAAGCACTTGCGCTGGAAACGCTCAGGACCGTGCCGAGCATGCCGGCAATAGCGTCCGGCGCGATGGACGCGACGGAGAAGCGGCAACCGGGCGGGTGAAGATCGTCTTGAGAGTGTTCATGTCTGAATTCCTTTCTTCAAAGGTGAAACGCTGCGCGGCATCGCGTCGCGATGCCACGGTGACGAGTTGGTTCCTGGAGTCTGAAATTAGGGCCGAGGGCTTTCAAATCGTCCTGCCCGCTAACGCGGCGGACCAATGCTCCTCGCGGGGTGCGAAGACAAATACGCCCTCAATATGCAGGTATCGGCGGCGCCTATGGCCCGGATTCGCGAGGCCCTATGGCCCCCAAAAAGCGGAATTGCGCGGCCGATTCTGGCAAGATCGCAGGCGACGAAATCGATTTGAAACAGATGAAATCGATTGGAAACACCTTCACAGATTCGTTATGCGCACCCGCGAGTTGAATGCGCAAAGAGCGCCGGGCTCCGATCTTGTGAAATGCGGGCAATCGTGGATGATGTCCCGGCAGGGTTAGTGCGGGTCACATGCAATTTCGTCAGCTCCGCTACTTCGTGAAAATCGTCGAGTCCGGAAGCTTTTCCCGGGCGGCTTCGGTCGTCCATATCGCGCAGCCGGCATTGAGCCAGCAAGTCGCCGAGCTGGAGGAACGATTGGGCGTCACGCTGCTTCAGCGCAGCGCGCGGGGTGTCCGCCCCACGGCCGCCGGTGAAATCTTCTACAAGGAGGCCTCGGCCATCCTGCATCAGCTCGATCAATTACCGCAGATCGTCCGTTCGAGCACAGGCGACGTGGAAGGCACGGTCAATCTCGGCTTTGTATCATCGCTGGCTCCGAGGCTCGTGGGCCTTCTTGAGGAGTGCCGGGAGGCATTCCCGAAAATCGTCATCCGGGTGTCGGACGGGGACAGCCTCCGCCTCGAAAGCAAGATCGCGTCGGCGTCGGTCGATATCGCCATCCTCTATGAGGACGCTTTCACCACCGCGCTGACGCGCAAGCCGCTGTTCAGGCAGAAGCTCTTTCTGATCTCGCACCAGCCTGTCGTCGCGGGCAATGCGATTTCACTTGAACAGGTGGCCGAGCTGCCGCTGGTATTGCCTGGTATAACCAACGGCCGCCGCGTTCTGATCGAGCGCGTGTTCGCCGCAGCGAAGCTCAAGCCGAATGTCGTGCTGGAAGCCGATTCCCTGGTCAGTGAGATGTGGTCGGTGCGGAACGAGGTCGGCTGCACCATACTGCCCGTGGGAGACCTGTCGAATTTCGGGCCGCACGCGTTTGCAAAGCCGGCGGTGATCGAACCACCGATCTACTTGACGTGCTCGATCGTTTATTCGGCCGACCTTCCGCTGACCACGGCCGGCGAGGCGGTGCGCAATCTTCTCGCATCCTTCGTCGAAGGACAGTTGCGCGAGACCGACATGCCCGGAGCGGAGTGGCTGCGGAAGCACTGAGCCGGAAAAAGCGTCACGAAACGTGGCGCTCCTGGACGATCTCGGCGCCCGCCAGCGCCAGCCGGTTCGCATCCCTCACGCCGTGTCCCTCCAGATCGGCGAGAACTGCTTCGTCTGATAGTGGCAGCTTGCGCGAATGCTTCCAGTCGTGATGCGCCGTTTCGACCAATCGTTTGACGACATGCTCGGACGTCGTTTCGATCGCGAGCTCGCGGCGGTCGTCAAAGCTTCCCGGACTGAGGTTGATCGAACCGACGATGGCACGCTCATTGTCGGCGATCATGATCTTGCCGTGAAGCTTCAGGTGTTTCAGCGCGCGGACCTTGGCGCCGACATCGTGCACGATGCGCAAGCCGCTGACGCCCTCGAACAGCTTCTTCTTTTTGAGCTTGTGCAGCGCGCGCGACATGATCCGAACGCGGACTCCGCGATTGGCGGCACGCACCAGTCGCTCGATGATCACCATATCCTGGTAGCGCTCATTCTGCAGCCACAGCGTCTTCCTGGCGCCGTCGATGAAATCGGCAATGCGCTGGCGGCCGTTGTTGGGACACCAGATCAGGTCCGAGCCGACCCGCGGCTCGAAGGGTCTCTCCTCCCAGTCGGCATCGAAGCATCGGACCATTTCGGCGACTTCGGCCTTGCCGGTGGTCTGGATCGCGTAATCGCGCGTCTCGGTCAGATCGCGGGTCTCCCAATTGAGGGATTCGATGAACCCCACGCGCCCGTCGATCACCATCGACTTCTGATGGGTCACTGCGAACGCCTTGCTGCTGTCACGCACGCTGACGCCGGCCGCGAGGAGTACATCGCGGGCAAAGTCGTTGTCGCTGGTGCCGTCGCGCCGGGCGGGATTGAGCATGACGCGGACATTCACGCCACGGCGGCGCGCGGCGATCACCGCCTCGAGCAGGGTCGGATCGGTGAACAGGAACATTCTGATGTTCAGGCTGTGGCGAGCGGCCTGGATTGGATCGATGATCGCATGCGCGCCATCGTCCGGAAGCACAATCAATCGATGCGACATGGTGTTACTTTCTGGCTCTCAGGCGGCGCTGGCATGCTGGAACTGGATACGATGCAGATCGGCGAAAATGCCGCCGCGAGCGATCAGGCCGGCTTGGGAGCCCTCCTCTGCGACGATGCCGTTCTTGAGCACGATGATCTTGTCGACATCGATCAGGGTGCTGAGGCGATGGGCGATCATGATGACGGTGCGGCCCTTCATTAGGCGCCGCAACGCCTCTATGACGAGATGCTCCGACTCCGCATCGAGCGCGGCCGTGGGCTCGTCCAGCACCAGGATCGGGCTGTTGCGGATGACCGCGCGAGCTATCGCGATACGCTGGCGCTGACCGCCAGAGAGCGTGTTGCCATGCTCGCCGACGATGGTGTCGTAACCCCGGGCCGTGCGGCCGATGAATTCATCGGCATTTGCGATCCGGGCCGCGGCGACGATTTCCTCGTCCGTTGCGCCGGGGCGGCCGTAGGCAATGTTTTCCTTGATGGTGCCGGGAAACAGCACGGTGTCCTGCAGCACGAACCCGATCTGCGCCCGTAATGCCGCGACCTTGTAATCCGCAATATCGACGCCATCGATCGACACCCGACCGAGCGTGCGATCGTAGAAACGCGGCAACAGGCTCAGCACCGTCGATTTACCGGATCCAGTCGGGCCGACAATGCCGACCGTTTGCCCCGGCTCGATGTTGAACGACACTTCGTGCAGCACCGGATCGTCCCTGTCGTAGCCGAAGCTGACGCGATCGAAACTGATCGCGCCACGGACTCGGCCGGGGTCGATCGCGCCGGGCCGCTCCCTGATGACGTCGTCGGCAGAGAGAATGGTCTGGATCCGCTCCAGCGCGACGGTGGTCTGCGCGATCGTGCTGGTCATGGTGGCGAGGTCGTTCACCGGTTTGAAGAACTTCTTGAGGTAAGCGAGGTAGACCGTCAGTGCGCCAGCAGTCATGGTGCCCGCAACGATCAGCGACGTTCCCTTCCACAGCACAATCGCCGTGCAGATTGCCACCACGATGGCGACCACCGGCGACACCAGCGACTTGATCATCCTTGCACACAGCGCGGCTTCGACAGTGGCATGGCTTGCCGCTTCCAGATGCGCCAGCTCGAGAGCCTGTCGGCCGAAGGCCTTGGTGACGCGGATCGCACCGAGCCCGCGCTGCACGATCGACAACACCTCGCTTTGCCGGACACGCACCGCCCGCGTCGCCTCCTTCACTGCCTTCTTGAAATGAAAGACGAATGCCAGCAGCACTGGCGTGAAGGCGACGGCGATCAGCGTGAAATCCCAGTCGAGCCAGAACATGAACCCGACCATGAACAGGATGGTGAAGAGGTCGATCAAGATCGTAAGCGTCGAGGACGACGCGAAATCCTGTACGGTAGAGACGTCGCCGGTGATGGTCGACACGAGCGCGCCGACCTTGGCGTGGTCATAGTAGCGCAGCGAGAGCCGGTGCAGATGCTCGTAGATGCGAAGGCGCAAGTCGTTCGCCACCCACTGACCGACGCTGGTGGTGTAATAATTGTCGACATAGCTCGCGATCGCGCCGACGACGGCAATCGCCAGCGTAGCCGCGCCCGCGAACATGGCGACGCCAAGCGTGTGCTTGCCAAAGCCGGCATATTCATGCGCCCAATCGAGCCAGTGCGGCAGATGATGGCTGCCGAGCGCGTCGTCTATCACAAGCTTCAGCGGCCAGGGCGCGGCGAGGCTTGTCGCGATCTCCAACAGCATGGCCAGAAAGACGATGGCCAGCCGGCCGCGATAGGGTCGAAGCAGCTCGATTACCAGGCGTGACATGGTTCACCTACTGAGCCATCGCTTGCATGGCCCTGCCGCAATCGCTCGGTGCGGGCGTGCCTGCGAAACGATCCATCATCCAGGCGACCGCCGCGTCCGCGCTGTCGCGGGCGACAAAGCCGTGACCGACGCCCGGCACCCACTTCATGGCAACTTTGCCGCCGGCTTTACATTGTCGCTGCATGTAGGCGCGCGTCACCTCGGGGCCGACGATGTCGTCGGTCGTGCCCTGTGCGAGGAACAGCGGGATGCGCGACGGCAACGGGCCGGGCGTGTTGTGTGCCGCCAGCGAATGCCAGGGTTCGACCACCGCAATGTTCGGCACCGACAGGAAGTGCTGTTCGAGCGGCTTTTCGGTGCGGCGTCTCGCCATGATGTCGAAGATCGATTCGATGCATTCGCCGGCCAATTGATCGACCGTCGGCATCGCCTCGGGCACCACGACCTTCTCGATCGGCGCGTCATAGACCCGCGCCCAGGACCACAGCGTCATCGCGGTGAGGTTCTTGCCCCCGGATGTCTTGAAGTCGTCGCCCATCAGGATCACGAGCGAGGTGGCAGGTGCGGCGGCGGCGACGCCGACGAGGTTGAGCTCCGGAGCGTAGCTCCTGGCGATCAGGCCCGTATAGAGTGAAGCCTGCCCGCCCTGCGAATGGCCCCATACGGCAAAACGGTTACCGCCACCGGCGTCAGGCAAGCCTCGCGCGGCGCGCACGGAATCGATGACCGCGCGGGCTTCGCTGTCGCCCACGAGATAGGGGTGCGGACCCGGCGTGCCGAGGCCCGGATAATCGGTCGCGGCAACGATAGCGCCCTGCTCGATCAACTGACGCAATCCGGCCATCTGCTGGAACACGAAGATCGCCAGCGACGGCGCGCAGTGCGGCACCACGCCCGTTGTTGGATGGGCCCAGGCGACGATCGGCCTTCCGCCTTCCGACGCAGGGCCCGGCGGCACGACGATCACGCCGGAGACCGCGATCGGCTCACCATGCATGCCGGTCGATCGATAGAGCACCCGATAGGCCTGGGCGCCGGCCGGCGCAAAAGCCATCGGCTCGTAGCGGATCAGCGTGCCCGGCGCACCGGCGACTTCCCGGGCGGAAGCCTCATAAAATGGTGTTTGCGCCTGCGCCCTGCCGGCGGCAAGCGCAAGCATTGCCCCACAGAGCAACGCACCGATGACGCGCGCAAAGCGCGAAGCGGAGGAACGTGTTGTCTTCATGATGAGCCTCGTCGAGTTTCTGTGCCGCAATCGGCGACCAGCGGCTGGTTTCTGTTCTTATTGTTGCTCTGAGTCTTGTTCGTCCGAGCCCGCCTGCGCGCGGCCCGGCGTCACGTACCTGCTCTCCGCATGCTCGCTGAACATGACCTGATGACAGGCCTCGCTGAGCCGCGCTTCATTGTGGCGCAAGCAGGCGACGATCTCGCCGACGTCAGGGATGAAGTTGCCGCACAGCTGAAACACATCGGGACGGCATGCATTCTGCTGGGCCATGGTGCCTTGCGCGAAGGCCGCGCTCGAGCCGAGAGTGAAAGTGATCAGCGCAACGCCGATCCATTTGGTGGAAATCCGATTCATGTCGTGCTCCATAGATTTGAAATATCCATCCAGCCAGCACAGCGACCTCGCCGGCCCATCAATGCGGCGGACACATGATCGATGAGAGAAGCAGGAGCCAATACGGCCTCGATATGCAGGTATCGCCGGGGCCTATGGCTGTGCCGGATCGGACGGTCGGCAATTTGGGTGCGGAGTCTTCGAAGCTGATTTTTTGCAGAGCTTGATCAATCGCTTACGCAACGGGAATCGTTCAGCGCGCAGCATTTTGCGCGCCCGTCGATCACCGCGAAGGGCGCCGCTTCACAAGTTCGTTAGCACACGAACGAGGCACCCTCACGCCGGCTCAATCGAGCCATACCGCGCCCGGCCGCCTGGTCCGATGAATATGCTCTTTCAGGAAATCGACCAGCAGCTTCTTGACGTTCTCCGCGGCGAGCGTGAGCGGAAACTCGCTCGACCACAACAGGCAGCAGGTCATATAAAAGGTCGGCTCGATCAGCACCGGCTTGGCGAAATCATCGGTCGAGAAGCCCGACATGTCGCCGAGATTCAGGATGGTGCTCGCCGCGCCCGAACGCACCGCCGATAGTTCGCTCGCCACCGTGACCGCTTCGGCAGCGATGTTCAGTGTAAGGCCAGCTTCAGCAAAGGTTCTGTCGATCAGTTCCCGGCGCGCGTTGAGGCGTCCCGGCAGGACGAGCGGTATCTTTGCTACTTCCTCAAGCGAGGTCGTCGGCCCGTTCACTA
>Ga0210392_10001733_pt1 | contig 11358 bp, 10 predicted proteins | sample IncBWC30OmetaG_FD_161057 | JGI IMG/M metagenome (GOLD analysis project Ga0210392, IMG submission 161057) | Forest soil microbial communities from Barre Woods Harvard Forest LTER site, Petersham, Massachusetts, United States - Inc-BW-C-30-O ...
TCTGCAAAGTCCCCGGTGGCCGAAATGGATGAGATAGACAGGGCGGCGCTCCCCATATTGCGAAGCAACGCCAGTTGAGGCTCGCTGGTCGTACCAACCGTCTGCGATGCGAACTGTAGAGTCGCTGGACTGAAGGTCACCGACGGCGCTGAGTCGGGGCCAATTTTGAGCACAAATGCATCCAGTGCCCCTCCTCCGTACTGGTTCTGGAAGGCTGTTTGAGTTGTCGGGAAATCCGCCGCACCCGTCCTGCCCAGCACGAAGACATTCCCGTTAGAATCGAGGGTCAGGCCAAGGCCATAGGAATCCAACGATCCGCCCAGATAAGTAGACCAAAGTTGCGACGTAGCAGTCGGGTCAATCTCCACCACCAGGGCTTCCCAACAGACGAAATCGTCAGGATTCGTCCAGGGCTCGATGGGGTTCACAAGGCTCAACGATGGATTGCACGTACTCGCCACGACGTAAGCGTCCTTATTTGAGTCAATCTTCAGTGCCGCCGGTTGAGCATAATTGTTCAGACCGAGAAATGTCGAGTAAAGAAGCGTCGCACCAGTCGGGTCGAACTTGGTAACGAAAGCAAAGTTGCATCCCTCGCCAGAGACGCTGGGATCGCAGATGCTGGTGGACGTAATAGGAAAGGTTACATCACTGATTGCCTGGCCAGTAATATACGCAGAGCCGGATTCGTCCGCAGCGATCGCGTCGATACTGCCCGGCAAACCGCTGGAGTCGTAGAAATAAGTCGAGTATTGAAGGCTACCAGAGCTGTCGAATTTGCCCACAAATCCCACTTGTCCGTTTTCAGGAATTGAGTCCGTGATGAGATAAGCACCTGACGTGACCGGGAAGTCGGATGTGGTCGTATTTCCAGCTACATAGGCGCTGCCTGAGCTGTCCATCGCCATTCCAGCAATGTAGCTAAGTGGCTCGATCCAGCAAGGGCTGCCCTGACAGACCCCCTCGACGTTCGAAGAACCACCAAAGTACGTCGAGTAGGCTAAACTCGATCCATCAGCACTGAACTTCGTCAGAAAACCGTAGACCCCAAATACCCCGCCCGCGTTGGGAGAAACAGTGGCTTGGTATGCGTTGGCGACCGGAAGATTCGTGGAGGTCGTGTATCCGGCGATAAGCATATTTCCCGAACCGTCGACGGCTAGGCCCACAGAGACTCCGTATCCATTGCCGCCAAAATAGGTCGAATACAACAGAGACGATCCGTCCGGAGAAATCTTAGTGAGAAAAGCGCTCGGACCGCCCGGATAAGTACCCTGAAAAGCACTCACTATCGGAAAGTCACTGGACGCTGTGCTGCCGCTGATGTAGACGTTGTTTGTGCTATCCAATGTGAGTGCGTAGGCGTTGTCATTGCTGCTCCCCCCTAAATAGTCGGTATAAATCAGATTTGATCCGGTGGCGTCCAGCTTGGAGACAAACACGTGAGAGTCGCCGGTCGAAAGCGTGCCAAGAGTGGTGAGAGGAAAATCTATCGAATCGGTGTAGCCGCCTACGTATATACTTCCACCGCTGTCAACCGCGATTCCTGTGGGGTATTCGCCGCCGCTTCCGCCTAAGTAGGTCGAGTACACCAGGACGGGGTCAATGACCAACGGCTTGTTGGAGTCAAATTGTGCGACACGGAATCCGACTCGCGTCGAGTCCATCATGACATATCGCCCATCGACATCAACGCGCTGCCCCTTAGATTCCTGATAAACGATGGGACTCTGGAACCGGAGTTCATCCCCCCCTATCTTCAAAATGAGGTCGCCATCTGAGTCGAGTTGAATCTGATCGGCACCTTTGATCTCGAATCGAATACGGTTCGGATCGCCGCCTGCAGAGACTTCAAAGTCATATTCAAGTCGCTGATGGTTTCCGTAGTAGACGAGGTCAATTCCAGGATATACGTTCTTGTAGCGGACTCTGCGATAAGTTGGCACCTTCGTGTGCCAGCGTTTGGGATCCCTCCCGAAGAAATAGTTCACCCGGCCGGGACGTTGGTCCTCTCCGATAACCATCGGGTTCGGAGCAGCCCCCAACAGGTTGAATTGCAGGGTGGTTTTCAACGGCTGATAAGGACTGGCAGTCGGAGCCGCCTGAGCCGTTTGTTGTGCTAGCACGGCCTTTGACGGGCGCAGAGACAGGATCATTCCGCCCGTAGTCAGAAATGCCGAATAGCCTTTGCCGTGGGCAACGAATTTGGCTTGCGCGCCGGTCTGACCTTGGTTTGCTTCGAACGTCAAAGGAAGCTTGTCGAAGGCTGAGCTGATTGGACCGTGAAGTGAGCTGGACTGTGTCGCGATCGTCTGCTGCGCGACGGACGCTGTGCTAATCAGCAAGGCTGTACCAAATACCCATCCGAGAGTTTGTTTTCGCATCTTGGCTATCCTCATCAAATATCGATTTTCAAATCCCTAGTTACATACGTCCCAGTATCCGATTTCCGCTTACGATTCGCGGCAATCGACCGGATACGAATCACTCTGTGAGAGACGCAGCCTTGCTTTGGAGGGGAGGCCGGCCGCGAATCGAGTTCTGGGCCCTTGCAACGTGGGCATACAACCGCGCGCAAATGGGACGGGGGTCCATTCCAACATGGATAACAATGCACGCGGATGGCCATGAGAAAGTACTTAGATTGTTGAGCCGAGGGTGCGATGACTGTCTAAAACGTGGAAATATATGTTTCTTTTAGACTCTGTCAAGGACTATCGCTTAGCCGATGGTCCCTCAACCCACTCTTTGGCTTCAACGCCATGTACAGCTTCACGAGTATTTTGCCATTCCGGAGCGAAACTTTGTGGGAGTCCGGCAGTGCGCAGTGATCAGTTGTCTAATGCCTGCTTGCGGGACAGATCACCCGAATTGAGATAGTTCGACACTCGGAGGCTGCTAACTCAGAAACGGTCCGTCACCTTGGCATTGTGGTCGGCCGTCGCGATTTGCTGGCTGACCTTGCTTCGCAGAAAGATGGGGCGGTCCAGGCACCTGTCGATAATCTTGGAAATTTCACAAACAATGGCCAAGCCTATTCAGGGAAGCGTTTGCCAGGAGAACCTGGAGTCTCTTTCAGACGCGTCGCGTAGAACGATTACCGTCCTCTCTTCAGCGATATCTTGGAGGGCGGGCGGCCCACTCCCCCAGGAATAGCTGAGCATCGGCCATAATGTTGGCCTGCGTGAAAGGCTATTGGGAGCCTCGGCAGCTTAGTGCCTCTTAGTGGCAAAAGCCATTCTCAGTGACGAGACTCAGCTCTGCATAGAACCGGGTACGGACTTGCTCCAGATCGACTTGTCGCCTGACATAACTGGCTCGGTCGGTCAGAGTAGCCTTTGCGTCTAGATAGTATGCGCCATCCAACGCTGCGATTGCAGCCAGCTTGGCCTCGTAGCGCAGGCAAGTCTCAGATTCGGTGTCCATTCCGATAACCTATTTCAATTGCCCTGTAGAAGTATGTGACGGACGTCACAAGAACCCGAAGGCACATTGTGTAGAACTTTGCTGCCTGAATGAGGGCGCCCATCTTTAATGATAGATCTAAGGCGATTAGGTGAACCTTTCACGTCTAGTCCATTTTGACCTGAAAGAGTCCAGTGAAGCAGTTTAATTGTGTTGAGAAATAGGGGTCTCTGTTGAACCGAGCAATTGGCCGATAATCGCCAGCAGCTTCTCCTCATCCCACGGTTTCTGAACAAAGGCCATGGCCCCGGCATGTATGGCGCGTCCCCTGTTTGCGTTGGGATCGAGGCCGGACACAACGACGACAGGAATCAGGGCCAGGTTTGTGTCCTCTGCCAACCTCTCCATGACGAGGAGGCCGCCGCCGGGCTCTTGCATCGGTAGGGTGCACTCAGATTTTGGCACGGCAGGCAAACTTAGATCCAGAATTATCAGATCGGGCTTGTGGATATCAGCCTCTGTTAGCGCCGAGAATGCATCCGAGGCGATGAAGGTATCGTAGTGGTGGGCGCTGAGAAGGACCTGATAACCGAGACGTATATCAGCGTCGTCATCAACGATAAGGATTCTCTTCTTATTCCTCATGAAGGCAACCTCCGAAATACATTGACACTTGATCGAGAGTGGGAACGGGGACCCGCAACTGCATTACGAAGCAGCATGGGTGAGCAATATCGCATAACTTCAACTGTAGTCCTTCATTTTGTTCTTGGTTGGAGCATTAGGTGTGCAACCTTAGAGATGGGACTACCGTGCCATCCATAGATTGCCGCGACTGCCGCGCTCCCAGTGCGTTCCCCACGAGCACCCGTTTGTTTCCTGGTGTCGTCTATCCATTCAGTGCGCGCTGTTCACCGCGAAAGTGCGATATAAAGCCGCGCAAAGTAGTGACGCAGAATCGACAGTACATTCATGGTGCAAGAACTAGAGATAGCTAGCGCACGAGACAACGAACGTCGCCTGTGAGGTTGTAGGGAATCCTCGACGAATTGACGCCTTTGAACAACTGGAAGAAGCTATAAACAGAGGGTCACTGCCACTTGGTCCCGCTAAATTCAAGCCTCTCTGCTGCCTTCCGCGCTGACCTGATTCCGGAGCATGTCGTCGATCCTCTTCAGGCGGCGAGCAATCGCCTGCCTCCGCCCCATCAGTTTCCGCCGCCTGTTCCTTAGTCGCCTCTGAACAAGTTTCATAGTCTGTCTCCGATGTTCGCATTCAGGTTCGTAGCCGAGTCCGACTCTGGTGTCTCAGCTTCCTGGGGTGTGTCCGCGGCTCCGACCCTGACAAAGTCCCAAGCTGAACGGTGAATGTCGGCAGGCTGAGGTTTCATTGCGCCCCCTATTTTCTACAGCAAGTACCGGGCCATCAATCGATTACGAGGAAATCGCAGGAAGGAAGCGAAGATGTCCTGCGGTGGAAGGGCGAACGTGCGACAGGTCGGCAGCCCTGCCGATATATCGGCAATGCCTACACCGGAAGAGACGCAAAAACCGAACAATGAGGCCCATGCAGGCACGCGGAGGGCTCGTGAAGGAGCAATTGTTGCCCAAGTTTAGGCAGTGCTAGTTCGACTAGGAGACCGAAATGCCTGGCCGCTTGGTGAGCGTCCCAGCCATCTCCGCTCGCCGATCGACAATTGCCGAGGGAGTTGGGTAGCCTACGCAACTATGGCTAAATCAAACCCTCCAAAAGACAACGGCGATTTGATCGACCAGATTGATGCGATCCGAGAAGAATTCCTCAGAATCCAGCACTCGCTTGAAAAGATGGAGCCCAAGAAACCCGGAGAGCCGTTAGACAAGTAGGTCTTCGGGATAGTGCACGGCGCGGAAAGCCCCGGAGTGTCGGTTTTGAGTTCAATCGGCGGTCATGGTAGCAGGCGGATTATTGCGGGACCTCGTGATGCGCTTGACGTAACAATCCTCATGGACGATCTTGCCGTGTTCATCGGCATAGAGATCGACCCTGAGATCGACTGATCTGGCGCAAATTGTACAGGGTATTTCTGGGAAAGGGTGACCACCCATAAATGCCTCCTTTGGACGGTCACAAGCAGCGTAGAGGAAACGCGGGACAAGTGCTGATCAATATTGCTCAGACGGTTGTAGGGAATCGTACACTGGTCCATATATCGCTTTTGCGTTTGACACAAATGTGTCCGCCGGAGCAAGTCTCTCGGAGCCGAAAAGGGCGGCTCTTGAGTAGGAGCCTCCTCACTCTCCCGGGCAAGAAAGCAGTCCATCCAGAAAAGGGTGCGGATTCAGGAGCAGCTAGAAATCTCGCTGAGCTTAAGGGCCCGCAGCAACCTGCTCATCGCTGGATTGCCGTAGTGTCGCTGGTCTAGATGGCTGGGACTGAAATCGCAGCCTCGGGTGCCGCGGCTTTCCGCTTGCCCACTACGCTCTCGACAAGATGTAGCAAAGTCTCGGAATCGTTGTCTAGGAGCGAATCCGACTTCTTGAAGTAGGCTGCCGCGCCTTCCTTTTTGAGCTTCTCCTCGTTCTGTTGACCAAGGCCACTAAGAACTATGACAGGAATGTCCGCGGTTTGGGGGTCGTGCTTCAAAGCGCGCAGAACCCCCAAGCCATCCAGCTTTGGCAGCATCATGTCTAGTAAGATGAGGTCGGGAATACGTTCTCTTGCCATCAGCAAGGCGGCTTCGCCGTCGACCACGCTGACTACGTCGTATCCGGCTTTCACGAGTGCTCGTTCGCTTGCGACTCGCAGAAATCGACTATCTTCTACCAGCAGTATCATCATTTTCAAGAGGTCTACCCTCACATCCAGCGTGCACGTCAAATGCCGAAGTGGGGATTCTTGATGTAGCGAAAGCGCCGTTCTACGACGCATTCTCGACGAACTCTGCGGTCTGACCTGATTTCTTGTATCGATCGCAGACATGTGTCGATTTGGCAGAACAATGGCGGTAAACAACGAGCGCTTCGCCGAGGTCATCGCTCCTTAGCAGGTCAAAGAGCGATTGTAATTAACGGACGTGCCAAGGCTGCGCGTCATACAGTGACGTGGGCCTGGGCCCTCCATGTACAGCGATGGCGTGGTCGTTCATTACCCTGGCAGCCTGGGTGCGGCAGTTGCCGTTCTGACTGTTGAACTCACGTGTGGTGACGGAGTACTTGCAAAGCAGACACTTAAACGTGCTGAAGGAATTCATCATTTTGACCGTGTAATGTCTCATAGCTTCAAGTGTACCCTCTGATGCAGGGATCACTGCGACACTAAAGTTACCGCTCATCGATGAGCCACGGGTGCAAAGGAGTATTGCAAACAAGCTGTCAGTTTTTCTCGCCAGCAGCAGCTCGTGTTACGTCCCGGGCAGATGGAATTCGCCTGACTTTATTGGTAGGGCGCAGCAAATATTGCGGCGTTCTTCGGGGGCGTGGTTCTGATGCCTACGCAGCGACTGGCTTCAGCTCGGCATTCATGTAGCTATCCATTGCTTGTGTCAACTGTGAATCCACTTCATCCGCAATGGTCATGACATCGGGCAACAGCAAGCTAAAATCCAGAGCGCTCAGATTGTCCTGCAGCGTCCCGAAGAGAGTTACCTGCAGTATTCGTGAGTCGTGCACCAGCATTCCGGCCGTGTAGCCTTGCTGTCGTCGCATCTTTCCGTGAGCTGTGGCGGCCGCGGAACAGAGGGCATTTTCGTCGGCGCTACCAGGCTCTCTGAGACGGACAATCAGGTCTTCGATCAGCTTCGGAAGATATCCCGTGCGCTCCTTGTCGCTTAGCATAACTTGACTGAGCGTCTTGTTCTTTCGTACCCGAGTCAACCACTCTTCCACGATACCGCTCGTACAACGCTGCAATATCGCGGCCACTCTTTCTTTTGGCGTATGGATGGCGACGTTGCGAGTCAGCAATTTGTCGTGGACGAGGTCAGCGATTTTCTTGGGCTCGAATGGTTTCACGATGATATCGTCCGCTTCAAGAAGGATCGCGTCCATCGCACTCTTCACGTCGGGATAGCCGCTAACTAGCAGCGTGAGTGCACTTGGCTGGGAGTGGCGCATCGCGGTAATTACCGCAAAGCCATCGCTGGGGTTCGGCATGTGGAGGTCAGTGATCAGCACGTCAAAGGTCTCTGTAACGATGAGCTTCAGGGCTGCCGTTACAGTCGCAGCGGGGACTACGTCAAATCCTTTTGCCTCGAGGGTCAAGCCCATCATGTCGCGAACAGCATCGTCGTCATCTACCAGCAGGACTCTATGCGAAAGTCCTGTTTTGACCTGAGTCATGCAGCAACACCTCTGTGAGTATTCTAATAAACATGTTACTCCGCATAGTTGATTCATGACTGTACAGAAGTGAACAGGTAGCCAGATAGTTCTCAGGCATTACCAAGCCATACTCACTCACTGTGGAGGACTGAATATACTTTTTTGACGAGCGAGCTTCTGGTGAATGGCTTCGGCAGGAACGAGCGCTCCGATATCGAGCCGCCCCGCAACGCAACCAGATCGCCGGTGTATCCGGACATAAAGAGCGAACGAAGATCCGGGCGGATTACCTTCGCATGTTCGAACAGATCAAACCCGCTTTGCCCGAACATGATGAGGTCCGTGAGCAGTAGGTCGATTTGGGGCCCTGATGCTGTCATGACCTCCAGGGCCTTCTCCGCGTTGCTTGCTTCGATGACTCGGTAACCCGCACTGGTCAGCAAGCTGGCGGTCACCTTGCGCACAGCCTCATCATCGTCCACCACCAAAATCGTTTCGGATCCTGCTGGAAGTTCGTCTACTTCGGCAGGTTGCACCAGTTCTTCTGCCTTCGCAACTAGCCCCGGAAAGTAGATCTTGAAGGTCGTGCCCTTCCCCGCCTCGCTTTCAACGCTTATGCTGCCCTTGCTCTGGGTGACGATTCCGTAGACGGTCGAGAGTCCGAGGCCGGTTCCTTGTCCAATACTCTTGGTGGTAAAGAAGGGCTCGAAGATTTTCGATCTGATGCTTTCGTCGATTCCGCAACCGGTATCGCTTATCGCCAGGACGACGTGTCGTCCAGTTTGAGAACCCGGGTGCTGAGAAACGTAATGCTCGTCCAGTTCAGCGTGCGCTGTTTCGATAGTGATCTTGCCCCCGCGTGGCATTGCATCTCGCGCATTTACCACCAGATTCATCAGGATCTGTTCAATTTGACCCGGGTCGGCTTTGATGCTCCCAATCGGAGTAGTCGGTTGGAATGAGACTGAGACGCTCTCGCCAACCATGCGCAACAACATGGTGCTCACATTCTTCACCACGTCGTTCAGATCCAGAATTCTGGGAAAGACAAGCTGCTGCCGGCTAAAGGCCAGGAGTTGCCGGGTGAGCGAGGCAGCCCGTTCCGACGCTTTCTTGATCTGCACCAGGTATCTCCTTGCGGAACTCTCTGATGCAACCAGATCCATCGATAGATCGCTGTAGCCGATAATTACGCTCAGCATATTATTGAAGTCATGGGCCACTCCCGCGGCTAAACGCCCAACGGCCTCCATTTTCTGAGACTGGAGGAACTGCGCTTCCAGGCGCTGAGTTTCGGTGGTGTCCCGCATGAAGGCCAGGAGGCAGGGTTGTCCCTCGACCTCAATCGGTGCCCATGACAGTTCTGCCTCCCGAATCTCTGCCTTCGCAGTCTTGAATTGCATACCGCGGTCCGTGACACTTCCGCCCTCCCGTAACTGCCGGAGGAGGTCTGTGCGAAGTGATGGTAGGGCCCAGAACCTCAGCTCCGAGGCCGTGTGGCCAACCACATCCTCGCGCGTATAGCCGGTCATTTTGAGAAATGATTCGTTTGCGTCCAGATACCGCCCGTCGGCTTCCGTCGAGATTGTGATGGCCAGCGGACTTTGGCGAAAGGCTTTACTGAACCTGTCTTCAGAGTTGCGTAACTTTTCCTCGGCCCGCTTGTGCTCGGTGATGTCCCGCAACACACACGCGATCCGTTCGATCCCCGTTGGACCCGCGATCGGAAAGTACGACGCGAATAAGGCTCTCTCGCCCAGATCGGGATAGTGATACTTCAGTTCGTATTGAACCACCTTGCCCCTGAAGCACTCATCCATCTTCTCTTTGACGATAGACTCAAAAGTCTCCTTGTCCAATACTTCATCCACGCGACGCCCTATGACCTGCTCCCGCTCTATATCCCGATAGTTCAGGAAGGAGCGATTGGCGATTATGTAGCGGTAGTCCCGGTCCACCACCACGATCATGTCTACCAGGCCTTCAACGACTCTTTCGTATTCCCGCAAGCTTCTTTCAGATCGCATCCGTTCGGTGATGTCGCGCGTGATAGCCAGCACGCAAGGTTGTCCCTCCAGTTCGATCAGTTCCGCCGACACTTCTGTTTCTCGATGCTCCCCCGTTGAGGTCTTGTATTGCGCGCGGAACTCGGTCACACGACCGTCTTTCCTTAACAACTCGAGCATCTCCATTCGCTGCGACGGCTGGGCCCAGAAACTCAACTTCGAGGCAGTGCGCCCAATAACATCTTCGCGCTTGTATCCGAGTATCTGGAGGAATGCGTCGTTCACGTCCAGATACCGCCCTTCCGCTTGCGTCGAGATCGTAATGGCCAGCGGGCTGCTGCAAAAGGCCTTGCTGAACCTTTCTTCTGACTTGCGTAGTTCTTCCTCCGCGCACTTACGCTCGGTAATGTCGCGCGCAATCCTCGAAGCACCTACAATTACGCCACTGCTGTCTCGAATCGGCGAAATTGTCACAGAAACGTCAATTCTCTTGCCATCCTTTTGCAGTCGGACCGTCTCGAAATGATCAAGGCGCCCACCGCGGTTGATTCGCGCCAGAATGTCAGATTCCTCATTCGCTCGTTCCGGCGGAAGCAGCATCTCTATTGACTTGCCCACAGCCTCGGATGCCGAGTAACCGAATAAGTTCTCGGCGCCGGGGTTCCAGGTGGTAATCGTTCCGTCAAGTGTCTTGCCAATAATGGCGTCATCGGATGACTCGAGCACGGCTGCCAGACGTTCGCGCACATCTTTCGCACGCCGACGATCGGTGATGTCGCGCGCAATTTGTGAAGCGCCAACAATCGCGCCGCTTCGATCCTTGATCGCCGAAATCGTCACAGATACATCGACGTTTGTGCCATCCTTTCGGACCCGGACCGTTTCGAAATGGCTAATGCACTCACCGCGCGTGATCCGGTCCAGAATGTCGGATTGCTCATTCGCCCGTTCCGGCGGCAGCAGCATCCCAATCGGTTTGCCCATGGCCTCGGATGGTGAGTAACCGAACAACTTCTCAGCGCCAGGATTCCAGGCGGAGATCGTTCCGTCCAGAGTCCGTCCAATAATGGCATCATCGGATGACTCGACCACGGCCGCCAGGTATTCGCACACCTCCCGACGCCGGCGCTCGGTGATGTCGTGAGCGATAGTGGAGTATCCGATGATCCGCCCCTCGGGGTTCCTTGCCGGGGCGACGATCAGTGAGACGTGGGCCAGGCCTCCGCCTTTGCGCTTGCGAACCGTCTCGTAGCGAGCCGGGGACTGCCCCCCAGCGATGTCTCGTAGAATTTGCAGGTTTTCTTCGTGCACATGTTCGGGGACAACGGCGGCAATTGATTGGCCGATCATTTCCTCGGAAGTGTAGCCGTAGAGATCCTGCGCACCCTTGTTCCAGGCCACGACGATGCCGGCGAGATCACTGCTAACGATGGCTTCGTCGGAGGAGGACACGATGGCAGCCAACTCGTGGCTGCATTTCTCGGCCTTGGAGCGGACTTTGTTGGCGCGGATCATTGGCTCCCCATGGCGCGCCCAAGACGCGCACTCTCAGTAAGTATCCGCTAAGCGGCCTGAGATAGAACTTCGCCTGAATTGTTAATGTTTCTTGGGTCCTAGGGCTCGCCTGAGGAAAGTTTGCACTTCCT
>Ga0210392_10001734_pt1 | contig 11358 bp, 7 predicted proteins | sample IncBWC30OmetaG_FD_161057 | JGI IMG/M metagenome (GOLD analysis project Ga0210392, IMG submission 161057) | Forest soil microbial communities from Barre Woods Harvard Forest LTER site, Petersham, Massachusetts, United States - Inc-BW-C-30-O ...
GCAAAGGAAGAGCGGCTGACCAGCGGTCAGTCTACGGGCTGCGATCTACCGATCGCCGGCAGCCTCACCAATTCCGGCGCTGCGTCGCCACCAGAAGTCACATCGAACCCGGCGCAATTGCCGACGCCGCGACCGAACACAAGTTCAATACCGCGAGCTCGTGCCGGCACGCTAGATGAAGAGAACCGGCTTTTTCAAGCTGGTCTTAGTTCGGAGCGGCGCGGAGACACAGGCGCCGCGGCGACTTCCTTCCAACTTCTTTTGTCTCGGTACCCGCAGTCCCCGCTTGCCGCTGATGCTCGGGCTGCACTTTCCCGTGTGCGACCTAGCACGCCTTGAGGACGGTCAGCGGTGCGTTGGCTAGTCCTCTCTTGCAGCATTGCGACTGCATTGAGTTGCAACAAGGCGCTCATCTCCCTCTTGCCTGCGACGAGCTCACCGGTCGAAGCCTCGGTGGACGGCGGATCCGAGAGCGCCGGAGCCCCTGACGCGGGCGTAGAGCCGGTGCCCGGATTGGTCAGCGACTGGAGCTTCGAATCTGGCGCCTCCGACCCCGTTGGAGGGAACGACGGAACATTCCTCGGCGGAGCCTCCGTGGTGACAGATCCCACGCGTGGACGGGTTCTGAGTTGCAACGGCACCGATGCGGGAGTTCGTGTCTCCAACGATGTCGGTTTGTCCTTCAGCTTCTCGGCTTGGATCTGGAGCAACACTCCAAGCGACACTGGAACTAGCGCAGCGGCCGATGGCGATACCCTCGTGTCGGCAAATGTACCTGCGATTGATGACTTTGCGTTTGCCGTCTTGAATGATCGGCTGTCATATATCAACTACAACCAAAGCTCGACCGGTACGACCGTCGTTACCGACGGTCAGTGGCACCAGGTTGCATTCTCGCGTGAAGACGGCGCGCGCGTCGCTCTCTACGTTGACGGAAAATTGGACGGTGATGGTAACTCTGGAAGTGGCTCGGTGACCGCGAACGCTTCAGTGTACTTTTGTGGAGGGGAGCCTGCCGGTCGCTTTTTCAAGGGCCGAATCGACGACGTCCGTCAGTACGATCGCGTCCTCTCGCCAACCGAAGTTCGGAGCCTGTTCGTCACTGCCCAGTAGCGCTACGATCAACCGCTGCTGAAATCACGCCAACGCTTCAGCAAATAGTTGCCTGATTCGGTGCAGGGCGAACGACAGAGGACGGCACGTCCATGCCCCACCCCCTACGACATCGCCAATCGAGCAGAGGTAGAGAGCTCGTTTGGAGGCTCGGTCTTTGCTTGGGACTGGGATTGGGCGCGTGCACGGGAGCGGTCATTGGCCCACCTCCCGGTCCAGCAAAGGGAGGCCAAGTCGGCGCGTCGGCGGGCGTGCCCGGCGTGCCAACGAGCCCAGCGCCCACGCCCGCGCCATCGACGACGCCGAGCGCTGTGCCGCACGAAGTAGTCGGTCCGTCTTCGGGCCGTCGTCTCACTAAGGCCGAATACATCAACACCGTCAGCGATCTGCTGCGAGTGGACCTCAGCGGCGTTGATGACGCGAGCACGTTGCCGGACGACCAGCCCGCGACAGGCGGCGGCTTCCGGAACGACATCAATGCCCTACTCCCGGCCGCTGTGCTTACCGATGCGTATGAGACGCTAGCCACAAGCGTGGCCCAACGCGTCGCGTGGACCAACGGCTTGGCCGACCACGCGAGCTGCTCCGAGCCCACGGCAGCTTGCCGAGAAGGCTTTGTCCGCGATCTCGGTCGGCTCCTGTACCGGCGCCCGCTCACCGACAACGACGTCCAAAATCTCACGCCGCTCTTCGACGCGGCCGGTCCCGCGGCGGCTGACTTTGAGGCCGGCGCTCGGCTCGTGCTCTCTGCGATGCTCCAGTCGCCGCACTTTCTTTACCGCCTCGAGCGTCTCGACAACATTGAGCCAAGCTCCGGCAAGGCGCACCCAAGCTCATTCGAGATAGCGACTCGACTTTCCTACTTCGCATGGCGGTCTGCGCCATCTGCGTCACTGCTCGATGCCGCCGCAGGCACGGACTTCGCGAGCCCTACCTCTTTCGCCGCGACAGTGAACACCCTCTTCGCCGATCCGAACGCCGAACGCGGTTTTCAAGGCTATGCCGAAGACTGGTTGCAGCTCTATCGCCTCGACGCGCGAACACCGAGCCTCGATCAAGGTGTCACACCAGCGCTGATCGCCGAGATGAAGGAAGAGACTATGCGCTTCGCTACTCGGATTGCGCTGACCGAAAGTCGCGACCTCACCGCGTTATTCACGGACAAGCAGACAGAGCTTGGTCCCGCGCTTGCCGGGATCTACGGCGTTACCCCACCTGCGCAAGGCTTCGCCCCCTTCGACCTCACGAGTGACCCGAATCGGATCGGGATCCTGACGCAGCCGGGCTTCTTGATTCTGAACGCCGCGCCGGAGCGCGCGACGATCGTTCATCGCGGGCTCATGGTGCTGCGCGTCTTCGAGTGTTCTGAAGTGCCCGCACCACCCCCCAACGCAGCCACGCAGATTGATATGATTCCTCAGAACCTCACCGATCGCGACCGCTTCGCGCTGCATACCGCCGCACCCACGTGCAAGGCCTGCCACTCGGCGTTCGATCCGCTCGGATACCCGTTCGAGCCATACGATCTAGCCGGTCGCTTTTCGACAAAAGATGCTTTCGGCAATACGTTGCGCAGCGATGGGGAGGTAATACTCGACGGCGTTGCACGCGATTTCAAAAACACTGCGGAGTTTGCTGGGTTGATGGCGCAGAGCGCGAGTGTTCAGCGCTGCCTGCTGAGCAAGATGTTTCAATATGCTCTCGGACGTTCGCTCAACGACGCCGACCAAGCCGGCATCGACGACCTAACCGAGCAGTTTGCGAGTGCGGGCCGTACGTATTTGGCGGGGATGGGCGAGATCGCCACGAGCCCTGCTCTGCGCGCCATGGCCCCAACCGAATGAGGAAGTCTATCATGACGACCAAGCATCGCTTCGCCCGACGACAGTTCCTTCGTGGCGCTGGCGGAGCGGCCATCGCGTTGCCGTTCCTCCTTTCTCGCGAGGGCTCAACGTTCGCGCAAACATCGTCAGCTCCCGAACGCCTCATCACGGTCTTTTTCCCGCAGGGGATCCCGGCCTCGCTCCGCAATAACGGATTCACGGGCGTGTTGGCGCCGCTTGCGCCGTTCGAGTCAAAGACGACCATGGTTCAAGGCCTGAACTGCAATGCCGACTCGCCGAACAACGGGCACTCACACGGCAGCGCAGGATTCGCGTGCGGCTTCGGTACGCCAGTTCTCAGTACGAAGGGCGGTCCGAGCCTCGACTGGGTCGTCTACCAGACAACCAAGACCGACACGTTTCTGCCTACCCTGAGCGCCGGGTTCTCCGCTGGCGACGACATCGAAGAGTCGGTCCGCTTCAACCACTCGTGGCGGGGAGTCAATCAGCCGAACATCGCTTACCTCGACACGCTGAAGATGTTTCAAGGCATCTTCGGTGGCCAGCCAATGATGCCAGCGGGGAGCACGGTCGACCCCACCGTCGCGCTGAAAGCCCGGCAGCGAGTCAGCGTGCTCGACGCTGTCGTCGCAGACTATCAACACGTGGTCAGCGACGCCGGCGGATATTCACCGTCGATCCGAAATCTCATTTCTGATCACCTGGACACGGTGCGAGAGCTGGAGAAGCGAGCAGTCGCTCTTCAATTGGCGGCAAACGGTCAGGGAGCGGCCCCGATGATCGGCTGTCAGACTCCGCTACAGCCGACGCAGATGGACTCGATCCTCGGGCCTTCAGTAAACGGGCTGGATCCGAAGACGACTCCTTACTTCACCGCGGAGTGGTCGATCATCGTCGACCTTTACGTCCTAGCTATGCGCTGCGACCTCGTCCGGTTCGGCAACCTGCTGTGCGGCAGTGGCGGAGATTCCTACGGCTACAGTTGTCCCGTGGGCAACACCGACAACATCCACAGCAACGGCTTCCATCTGTGGGCGAACACCGACGTGAGGCCTATTGTCACCGACCACATTAACTGGACGATGACGAACATCGCGCTCTTCCTCTCAAAGCTGGACGACCCGGCGTTCAAGGACGTGGATGGCGGCACGCTGCTCGACAACACAACTGTCCTCATCGGCACCGAGCTAGGCGACGACGTTGCCAACCACGGGATGACCGATATGCCCTTCTGGGTGGTAGGCGCCAAGAAACGCTTCAAGGTCGGTGATTTCCCCATCCAAGGCGGGCGTTCGGACGTGGAGCTCTACAACACGCTCCTGCGCGGGACGGGCATCAACCTTGCTTTCGGCGATCAGAAATATTTCAACGACGTCTTGCCGATCCTCGCGTGATCCGGCGTTTCGCCGGACCTGCGATCTGAATTGGGAAGAATAAGTCACCTTCCACCATTGGGCATACGAGTTCGACGCGGCAACTACGTTGAGCAACAGCCCCTGGGCGATCATTTATAAGCGACTGGGCACCAAGGCGCTTCTGCTCAAGCACGGCACGTTAGTGCGCGAACTGAACCGGAGCTTCTACCATGCCCACGTCTACGCTTATCCGGTGTCCCTCCTGCTGGCACCAGGCGGCCGCGTAGTCGTTGCCCACTGCCCCGATGACTACAACCGCATCGAGATTGAAGACGCGAACACCGGCGAACGTCTCACGGCATCGACTATCCGCAAACCTGAGGACTTCTTCCATTCTCGCCTCCAGCCAAGCCCGGATGGGAAATGGCTGCTGAGTGCGGGCTGGGTCTGGCATCCATTCGACGCCCTGTGCTGGTTCAACGTCGAAGCTGCGCTGAACGACGCGACCACCTTGGATCGGTTCGTTCATCAGACGACCCACAGCCGCCATATCGGCTTCGTCGAGGAATCCTCGGCATGTTGGCAGACTGCGAAACGCATCCTGATCGGCGGAGGATCCGACGAAGAAGACCCGGAGGAGGCGGCCCAGTTTTCCGGGCCGCGCATCCCCGCCAATGGATTGGCCGTCTACGATGTCATGGAGGACCAATTCGTAGCCTCCTGCTCGTTCGGCCATCCCGCAGGAGCAATGATGCCAGTCGGCGAAACTCACGTCGTGACGTTCTTCGGTCACCCTCGACTGTATCGCGTCGCGGGAGGCGTACTCGAGAAGGAGTGGCCCGCCATTCAGTCAGGTCGGGAGACGAGCAGTATTTTCGGTTACTCGCCTGAGCCCGCCAAACCCATAGCGATCGATCCCCACAAGCAACGCTTCGCCGTGGCCAATGGCAAGACCATCTACGTGGTCCAACTCGCAACGAGCACGGACGGGCAAGCACTCTGAACGCCCCGGTGAACTCCAAGCACGTAAGCCCCGAGGCGCTTGCCTCGAGGCTCTTAGTGGCTCCGACTCAAGGACTCGAACCTTGGACCCGGCGGTTAACAGCCGCCTGCTCTACCAACTGAGCTAAGTCGGAATCTTCGTAACGGAGCGGGAGACTAGTCGCCGAAGTTCGAAGGTCAAGAAGATCTGTCCGGCTGTGCAGGTATTTCGGTCAGCACGGTGATTTGGCTGATTTCTGGCGCAGTCGTTGACGGATCGCCGGGCCGGATGCGATAGCGCTCGGGTGACGCCTGCATCCGAGCTTCCGGCAGCTACGAACACTGTGCCCTTCGAAAATCCCGAGCTCGCCGTCATTCCGCCGGCCGCGCCGGAAGACGCGACGCGCAGCGCTGGGCGCGGGGGCCTCGCGGTCGCGTTCGCCAAGATTTATTTCATCTTGGTTGGCTTGGTGCAACAGATAGCGCTGCCGCGGTTGCTCGGGCTCGACGGTTACGGCGCGCTCGCTAGCGTGCTGTCAATCTCGGGCATCACCTACAATCCGGTCACTACGACCTCGATTCAAAGCGTGAGCCGCGCCGTCGCGCAGGCCACGCCGGAGTCGGAGCCGGGCACGATTCGGCGCGTGTTCACCGTGCACGCGGTGTTCGCGGTGCTGCTCGCGGTCGGCTTCTTTTTGCTCGCGCCGTTCATCGCACGTTCGGTGGGCGCGGGGCACGTCGTGGGGCCGCTTCGCATTCTGAGCGCGGTGATGCTGCTGTATGGTCTGTACACGCCGCTGATCGGCGTGCTGAACGGCCAACGCAAGTTCGTTTCGCAAGCCTCGCTCGACGTGATCGCGGCGACGCTGCGCACGAGCGGGCTGATCGTCGGCGCGCTCGTGTTCGCGCGGCGTGGCAATTTGGGTGTCGAGGGCGCGACGGTGGGCTTCGTCGCGGGCGCGGTCTTGATCCTCGCCGCGGCGCTCGTGCTCGTCGGCATCGGCAAGCGCGGTCCGAGCGCGATCACCGCGCGAGCTCACCTGCTCTTTGCGCTGCCGGTGTTGCTCGGGCAAATCTTGTTCAATCTGCTGTTGCAAGCGGACCTGACGCTGCTTCGCCGGTTCGCGTCGGAGGCGGCAATCGCGCGGGGGCTGCCGGGAACTGCCGCCGATCCTTTGGTCGGCGCTTACCGCGCCACGCAGCTGTTTTCGTTCCTGCCCTATCAACTGCTGATCGCCGTTACTTTCATCCTGTTTCCGATGCTCGCGACCGCCGCGCGTGACGGCGATAGGCAAGCCGTCGCGCGCTACGTGCGCACCGGAGTGCGGCTCGCGTTGGTGCTGGCGGGACTGATGGTGAGCGTCACCGCCGGGCTCAGCGATCGCTTGCTGTACTTAGTGTTCGGGGCCGAGGCCGCACAGCTCGGCGGACCGTCGCTCGAGCTGCTCGCAGTCGGCTTCGGAGGCTTTGCGATCTTCGGCGTGCTGACCACCGTGCTCAACAGTCTCAAGCACGAACGCGAGAGCGCCATCGTCACCGGAGTGGCCGTCACGCTGGTCGTCGCGCTGTGCTACCTGCGCGTGCGCGGGGCACCGTTCGGGGCAGATTTGCTGCTGCTTACCGCCGAAGCGACCGCGGCCGGCTTGTTCGTGGCAACGCTGTCGGCGGCGTTTTTCGTGCACCGCGCAGCGGGTGCCGTCGCGCCACCGTTGGCCTTGGTGCGCGTGCTGCTAGCCGCCGCCGTGGCTATCAGCGTGGGACGGTTATTGCCCCACGCCGGCAAAATTCTAACCCCCGCGTACGCAATAATCGTAGCCCTCGCGTACGTGCTGATTTTGCTGATCAGCCGCGAGCTCGGGCCAGACGATCTGAGCACGGTTCGAGCCGTTCTCTCGAAGCGCGCGGCGCGTTGAGCTGCTAAAGCTCCGGTCATGGCTCGTCGGATTTATCTTTTGGCACCCAGCGCGATCGCGTGCGTCATCTTCGGCTGCGGCGGCGCGAGCGATCCCGGTTTGTTCAGCGCAAGCGGTGGCAAGAGCGGCGTCAGCGGCGCGAGCTCTGTCGGCGCAACTTCGGGCTCTAGTGCAGGCTCGACCGCGGCCGGCGGCGACAGCTCCAACGCAGGCGGCGTCGGGCTCGGCGGCGACGACACAGGCGGTGAGAGCGCCGGAGGGAACAACAGCGCAGGTTCAGACACCGGCGGCACAGGCGCAGGCGAAGCGGGGCATTCGGGCAGCGCTGGCAGCGTCGATCGAGCAGGCATGGACGGCGGCGCGGGTCACGCAGAGGGCGGAAGCGCAGGCCACGCGGAAGGTGGCAGCGCGGGCCACGCAGAAGGCGGCACGGGCACCGGCGGCACTGACGTCGCGGGGTCGACGAGCAGCGGCGGCAAGACCGGAAGCGCAGGCGCGGCCGGCGGGGGCAACGGGCCAACTTGTTCGGAGCTCCTCACGCAAGCTGCCACCGAGCTTACGGCGGCACGCGCGTGCAACGTCGCGCTCAACGCTCAGCAATGCACAGGAACGGTAGAAACGACGTGCAACTGTGAGGTGCCCGTCGAAAAGGACAACTCGCCCGCCACCAAAGCCTACCAGGCAACCCTCAAGCAAATACAGACCAAGCGCTGCGTCCAAGCCTGCCCGGCGATCGCCTGCTCCCCCGTGATCAACGCTCAATGTCGAGCAAGCACCCCCAGCAGCACCCAAGGCTCGTGCGTCGCGGGCTTCGCCATGCCGACACCCGGTACCTTCTAAGCGTCGGTGTCGATCGCTTCGCGCACGAACAAGTCTTCTAGCGTCTCCTGACGCGGAGTGACTTCGGAGATCGAAAAGCCGAGATCCAACGCGCGCTTCAAGATCGGTGCGACCTTCGCCTCGCCTTCGATCTCGATGATCAGCCGCAGGCCGTGCCGATGCACCGCATGCCCGGCGGCCCGGCATTCGCCGGCAAACTCCTCGCTCGCGCCGAGCAACGCGACGTCCGTGCGGCGCACGTCGCTGCGCAGCAGATCACCGAGCCTGCCGCTGACCACGACCTCACCGCGCCGCAGAATCGCCACGCGATCGCACATGGTCTCGACGTCACTCAAGATGTGCGTCGAAAAAAAGATGGTGCGGCCATTTCTCCGCTCTTCCAAAATCAGATCGCGAACCTCTTTGCGACCGACCGGGTCGAGCCCGCTCATCGGCTCGTCCAAGATCAAAAGCTCCGGGTCCGACACGAGCGCTGCGGCCAAGCCGGTGCGCTGCAGCATGCCCTTCGATAAGCGCCGCACTGGGCGGTCCGCCGCGTACAGCACTCCGACCTGATCCAACACTTGGCGCGTCCGGTCACGCGCGGCGCGCGCCGAAAGCCCGGACAGACGCGCGCACAGCTCGACGAATTCGGTCGGCGTGAGGAACGGATACACGTACGGATTTTCCGGTAAAAAGCCGACACGCGAGAGCGCTCGCGGGCTCGGCACCGGATCGCCGAACAGCGTTGCCTCTCCGCCGCTGGCCGAAATCAGCCCGGTCAGCATCTTGATCGTCGTGGTCTTGCCCGCGCCATTCGGGCCCAAGAAGCCGAAAATTTCGCCACTCTCGACCTCGAAAGAGACGCCTTTCACGGCCAGCACGCGGCGCATGAAGAAGCCCTGGCGAAACTCCTTGCGGAGAGCGTTGACGCGGATCAGAGTGCTCACGACTAGTGAGGGTACTGGTGGAGGCGCGCGGGATCAAAAGGCTGACGGCTTCGGGGACCGCGGGTGCCCCCCCTCGTCCGTCCTCGGCCCGCACCGGGCCTCGGCAGAAATATATCGTAACCGGCGCGCGGGCCTGCGGGCGGCCGGTCCCCCTCCAAATCGGCCGCTCCGCGTCCTCAGGGGGGGACAGATCCGGCCTCGGAAACATGTTAACAATGGCGCGCGGGTTCGAGCGCTTACGGAACGAGGAATGATGAAACGGGTAGGTCTTGCATCTGTGTCGTTGTTGGGCTCGCTGAGTCTTGCCCCGAGCCTCCACGCGCAACCTACGCCGCCGGCGGCCGCGCCTACTGCGGTTGCGCCTGCTGGTGCCGCGCCTGCCCCCGGCGCCGCTGCGCCTGCTACCGACCCCAGTGCTCCCGCTGCAGCGGCGCCCGCTGCGGCGGCGCCCGTTACAGCTGCACCAGGGGCAGCGGCTCCAGCTCCCGCTGCAAGCGAGTCGGCCAGTGCAAGCACGGACGGCTTCGAGCTCGCCGGCCCCACGAGCGAGCCTCCGAGTGACGACGCCAAAGCCGAGCGCGAGTGGCGCGCGACCTCGCTGCATCTCGGCAGCACACTGAGTGGCGGAACGGGTCTCTTGCACGTCGATGAAGCCGGCGCCGGCGCACCGGGCACGTTCCGCTTTGCGCTCACCGGCTCGTACTTCACGGGCTCGGGCTTTCTGTGCAACGGCAACACCGTTTGCCCGACGTTCGGCACCGAGAATCCAAACAGCGCGGACGACGTCACGCGCGCCGGAATGCACCTCGGGCTGTCGGTGACCCCGCTGCCGTTCCTGGAAGTTTATGGGGGGTTTCACAACCACGCGACCAGCGACAGCCGCGGTAGGCCGCAGCTGCTGCAAGTCCTGGGCGACACTAATTTAGGCGTGAAGGGCTTCCTGCCGCACTCGCCTGACGGCATTTTCTCGTTCGGCGGTGAGGCGGAGCTGCTCTTGCTCAACGGCACTGGCGGCGTCGGCCTCGACAGCAACAGCACGAGCTTTCAGCTCACCGGGCTGGCGACGTTGGATCTGAACAACCACACGCAAGTCGCCGATCGCATTCCGCTGCGCTTCCACGCCAACGTCGGCTACGAAGTCGACAACGCCGGCAAGATCGTCGAAAGCGTCGAGAACACGAAGCCGCCGCAAGGCCGCGGGGCGCCCATCTCGCGCATCGAGCGCTTCGGCCTCGACATCGACCGCGTCGACTTTTTCAAGATGGGCTTCGCCGCAGAGTACGTGCACGAGTTCGTACGCCCGTTCGTGGAGTGGTCGATCGACATCCCCGTCAACCGCCAGAACTACACCTGCGTAGTAAACCAAGCTACGGCGGCCGGCGACCTGTGCTTAGGGCAGCATCAAGGCTTGAGCACGACGCCCTCGCGCTTCACGGTCGGCGCTCGCGCCTTCCCCTGGCCGGATCACGGGCTGTCCTTGCTCGCCGCCTTCGACGTGGGCACCGGCGCCACGACCCATTTCGTCCAGGAAGTCGCCCCCGAGCTGCCTTGGAACTTCTATTTTGCGCTCAGCTACGCGGTCGACACCGTCGCGCCCAAGCCGATCATCGAACGCATCCCGGCGCCCCCGGCTCCGGCCGTGGTTGCGACGCAGCAGAACGTGATCGACGGCTTGGTGGTCGAAAAAAACACCACCAACGCGATCCCCGATGCCATCGTGACGTACGACGGCCGCCCACTCACCGGCATGGTCTCCGGGCCAGACGGCACGTTCCGCACCGCGAACCTCGAGCCGGGGACGTACACCTTCAACGTCAGCGCCAGTGGCTATCATGACGGCCAGTGCTCGGGCACCATCGTCGCCCCAACCCCCGGCAGCACTCCGCCCGCCCCCGGTGTCGGTCCGGTGATCGCACCCGGCCAGCCTGGCTCGGTCGCAGTTCAAGCGCCCGCGAACCCCAATGCGCCCGCAGGCGCAGCCGGCGGCGGCCCGACTGTCGTCAAAGTTCAATGCGAGCTCGACGCGCTGCCCAAGGTCGGCTCGGTTGCGGGCTCGGTCACCGATCCCGAAAGCAATCGGCCAGTCGATGGCGCGCATATCGAGGTCACTGATCGCCTCAATCGCAAGCTCGAGCTGCGCGCGGACGCGAACGGCGCGTTCCGCTTCGAGAACGTACCGCCGGGTCCGCTCAAGTTTGCGGTCGACGCGCCCGGCTACTTCACCGCCGTCGCCGAAGTGAACGTGCGCGCTCGCGAGGAATCGCAGGCGCGGATGCTGCTCAACAAGCGCCCGACGCAGCCGAACGTCGTCGTCGCCGGCAAGGAGATCAAGCTCAAGAAGCAGGTCCACTTCCAGCACGATTCCGCGGATATCCTGCCCGAT
>Ga0210392_10001735_pt1 | contig 11357 bp, 7 predicted proteins | sample IncBWC30OmetaG_FD_161057 | JGI IMG/M metagenome (GOLD analysis project Ga0210392, IMG submission 161057) | Forest soil microbial communities from Barre Woods Harvard Forest LTER site, Petersham, Massachusetts, United States - Inc-BW-C-30-O ...
GCACCTCGACCATCACCGTCGATGCCGTGGCCAACGTGTCCGGTCCCAAGACCATTCACCTGATCAGCTACTCCGGCGCCACGCCTTTCGCCGGTCTATCGCTGGCGCCCCTGCCGGCCGGTTACACCGGCAGCCTGGTGGATAGCGGCACCAGCATTGATCTGAACATCAACGCGGTGGCGTCCAAACCCCCGACGATCCGCAACATCTCCATTGGCAGCGGGCTGGTCATCATCGGCGGCACCAACAATGCCGGCGCGGGCGGCACCTACTCCGTGCTCACCTCCACCAACCTGCTGGTTGCCTTGACGAACTGGGTCGTGCTGACCAACAGCAGCTTTGATGCGAACGGCAACTTCTCGTCCACCAATGCGACGGGAACGAACAGCCAGCAGTTCTACATCCTCAGGGTGCCTTGAACCGGTTTACCGGATTAAAATGGTTGTGACTTAAGAAACGTAGTGGGGGATATGCAGCCGTCGGGCAGTTGAACTGCCCGGCGGCTTACATTTTACTATTGGCAGGTTTGAATTTATGAAGATGAAATTAGATCGCGGTTTGGTTGTCGGCGCTATGCTGGTCGGATTTGCTTTTGCAGGTGTGGTGCAAGCCCAACCGGCGCCAGATGCGGCCGTGCCGGGACAATTCAAGGCGCGGTATTACGGAAAACTCTCCGAGCTGCCCGTCGGCGCCGTCCAGCCGCGCGGCTGGATCCAGCAATGGCTGCAACGCCAGGCCCAAGGCCTGACCGGTCATCCGGAAAATCTCGATTACCCTTACGACACCTGCATGTTTGCCGGTGAAATCCCGCCCCCGGCGATCAAGGATAAATATTGGAAACCTTGGTGGCCCTACGAACAATCCGCCTACTTCACGGACGCCACTACGCGGCTAAGCCGCCTCATCAGCGACCCCGGCATCAACCAGCGGCGCGATGCCGCCATGAAGTACATCCTGGAGCACTCGACGGGAACCAATCTCGGCGGTTCGGGGGCATGCTGGCCCAATGCCGTCGTCGGTCGCGCCCTCATGGCGGAATTTTCCGCCACCGGCGATCCGCGCATCGCCAGCGTCATGCAAAACTGGCTGCTCACCAGCGCCGGCCAGATCACCCAGGGCGGACGCAACGGCGTGAATTTCGAGGAGGCATTTTATCTTTACGGCCTCACCGGTGACCAGCGCCTGCTCGATTTGTGCCGGACGATTTATAACGGCTACCTGACCGATACCAATTCGTTCTTCACGACTGCAAAAATCCAAGGCAACGGCCTCTTCCACGAACATGGCGTCACCGCCGCGGAAGAACTGAAATGCCTCCCGTTGATGTACAGTTACACCGGCGATCCCGCCGCGCTGCAACTCGCCCAACGCGCCTATAAAAAAGTTTTGGACAACAATCTCATGGCGGATGGCGGCATCGTCAGTTCGGAACACCTCGACAAGCCCGCGTTCTTTTCCGTCCACGAAAGCTGTGACATCACCGACTGGTCCTGGAGCCTCGGCTATCTCTTCATGGCCACGGGCGACGCGCATTTGGCCGACCTCATTGAACGCACCACCTTCAACGCCCTGCCCGGTGCCGTCACCAAGGATTTCAAGCAGCTCCAATATTTTTCCGCCGCCAACCAGACCGTCATCGCCGCCACCAACACCCACCTCGGGCACTGGCTCACGCGCATGACCTACCGCGCCGCGCATGACACGGAATGCTGCGCCGGCAACATCAACCGCGCCATGCCCAACTACGTCATCCGCATGTGGATGCGTGGGGATGACAACGGCCTCGCCGCCGTCTACTACGGCCCCAGCGAAGTCACCACTACGGTCAACGGCCAGCCCATCACCATCACGGAGGAAACCAGTTATCCCTTCCGCAACGACATATCGTTCAAGATCAAAACGACAAAGCCCGTGGACTTCAACCTGCAATTGCGCATTCCGGCCTGGTGCGACAAGGCCGTCATTGCTGTAAACGGGAAGGATGTGAATAACGGGTCGATACCGGGAACATTCACCGGGCTAAACCGTACATTCCATGATGGCGACGTGGTGAGCCTGAATCTCTCCATGCCGGTGAAAGTGGAAGATTGGTTCAAACACGAAGCTGTCTCCATCACCCGCGGCCCTCTGGTCTATTCGCTTAAGATCGATGAGCAGCGCGTGGAGCGCACCGCCGACCCCGACAACATCAAGCCGCTCCTCAGCGGCCATGAAATCCGCGCCTTCCCCGAGGTGGAATTTTCCGCCGGCAGCGACTGGCGCTACGGCCTGGACATGGTCTCCAAGAAATATCTTACGGACATCAAAGTGGTCCAGTCGCCCATGACGAAAAATCCGTTCATCGAAGACCAGGCGCCGGTTCGCCTCGAACTCCCGCTCTATCATCTGCCCGACTGGGCTTCCGGGCTGAATGAGCCCGCCGGCCTGCCTTCCGCATCCCAGCAACAGGTGGATGGTCGCACAAAGACCATGACTCTGGTGCCGTACGGCTCCACGCATCTACGATTGACCACCTTGCCCGTGGTGGTATCCGTGGTGAAAAAATAAAAATGGCAAAATTGGCTCGGACGAAAATACTTTCATTTCCTTTGCGCTTTTTGCTCTGGTTTTGCGCCTTAAGGAGGAGGAAGATGAATTGCGCGGATGTCCGACACTCCTGACCACGAACTGACGGTTTTTAGCGCTGCCCGGAGGTTGCCGACCGGGGAGCGGGCGGCTTTTCTGGACAAGGCCTGTGCCGGCGATGCCGCTTTGCGCCAGCGGGTCGAGGAGCTGCTTGCCACCGCGGAAAAAGCGTCGGCCTTTTTGGAAACTCCGGCCGGGAGCATTTTAAATCTCCGCCCCAAAATCCTTCCTACCGAGAAACCCGGCGACCGGATCGGCCGCTACGAATTGGTTGAGCAGATTGGCGAAGGCGGTTGCGGGACGGTCTATCTGGCGAATCAGGAAGAACCGGTCCGGCGGCAGGTGGCCCTGAAGGTCATCAAGCTGGGCATGGATACCAAAAGTGTCATCGCCCGGTTTGAGGCCGAGCGGCAGGCGCTCGCCTTGATGGATCACCCCAATATCGCCAAGGTGTTGGATGCCGGTGCCACGGACAGCGGCCGGCCGTATTTCGTGATGGAACTGGTGCGCGGGGTCAAGATCACGGATTGCTGCGACCAGAACAATCTCTCCACCAACGAGCGGCTGGAATTGTTCATGCAGGTTTGCCAGGCCATCCAGCATGCGCATCAGAAGGGCATCATCCACCGGGACATCAAGCCCTCAAACATCCTGGTGACGATGCAGGATGGCGTGCCGGTGCCCAAGGTGATCGATTTCGGCATCGCGAAGGCGACCCGTGGCAAATTGACCGATCAAACTTTTTTCACCGCGCTGGAGCAATTCATCGGCACACCAGCGTATATGAGTCCGGAGCAGGCGGAGGCCAGGGCGGTGGATGTTGATACGCGCAGTGACATCTACAGCCTGGGCGTCCTGCTGTATGAACTGTTGACCGGGCAGACGCCATTTGACGCCAGGGAATTATTGAAAGCCGGGCTGGATGAGATCCGCCGCACGATCCGGGAACAGGAGCCGGCCTCGCCCTCGACCCGTCTAAGCACGATGCAAGGCGACGTCTTGGGAGCGATTGCCAAAAATCGGAAAACCGAACCACCCCAACTCATCCACCTCGTCCGCGGCGATCTCGATTGGATCGTGATGAAGGCGTTGGAAAAAGATCGCGCGCGCCGTTACGAAACGGCCAACGGCCTCGCCGGAGACATCCGCCGCCATCTGAACCATGAACCGGTCACGGCCCGGCCGCAGAGCAACACCTACCGGTTTCAGAAACTGGTCCGGCGTCACCGGCTCGCCTTTGCCGCCGCCGGCGCCATCGTGCTGGCCCTGGCCGTGGGCGTGGGCATCGCAATCCGGGCATCGATCAAAGAACATCAGGCACGCTTGGAAGCGGACAAGGAGCGCGTACAGGCGCAGGCCAACGCCGCCAAAAGCCGGCAGGTGGCGCAGTTCCTCGAAGACATGCTCAACGGCGTCGGCCCCTCGGTCGCCATGGGCAGTGACACCACCCTGCTCAAAAAAATCCTGGACAACACTTCAAAACGGATCGGCACCGACCTCGCCCAGCAACCCGAGGTGGAGGCCGAGTTGCGTTACACGCTCGGTGAAGTCTACTGGGAGGTCGGTGATCTGGAAGACGCAGAGGCCATGCACCGCCAGGCGTTGGCCCTCCGGATAAAAGTGCTGGGGGCGAAAGACCCGTTGGTGGCCCAATCCATGCGCCGGCTGAGCCATGTGCTCTGGCGACGGGGCAGCCTCGCCGAGGCCGAAACCATGGCCCGCTCGGGCATAGCCTTGCAGCGCGAATTATTTGGTAACACCAATCTGGAAGTGGCCCGGTCGCTGGAGGACCTTTCCGCCATCCTCAACACCCAAAACCGGACCGCCGCGGCGGAAGCCACCTTGCGCGAAGCCGTCACCACCAAGGAAGCGTTGTTAGGCTACGACAACCCCGAGGTGGCGGATGCCTTGGATGACCTGGCCTCGTGGCTCTTTTCCCGGCGGTATAAAAGGGAAGAAGCCAACGCCCTGGCCAATAAAGCCATCGCAATCCGCCAAAAACTTTATGGTGGCGACAACCTGCTGGTGACCGTGACCACCCTTAAATTTCAGGCCGCCAACCTTGATGCCCAGGGCAACTCCAGTGGCGAAGAAGCGACGCTCTACAGGCTGGTGGCGGTGCAACGGAAACTATTCGGGGATGAACACCCCAGCCTCGCGCAATCGCTCAACACCCTGGCCTTGGTGCTCCGGAACGAGGGTAAGCTGGCGGAGGCGGAGCCGGTCCGGCGCGAGGCGCTGGCGATGCAACGCAAGCTGCTCGGCGCGGAAAGCACCGAGGTCGCCACCACCCTCTCCAATCTCGGTGAGCTCCTCGTCGCCGAAAACAAATTGGACGAGGCGGAATCCGTGTATCGCACCTCGCTGATGATGCGCCGGAAACTGTTTGGCGATGACAGCCTTCAGGTCGCCAATGCCCTCACTGACCTGGGCCGGCTGCTCGAAACCGAAGGCCGGACGGAAGATGCCCGGAATTTTTATCTGGAGAAGGCGGGCGACACGACCGCTTCCGCAACGGCCGCCCAAAATGCCCTCGGCCTGATGTATCTCCAGGGCAAAGGCCTGTCGAAAAATGTGACCGAAGCCATGAAGTGGTTCCGGAAAGCCGCCGACCTCGACTACACAAGCGCACAAATCAGCCTGGCCGTTTTGGATTTTGAGGGCACGGAAATCCCCAAGGATGAGACCCAGGCGCTGAACTGGTTTCACAAGGCGGCCGCCCTGAAAAATATCCAGGCAACGAAGACCCTGGCCAATTGCTATTGCGCCGCGGGCCGCAGCCGGGAGGCGATGGGCACTTTGTCAAAAATCTGCGGTCCCCGGCCAAAAGACACGGACGCGTGGCTGACACTGGCGGCGTGGCTGGCATGGTTTGGAAAAGACGGAGATTACGAAACCATCCGTCAGCGCATGTTGCAATTGGCAGCCGGGACGGACGAGGCTTCCATCGCCCAGAGTGCCGCCAAGGCCGGTTGCCTGCGGCCCTCCACCAACACCGTCCTGCTGGCGCAGGCACTTGAACTCGCGCGACTGGGCGTTGAACTGAAGCAAGGCACACCCGCATTGCCTTGGTATCAGATGAGCCTTGGCCTGGCGGAATATCGCAATGGTGACTATGCCAATGCGGAACAAGTTCTGGCCGTCGCCGCGCAAACGGCCGGCAAGTATCAGGAGATTCCGTGGACCGCAGGCCTGTTTCGGGCCATGTGCCTGTTCCAATTGGGCCGCACCGACGAAGCCCGGCAGCTCTTCACCCAGTCCGAAACACAAATGCCTGCGTTCCCGCAGGACCCGCACAAGCCGGTCATCCATGGGAAAACCGCCTCCCACGATGTGATCGTCGGCTGGCTGGCTTATAAAGAAGCCAAATCCCTGCTCTCCGGGCTGGCTACCAAGCCATAGAGGCCTTGGTCGGCCGGTTTCCTTCAAACATTCCGGTCGAAAATCATTTTGCGCCTTTTCTCCCGCGATTCCGCATTGGTTAACGGTGGGAGGATGAACTCACACGCCAAAATCCGGACCATTTATGAAATTGCACGCAACATGTTCAAGCCAGCCAGTTAAAATCCCGTTCACGAAGTTGCGCTTCCTGGCCGTGGCTTTGATCCTTTGCGCGGGGCTGGGGTATCTGTGCATCCATTTGGTGGCCCCGGCCGCGGCGCAGACAGACAATTCCACACCATATGCTTTCACCACTCTTCCGGTGAAATCCAATCTGGAAAATGTCGGCGGGACAAATGTTGCGGCGGGATTTTTGGAACTCAAGGGCATCGCCGTGGACGGGGCGGGAAATATTTTTGCGGCAAACATGCGCAATCACACGATTTGCCGGATAACGCCAGCAGGCGACCTGAGCATCGTGGCGGGACAATCCGGCCGTCCCGGCAGCGAGGACGGAACCGGATGCGCTGCACGTTTTCGTTATCCTCAAGGCGTGGCGGTGGATGGTGCGGGCAATGTCTACGTGGCGGACACCGGCAACAATACGATCCGCCGCATCACCCCCGCAGGGGCGGTCACCACGCTGGCCGGACTGGCCAGACAAGCTGGCGGCACTGATGGAATGGGAACGAACGCCCGGTTCAATTACCCGAAAGGCGTTGCCGTGGACAGCCGGGGCAACGTTTATGTGGCCATCCGCAAGGTGACGCCTGCCGGGGCCGTGAGCACGCTCGCCGGGCTGGCCGGCGAATACGGCAAAGCCAACGGCAAGGGAAGCCAGGCACGGTTTAACTTTCCGTTCAGCGTGGCGGTGGACGGCGCCGACGATGTTTACGTGGCGGACATGTTAAACAACGCAATCCGCAAAGTGACCGCGACCGGGGTGGTGACCACGCTGGCCGGGCAGATGACGTACGACGTCGGCAGTGCGGATGGCCCGGGGACGGCGGCTCAATTTTGCCATCCTGACGGGCTCGCGGTGGACATCTTCGGCAATGTTTATGTGGCCGACGTGAACAACGCGACGATCCGTAAAATCACACCGGACGGGACGGTCAAAACACTCGCGGGCCTCGCCGGTCAAATCGGGAGCGTGGATGGAGCGGGCAATGTCGCCCGGTTTGACCATCCGGCCGGCATCGCACTGGATCAAGCAGGCAACGTTTATGTGGCGCAGCTTGGAAATGGCGCCATCCGGAAGGGCGTTCCTGCGAACGGGGCGCTGGCTTCCATGGCCCGGCCATCAAGTGCAAGTTTCTCTTTAACAACCCGGTAGAGCCTGATAATAAACGCCCGTTGAGTGACGTTACCCGCATCCTTGAGTCCATTGAACAGGGCGACCCCAAGGCCGCTGACGAATTGTTGCCGCTCGTTTACGACGAACTGCGCAAATTAGCGGCGTCAAAAATGGCCGCCGAGTCGCCCGGCCATACGTTGCAACCCACCGCGCTGGTACATGAAGCCTGGCTGCGTCTGGTCGGAAAAGATAATCCCCAATTTGCCAACCGCGCCCATTTCTTTGCCGCCGCGGCCGAAGCCATTCGCCGCATCCTGATCGACAAGGCGCGCCGCAAAAACGCCCTGCGCCATGGCGGCGGTTTGCACCGCGTGGAAACCGAAGTCATGGAAATCGCTGCGCCCCCGGACGACAAGGAGATACTCGAGGTGAACGAGGCACTGGACAAGCTGGCCCTGCAAAACAAGGCGGAATCAGAATTGGTGAAGCTGCGCTATTTCGTGGGCATGACCCTCACGGAAGCCGCCGCCGCCATGAACATTTCTGAACGTACCGCTGACAACTACTGGGCCCATGCCAAGGCCTGGCTCTTCAAGGAAATTGAGCGCGGCCGGATCGCGTAGCAGGAGATTCAATGCCGGAAGGTGGATGGAGCGGGCGAAGGGAATCGAACCCTCGTGTGCAGTTTGGAAGACTGCCGTTCTACCATTGAACTACGCCCGCCTTCGCGCTATGCGCTACGGCGCGGCAGGCCCGCAACCGGTTTGCGTTGCCTGCAACAGACAAAGGATATAGCCCGCGTCGGGGTTGTCAACCCATGGGCGGATGCAGCGGCCACCCAAAAAAAGCCTTAACCTCGTCCCGCCCCCGTGCGTCTCTGTTTTAGTAATGGTTGCAAGGAAAAACAGCTTTCAGCGCCGGGCGTTCACCTTGATTGAATTGCTCGTGGTCATCGCCATCATCGCGATTCTCGCGGCGATGTTGCTGCCTGCTTTGGCCAAGGCCAAGGAATCCGGCAAACGCATCGCTTGCAGCAACAATCTGCGCCAGCTTGGCCTCGCCATGCGCATGTACGTGGATGACAACCACGGTGTATTTCCGCCGCGCATCACCACCTCCCGCTGGCCGGACAAGTTCTACGATTATTACGGGAAAAACGTGAAGCTGCTCCTGTGCCCGAGTGAAACCACAAATTTTCCCGCCACCATCGGAACCTCCAACAATGTCGCCGACGCCTCGCCCCGGTGTTACTTCATCAATGGTTGGAACGATTACTTTTCCCACACGCTCAGTCCGGCAGATTTCGCACTTTTCATGGCCGGCACCTACCAGGGCGGCATCAAGGAAACCGCAATCATCCACCCCAGCGACACCATCGTGCTCGGTGAAAAGATCGCGCAGCGCGGGGATTTTTACATGGACATGCTGGCGGGCAATGGCGATGACTTCGCCGGGGCGGTGGCACAGGACCAGCATTCCGGCAAGGGCCGCGGCTCGGGGGCGGGCGGTTCCAACAATGTGTTCGCCGATGGCAGCACCCGGTACAACAAATATGGCAGCGCTTTTGACCCGCTGAATTTGTGGGCCATCAGCGATGCCGACCGCGCCGCCGACATGATCAACTTCCAGTGACGGCGGTGTGGGAACGGAAGGCCTAATTTCGAAACCAAGCGCCGGCAAAGGTAAATAAGCACCTCCTCTCCCCTAACCACGGCCGCTGTCGCTGCTCCTCCATTCCATGGAAGAGAGGGAGACCGGCGACCACGGGTTCGAGAAGTCGTGTCAAGATGCGCCCATCCAAATTGAGGCACTACTGAGGCGCTTGCGCCGGGTGCCCGGCGCGGTTAAACTCGACGCGATGAATTCGCTGCTTCTCACCGGCGGTCGCGTGGTTGATCCCGCCAATAAATTTGACGCCGTTGCCGACGTCCTGATTCTCGACGGCAAGATTTCCGCCATCGGCAAAAACCTGTCCGCCCCCGCCGGTGTGGAAACGTTGGATGCAAAGGGAAAAATCGTCTCTCCCGGCCTGATTGATCTGCACGTTCACTTCCGCGAACCCGGCCAGACGGCCAAGGAAAACATCGCCACCGGCACGGCGGCGGCAGCGCGCGGCGGTTTCACTTCGGTCGTCTGCATGCCGAACACGTCGCCCGCGATCGATAGCGCCGGCACCGTCGCCCTCATCCATGAACGCGCCCGCGAACAGGGCATCGTGAACGTATTCGTCACCGGCGCAATCACCAAGGGCATCGAGGGCGAGGAACTTGCGCCCATTGGCGGCTTGAAAAAGGCGGGGGTCATCGCCATCACGGACGACGGCCATTGCATCCAGAACAACGACCTGATGCGCCGCGCCTGCGAATACGCCAAGATGTTTGACCTGCCGGTTTTTGATCACTGCCAGGATTACTCGCTCGTGACCGATGGCGTGATGAATGAAGGCTATTGGAGCCTGGCGCTCGGTCTGCGGAGTTGGCCGTCCGCCGGCGAGGAAATGATTGTGGCCCGAAATATTTTGCTCGCGGAACTCACCGGCGCAAAGATCCATTGCCAGCACCTGAGCGCGGCGGGCAGCGTGGCGCTCCTCCGCGACGCCAAGAAGCGCGGCGTCTCCATCTCCGGCGAAGCCTGTCCGCATCACTTCACGCTCACGGATGCGACCATCGCCGGCAGCGAAAAATTCTGGGCCGACGACGGCAAAGTCTTGGCCCCGACGCAGTCCACTCCCCTGCCCGCCTGGCCCAGCTACGACACGAATTTCAAGATGAACCCGCCGCTCCGCACCGCCAAGGACCGCGAAGCGATCATCGCCGGGCTGGCCGATGGCACGATTGAGATTTTGTGCAGCGACCACGCGCCCCACTGCGATTACGAAAAGGAAGTGGAGTTCAGCAACGCGCCCTTCGGCATCACCGGCCTGGAAACCGAACTCGCGCTCTCGCTGATGCAGTTGGTCCACACCAAGCGGGTCACGCTCACGGACATGATCGCCAAGTTCACCGTGAACCCGGCGCGCTTGCTCAATCTGAACAAAGGGACGCTGAGCGGCGGCGCGGATGCGGATGTGACCGTGTTCGATCCGGACGCCGAATGGGTCTACAACCGCGAAGATTCCGCCAGCAAATCCAAGAACAACCCGTTCTTCGGCTGGAAGCTCAAGGGCAAAGTGGCCGCCACCGTCGTGGCCGGAAAAATTATTTGGGCGAGACGGGCGGAGCTGGCGGCGGTGTGATTTTTAACCACAGATGGACACGGATGAACACAGATGGGATTGGCCACAACAAAAAGCTGTGAAACGATCGCACACCTGTTGCCGGTGACGCGAAAAAAGACCGCTCGCGCCAAAATGCCAGACGTGGCCGCGGGCTTAAAAAAAGTTTTCAGGCGAAAGGTCATTTCTGACAAGGCGATGAAACAAATTCTGCGCGCCAACCGGGGGGATTATTGAAAGCCAACTCTTCCCAAAACGACCCATTTACGGATCGCGCCCTGAAAATCTATGAGGATGCCAAAATCCAACTTGGTTATGCGAATATCGGACTTTAAGAGTGCTTGCCGCACGGATCTTCAAGGGAATTGAAGATTGGGTATTTCAAATTTCAAATGACGGGGATGGCGGGTGGGTGTCGCGCGAAGATAGCGAAGATTTCGGCCGTCCCTGCGGGACTTGAATCTTCATTCCGACCTGTTCCCGCAGTTAAAACTGCGGGCTATTGTCGGTCGTCCTCCGGACTTCAGCTTGGGCCTGCGCACGAGCGCAGACAAGGCGATAAAAGCGTAAAGAGGTCACGGCAGCCCGCATTTCAGCCGGAAAAATCTCGCGGCGGGCGCGGCGTTTTCCTGATGGGTCAGCGTCTCGATGATGCCCGAATCGAGCGATTGCGTGGCGGTGACGCTGCTCCAGTTCAGCAAATTGGACGACACCTCAACCGTGACCGGCGCGTCGGTGGCCGGTTTGTAATGCGGGAAGCTCAACCGGAAAATGCCGTTGGTCACGGTGGCGCTGATGGTACCGGCCGGGTTGGGGGTTTTGGGGTCGAGCGACAGCGCG
>Ga0210392_10001736_pt1 | contig 11351 bp, 4 predicted proteins | sample IncBWC30OmetaG_FD_161057 | JGI IMG/M metagenome (GOLD analysis project Ga0210392, IMG submission 161057) | Forest soil microbial communities from Barre Woods Harvard Forest LTER site, Petersham, Massachusetts, United States - Inc-BW-C-30-O ...
GGGGGCGGGGGCGGGGGCGTTGGTGGCGGCGGGTTCGGCGGCGCGGAGGGCGAGGGCGGCGGCGGCGAGCGCGGTGAGGGCGATTTTTTTCATGTCAGATTTTGGTGCGGATGTGCGGGTGGAAAACCTTTCCCCTGCACTTGGTTGTCATGCTGGACGAAGGCCATTGTGAAGAGGTTGTTAATAATTTTCAAGGAAAGTGCTTGCGTAGACATATCGATTGTGGGAAAAACTTGTATTGGTCTTAAGTAACAAAGGATGACCAAAAGTTTAATGACGAGTAATACACAAGGCGGCATTGTATCCATTTATGGCAACGGGCGTTTGAACGCCCATTTTTTGCCGCCCTTCCCGCGAACGTTTCCGAAAAGTCACTTTCCAGCGGCAGTTATGGTGTATATTTCTCGAAGGATTTTATGAACAAGGCAACCCCAAATCCGGCTGGAACTCAGGCCAGCCATTCTCAACACCCGCGATTTCTCCGTGCTTTCACGTTGATTGAACTGTTGGTGGTCATTGCAATCATCGCCATCCTGGCGGCGATGCTGTTGCCGGCATTGTCGGCGGCGAAGCAGAAGGCGCAGAGCATCAAATGTTTGAACAACATGCGGCAATGGGGGCTGGGTTTCCAGATTTATGCAGGAGACAACCAGGACAAGGTTCCGGAGGAGGGCAACACCGCCGCCGCCATCAATGACCCGGGCGGCCCCACCGCGACGGACAATTATGACCTGGCGTGGTATAACTGCGTGGCACCGACCATCGCGCAACAGCCGCTGGTCTTGCTGTACGGAGCCAACGGGCATGTGCAAGATCAGCCGCTGCCGGAAAAAACCACCATTTACGCCTGCCCTGCGGCCGCGGCGCCGAATCCGGCGTTCGGTTTTACAGATCCCCTGAAGCCGGCCCTGGCGTATTTCATGTACGGTGAAAACGGGCGCCTGTGCATCAATTTTTCCACCCGGCAAACCACGCACGTCTCCCAAACCAAGCTGGCCAACGTGATCAAGCCCAGCGACACGATTTTCATGGCGGAAGTGGACGGCAACACGGCGGCGCAACAGGGCCTGGTGTCCGCGTCCAACTGCACCGGTGATCACTCCTTTTCGCGGCACAGCCATAACAAGCTGGCGAATTTTGCCATGTGCGACGGCAGTTCCAAGGCGGTGCGGACGAATGATTTTATCCGGACGACGGGCGAAGGCAACGGCGCGCCGACGAATGACGGACAGAACGAATGGGCCAAAGAGCGGGTGGTATATTGGTATCCCTCGCCCAACACGCCGAATTGATTTTTTAGCTTAGCGACACTCTTCAACAAAAAAAACAAGGAGCCAGAACAGTACAGACGAAAACCATCCATACATATGAAAACCAACCCCCTCAAAATACTCTGCAAACTCGCCACGCTGGCGTTCGTTGCAGGCACCCTATCAACTGCAATGGCCAGCAGTCCGGCCGTCCCGTACGTCATGACTACGGGAAATTATCTGGAGACTTTCACAAGCATCGGAACTTGGACGGACAATTTTGGTTCGGGTGTGGGATCCGCACCTTGGAGCGGTTGCCTGACAAACCTGCAAACGCCTGTCGGGATTCCCAACGGCACAAATATAACCACTGCAACCACGAACTGGCAGGCGATTACCAGCGGTTCTTCTGGCATTGAGCGTGGTACCAATGCCGGCCCCACCAATCTTGTGTTTGTGTGTTCCGGCACCACGGATAACACCGCCGCCATAGCAGTTGATCTCTTTCTGGATTTTACCGCCACCAACACCGGCACCTTGAGCTTTGACTGGGCGGAGCTAAATAATTCAACCGGCAACCGTGGTTCTACATTGCACGTTTATACCAGCACCAACGGCGGCGTGACTTTTGCGGAGTTGACCGCTGCCTTGGTGATTGTTTCAAACAATGTGGCATCTTCCGGAACCGTGTCAGTCGCGCTGCCGGGAACTTTCTCCAACTGCCCGACCGCGCAAATCCGGTTTTATCAACACAATGGCCCCAATCCTCCGACAGGAGGAACCGGTTCGCGCGCCAAGATTACGATTGATAACGTGGCGGTCGTATCGACCCCGACTGGCGGCCCTCAGGCGCCGGTCATCACGGGTATCGCTCCGATCGGTATCACTAACAGCGTCAATACAGCGGCTTCCTTTACCGTAACCGCGACCGCCAGCCCGGCTCCCACCTATTTTTGGTTTAAAGAAATTCCGGGCACGAGCACAAATCTTATTCCCACGGCAACCACGGCGACCTTGTCGTTCCCCAGCGCTGCCACGACGAATAGTGCAAATTACCAAGTGATTGTTTCCAATACTGTCGCGCCTTTCACGGCGACCAGTTCGGTGGTGACGTTGCTGATCACGGATGCCCCTCCGAGCATTGTGAGCATCACGCCCGCGAGCCTGACCAATACCGCCGGTTCTGCGGCTTCCTTTACCGTGACAGCAACCGGCAGTGCGCCCCTTGGTTACTTCTGGTACAAGGAAATTCCCGGCACGAGCACAAACCTGATTCCGACGGCAACCACCGCGGTCTTGTCCTTTGCGGCTACGGCTGTGAGTGACACCGCTTCATATCAGGTGGTTGTTTCCAACTCGATTGCGCCCTTTGTGGCCACCAGTTCAGTGGTTTCGCTGGTGGTGACGGCGGCCCCGCCGGTGATCACCGGCATCGGACCCACGCCCCAGACGCAGAATGCCGGGCTGGATGCCGCCTTCACGGTGACGAACACCGGCACACCACCGTTGACGTATCTCTGGTACAAAGGATCTGTCCCGGTTCCCGGGAGCGAAATCTCCATCTCGACGAACAGCCTACTGAGGTTGTTCAATCTGACCGGGAATGATGCGGGAAGTTACGTGGTGGTGGTCACCAACAATTCCGGATCGATCACCGGCTCGCCGGTCGCCCTGACCGTCACGAATGATCCGCATATCACGTACGAGCCGAACAACACTTACGGCCTCTTGAAGGGTGTCGTACAGTTCCAGGTGGCGATTGCCGGGGCGACGCCGACTTACACGTGGTACTATACGGATCTGAGTGGCAACCAAATCGCGCAGGTGGCGGACGGCACGCTGGCTTCCGGATCGATCATTTCCGGCTCGGGATCGAGCACGCTGACGTGGAGCAATCTGCAGTCGGCCGAACTGCTGACGAATTTCGTCGTGGTGGCCGCGAACGGTTTCGGGGCGGTGACCAGTTCCGTGGCTTCATTGCTGACGGTGAACAACACGAACACGCTGGTGTTCTGGGATTTCAACGGGCTGGAGTTCACGAACACGGTCAACAACACCAATGCCTTCATCCATCCTACGCCCTTTATCGGTGTGGGCACGGCGTCGGTCCTGGGCACGGCGTTGATTCCGCCGACGTCGCCGTTCGCGGGATCGGTGGATGCGAACAACGGGCTGGGCTTCATGTCCTATCCGGTCGGGGCGTATCCGAACGGATATCCGGACCATGCGCCGCCGTTCTCCTGGGGCACGTCCACGTATCCGACGAACGGCAACCCGGCGAACAACAAGACGACGGGTGTGCAATATAACGTGAGCACGGTGGGCGCGAAGAACATCCAGTTCTCGTACGAGGCCCGCACGAGCGCGACGGCCAGCCGGTATTACCGGTTGGAGTACACCACGAACCAGACGGACTGGGTGGAGTATCCGGCCAGCACCTCGTTTGGGACGGTATCAGTCACCTATGTGCCGTTCGCTTTCAACCTGACGGGCATTCCGGGGGTGATGAACAATCCGAACTTCGGCGTGCGCCTCCTGGCAGAATTCCAAAGCACGGCGACGTACGGCATCAGCCCGACGAACAGTTATGTGGGTGTGGCCAACAACTACGGCACGGGCGGCACGCTGACCTATGACCTGGTGACGTTCACCGGGGACGCCGTCACCAACAACAACACGCCGCCGACGGTCAGCACAATGACGAATGTGAACATGGTGGATTACGCCCCGTACACGAATTCGTTCACGGTGAGCGATGATTCCACGGCGCCGGATTCGCTGCAGTACTCTGCAGTATCGCTCAACCCGTCGGGTTTCAACGCCACCTTTACCTTTGAGGGCAGCGGAGCGAACCGCCGGATCATCATCAACCCGGCCAGCATCGTGCAAACGGTGGCCGCCGCGCCGATCCTGGTGACGGTGACGGATGCGAACGGTGATTCCACGGTGACCTGGTTCACGGCGAACGTGGGCACGGTGAACCTGCCGCCGACGAACTCCCTGATAAGCCTGGGGACGACGAACGTCCTGGTGAACAAGCCGATCACCATCCAGTTCCCGGTGAGCGATGACCGTACGCCGGCCAGCGGCCTGACCTATTCAGTGTCCTCGGGCAACAGCACGCTGGTGCCGAATGACACGGTAAACAACCTGATCATCAACAATGCGGGTACGGCCACGCCGAGCCTGACCATCGTCCCGGCCGCCAACCAACTGGGTGAGGGCACCATCACGCTCACGGTATCGGATAACGACACCCAGGCGCCGAAGTCCACGTCGGCGACGTTCGCCCTGATGGTGCGTCCGAACACGAACATCATCGGAATCGACTACTTCACCTATGACAGCAGCGGTGCGCTGGACGGGGTGTCTGGCGGCTACTGGAAACAGATCAGCGGACCGTTTGGCACGATGGCCGTCGCCAGCTCGAGCAGTGGCGGGGTAGTCACGCTGGATTCGTTGAACCGCACGGAGAATGCGCAGGCACTGCTGCTGGGTTCGCCTTACAGCACCAACGGCGCGGCTGTCCTGTACGCGAGCTACATCGTGAACATGGACTCGACCATCATGCCGAGGTTCAACGGTTCGTATTTCACGATGTTCAATGACGCATCGGGCAACACGGCCAACATTGAAGGTGCCGTGGTGGCCGCCACCAATGGTGCCGCGCCGGGCTTCTACCGCCTGGGCATCAACAACCGCACGGGTGCAGTCGGGACCAACTCGCAGATGGTCGCCGTAGACCTGCTCCCGGAAAGCAACTATGTGGTGGTGGTGTCATTGGTCGTGAGCAACGGTGTCTCAACGCTGTGGGTCAACCCCAACAGCACGAATTCGCCGAGCGTGACGGATACGTCCGCGTTGACCGCGAAGTTCAACATCGGCGCCTTTGAGTTCCGCGAATCGGGTGCCAATGCGGGCTCGGCGCGCATCAGCAAGCTGAAAGTCGGCACGTCGTTCGACTCGGTGTTTCCGTCGCTGCATCCGCGTCTGGCCGGGTCCAAGGTGGTGCTGGATTCATCGGATAGCACGATCGACATCGAATCCACGCCTGACCTCCTGCTTCCGTTCACGGACCTGGGTGTGACCACGCCGTACACGAATACGCCGAGCGGCATCCAGTTCTTCCGGTTCAAGAAGTAAGCGGAACCGGTAACTGACAGAGAGATTCAAGGGCGGCCAGCAATGGCCGCCCTTTTTGTTTTTTGGAAGGGTAAAGTGTATTGCCATGCGCCTTCGCTTTGCGGCTGCGCCACAGGCCCTGAGGATGGGGAGTCGCGCGAAGTACACGAAGATAGCGAAGGAAAAAAACCTTCAAATTCCCCAGCAAATCCGCAAAAAGGCGACTGATGGGTTGCGGGTTGAATGTTGCAAGTTGCTGGTTACCAATTTACAGCAAAAGCGTTTTTGATTTTTTGAGTTGGAGGGCGTTCCCACTCCCGAAAAATGAAAATAAATGGCATAAATCTGCATTCTACATTCCCGGGAGAAATTCAACTATTGACTACCTATGATACGCTGCGGGGTGTGCGACGCATATGGCATATCGGGCGCGAACGGACACTCGGTAACGAGTGTTCAGTTTCAAGTTTCAAGGGTTCAGCCCGGCAAGGCCGACAAGCGGTTGTGGCACAAGGTCCGTTAGCCTTTGTTAGCCTTTGTTGGACCATAAAGTTTTTGGCGGGCCGCATCCGCCTTCGCCAAGGCCACGGCGCGACAGGCAGGCAGGGCACGGCAGGCCATCAAATCAATTCAAACGAATTCAAACCGTTTCAAATGATTTCAAACCACTTTTAAAAAAATAAAATGAAAGCGACGTGTGATGTATGGCGATCCGCCTTCGTCGAACTTTGGCGCGACAGGGTGATGAGCGCGAAGGCCGGAGCCGTCGGGCGTCTGGGAATCGTTTATCCGGGTAAATCCGACCTAATCCGACCAAAAATAATTACGATATGCGATTTGCGGTCCTTGCGGACGGCCATCCGTCTTCGCTGCGCTTCGGCGCGACAGGCCGGCGCGACGGGCAAATCCGACCGAATCCAAGTAAATCCAACCGGGGAAATAACGACGAACTACAAACATGAACCGCCGGGATGCAAACAACAAAAAAGACGTCCGGATAATGCGGTTGATACTGCCGTTTTTGACGGCGTTTAGGATTGAAAACAACGCAAACCACGCTAGTGTTCGCCCTACATGAAAACTCCGGTCAAGGTCCGTAAATTTTGTGTCCCGATACTCCTGATGTGCGCGGTGGCGCCGTCGTTTTTGCGCGCGGAAACTTTTGGCGCGACGATGGACGCGGTGGGCCGCCGGGCGGGCGGGATCATGACGCCCGTCAACCAGATCACCACGCCCGCCGGAACGCAGGTGGAGCTGCCCGGCATGCGGCCGCAGGCGCTGGCGCTGAGCCCCTCCGGCCAATTGCTGGTGACGGCGGGGCTGACGCATGAGCTGGTGGTGCTGAACCCGGCGACGGGGGAGATCGCGCAGCGTGTCCAGTTGCCGTCGGACCAGGTCGCCGAGCCGTCGCCGGTCACGAGCGAGATCATGAACCCGGACGCGAAGGCGCAGTTGAGCTTCACCGGCCTGGCCTTTTCGCCGGACGGTTCGCGGATCTACATGGCGAACGTCAACGGCGACATCAAGGTGTTTGGCGTGGGCCAGGATAACAAGGTGGCGCCGCTGTTTTCCATGGCGCTGCCGCTGGCGAATGTCTTGGGGCGCACCAACGAGATTCCGGCGGGCATCGCGGTTTCGCCGGATGGAAAAAAGCTTTATGTGGCGCTGAACCTGGCGAACCGGCTGGCGGAACTGGACGCGCTGACCGGCAAGGTTTTGCGGACGTGGGACGTGGGCGTGGCGCCGTATGACGTGGTGTTGGCGGGCAAAAAAATCTACGTGAGCAACTGGGGCGGGCGCCGGCCGGCGGCGGACAGTGTGACGGCCACGGCGGGCCATGGCACGCTGGTCCGGGTGGATGACCGTTCGATCGCGAGCGAGGGATCGGTGACGGTGATCGGTGCGGATGGCGCGGTCAGCCAGGAGATAGTGACGGGCTTGCATGCGTGCGCGCTGGCGCTGTCACCGAATGGGAAATATCTGGTCGTGGCGAATGCGGCGAGCGATTCGCTGAGCGTCATCGACACGCGCACGGACAAGATCGTGGAGACGATCTGCGCACGGCAGAACCCGGCCGACCTCTTTGGGGCGCAGCCGAACGCACTGGCCTTTGACAAGTCCGGCAAAAAAATTTACGTCTGCAACGGGACGCAGAACGCGGTGGCGGTGATCGAGTTCAAGCCGGGTGAATCCAAGCTGCTGGGCCTGATCCCGGCGGGCTGGTTTCCGGGCGCGGTGGTGTGCGATGCGAAGGCGAAGAAAATATACGTCGCGAACATCAAGAACATCGGGGACAAGAAGGACAAGCCGCGCGTGGGCTTCGGCCTGGGCACGGGGTATAACTCGAAGCAGTACACGGGTTCGATATCGCTGGTGCCGGTGCCATCGGAGAAGGAACTGGCGGCGTACACGCAGACGGCTTTGATGAACCTGCGCTATCCGTTGCTGGCGCAGGCGAAATTACCGGCGCGCGAGGGCCAGCCGGCCCAGCCCGTGCCGGAACGCGCGGGTGAACCGAGCGTCATCCAGCATGTCATCTATATCATCAAGGAGAACCGGACCTACGACCAGGTGTTCGGCGATGTGGAGACGGGGAATGGCGATGCGGGATTGTGCGCGTTCGGTGAGCGGGTGACGCCGAACCTGCACCGGCTGGTGCGCGATTTTGTGCTGCTGGACAACACGTATTGCTGCAGCGCCCTGAGCGCGGACGGCCATGAATGGACGGACACGGCCATGGCGACCGATTACATGGAGCGCGAGTTCGCCGGTTTCCCGCGCAGCTATCCCTCGGGCGGGGATGGTGACGCGTCGAAGGATGCGCTGGCGTATTCGCCGGCGGGCTTCATCTGGAACGACGCGCTGGCGCACGGCAAAACGGTGCGCGATTACGGCGAGTTCGCCACTTCGACCGCGCACTGGAAGGATCCGAAGCACAAGGGCAAGCCGCGCTGGACCGACTATTATCATCAGTTGCTCGAAGGTACGGATGACCTGGTGATCAGCAGCGAGCCGGACCTGGATGCGCTGAAGCCATACCTGGTGACGAACACGGTGGGCTGGAACCTGGACATACCGGACCAGTTCCGGGCGCGGAAATTCATCGCCGACCTGAAAGATTTTGACAGCACCGGAAAATTTCCGGATCTCACCATCATCTGGCTGCCGAATGATCATACGAGCGCGACGAAGGGCGGTTCGCCGACACCCGCCGCGCAGGTGGCGGACAACGACCTGGCGTTCGGGCAGATCGTGGAGGCGGTGAGCCACAGCAGCATTTGGACGAACACATGCATCCTGGCGATCGAGGACGATCCGCAGAACGGCTGGGACCATGTGAGCGGCTACCGCACGACGGCTTATGCCATCGGCCCCTACGTGAAGCGCGGCGCGACGGTGCATACGCAATACAACCAGACGAGCCTGTTGCGGACGATGGAGCTGATGCTGGGCCTGCCGCCGATGAACCAGATGGATGCGACGGCGACGCCGATGTTCGATTGTTTCACGAACACGCCGGACTTCACGGCGTACTCAGCGGTGACAAACAATGTGCCGCTGGATGAAATGAATCCGCCTTCCAAGAAGGTCCTGGATGCGCAACTGCGCCGGGATGCGGTCGTCTCCGCCAAGCTGCCGCTGGACAAGGAAGACCAGTGCCCGGAGGATGTGCTGAACCAGATCCTGTGGCGTGCGATGAAGGGGACGCAGGTGCCTTATCCCGCGTGGGCGGTCAAACCCGCGGCAGACAATGATTGAGCCGTAGCCATGCAGAAGACATTTAACGCAAAGACGCAAAGACGCAAAGGAGCCAGGGTTTCGCAAATTGAAAAACTGGCGGCAGGATGCCGCCTGAATCCCGCGTGCGGGACTGGAAGCCTGCGCAACGGCGGTTTTATCGTTGAACCCGTATGATTCCCGAGCCGAGCATCGCCAAGCCCGCCAATCACGGGGGCTGGCTCCGGATTTTTCAACCGGCGCCGGCGGCGGCGGTGATGCTCACGGACCCGGCGGCAATCGCGGAGAAGTACCGGCGGTGGCAGTTGCGGGTGCTGATATTTTCGATCCTGGGCTATGCCACGTTTTATTTCGTGCGCAAGAACCTCCCCGTTGCGATGCCGTCGATGGAAACGGAATTGGGCATCACGAAGGAGAAACTCGGGCTTTTTCTGACGCTGCACGGGGTGATCTATGGCATATCCAAGTTTGCGAACGGTTTCCTGGCCGACCGCGCGAATGCCCGGGTGTTCATGTCAGTCGCACTGGTCATATCTGCGCTGCTGAATGTTTTCTTTGGCTTCAGTTCTGGTGTCCTGGCGTTCGGGCTCATCTGGATGGCGAACGGCTGGTTTCAAGGGATGGGTTTTCCACCCTGTGCGCGGCTCATTGCGAACTGGTTTCCGCCGAAGCAACTCGCGACCAAATTCTCCATCTGGAATTCATCGCACAACATCGGCAGCATCGGGGTTTTTGTGCTGTGCGGATTTCTCGTCAGCGGCAAGTGGTTCGCGGCCGACTGGCGGCTCTGCTTTTTTGTGACGGCGGCCATAGCCATGGTCATCGCGGTTGTGCTCTGGCTGATGCTGCCGGACACACCTCCATCCGTTGGTTTGCCGGAATTTGAGGGTACGCACGTCGATCTGCCGGAGAAGCAATCGCACGAGGATTTTAAGGCATTCGTTATGCAGCAGGTGTTTCGCAACAAATACATCTGGATCCTGGCGGTGGCGAATTTCTTCGTTTACACGATCCGCTACGCGGTTTTTGACTGGGGTCCGACGCTGCTGGGCGAGGTCAAACACATCCACATCCTGAAAGCCACCTGGATGATTGCCGGATTTGAAGTGTTCGGGTTGCTAGGCGCGCTGCTCGGCGGATGGATCACGGACCGTTTTCTTGGCGGGCGGGCAGGGCGCGCCTGTGTGGTTTACATGGCGCTGGCCGGCGTTTCGGTTTTGCTGTTCTGGAAAGTCCAAACGCAGTCGGAACTGGTCATCACCGGCCTGCTTTGTGCCACGGGATTTTTTGTCTATGGCCCGCAATGCCTGCTGGCGATAGCATGTGCCAACCTGGCCACGAAGCGCGCGGCGGCCACGGCGGTGGGGCTGACGAGCATCTTTGGCTATGCGAGCACGACGCTCTCAGGCTGGGGGCTGGGATATGTGGTCCAGCATTATGGGTGGAATGCGGGTTTCGCGGGACTGGTCGCCTGCGCGGCGATAGGAACTTTTTTGTTCATCCTCGCGTGGCCGGCGAAGGCGCATGGGTACCGGACGGGTTAGTCTGGCGTAACTGATTTCGGCGTATGGCCAAAGGGGATTCAATTTTTTCGTAAAAAGATTTTGCATTTTCGGGCGGGTGGAATGATACTCTCCGTCGGCGGACGAATGCTCGGAGTTCCGTCACTTGGCCAAAACCGGTTCCTCACCACCAAGTCAGATTTTTATGAGCGGGTTATCTATTGCACTCATCGGAGCGGCTACCAAGCAGGTGGAGCTTCTTTACGTTTGGGACCAGGCGAGACCGGAAGCCAAGGTCATCATCGTCCTGTTGTTCATTTCCTCGATCGCGGTCTGGTGGATGATGATTTTCAAGGTCATCCAGATGCGGCGGGCGCGGAAGCTGAACGCGCTGTTCGCGGAGGAATTCACGGCACAGAAAACGGTGCTGGAGATGTTCGACCGCAAGCTCGAGGTCAACGGCTGCCCGCTCTACGCGGTGTACCAGGCGGGCTGCCTGCAACTCGATTCGCGCCTGCGCGGGCCGACGGGTGAACGCGCCAAGCAGCAGGTGACCCTGAAGAACATGGAGCACATCAAGCGCGCCATCGAGAACGTGGTGGCGAAGGAATCGTTGAAGCTGGAGTCCGGGCTGATCCTATTGGCCATCGCGGTGAGCGGGGCGCCGTTCATGGGGCTGCTGGGCACGGTGTGGGGCGTGATGAGCACGTTCGCGGGCATCGCGCAATCGCCCACGGGC
>Ga0210392_10001737_pt1 | contig 11342 bp, 7 predicted proteins | sample IncBWC30OmetaG_FD_161057 | JGI IMG/M metagenome (GOLD analysis project Ga0210392, IMG submission 161057) | Forest soil microbial communities from Barre Woods Harvard Forest LTER site, Petersham, Massachusetts, United States - Inc-BW-C-30-O ...
CCATCAGCAGCCCGTAATAGAGCGCGGCCTCCGGCATCAATAACGCGAAGACGATCGCCCTGGTGTCGCTGGTCACGCGGCGGGCGATGTCGGCCAGCAGCAATTGCATGACCAGCATCGCGACGATGCCGCCAAATCGCACGCCGAGATTGGTGTCGCCGAAAATCGCGGTGCCGAACCGGATGAACCAGGCGATCATAGGCGGATGATCGAGGAACGACAGCGCGTGCTCCTTCGACCAGGTCCAGTAATAGGCCTCGTCGGTGCGCAGATCGATCAGGCTGGCATAGACTATTCGCAAGGCCGTCATCGCGGCGATCACGATGGCGGCGATGATGAGGGGCCGGACGGAAGAACGGCGGTCGGAAGGGGTTAATGTCACGGCGCTTTCTCTCCGACTACTCCGGACGAGTCAACGTGCGATCTACCCTCTGGAATGGATGTCGGCGATAGCGGATAATGCTGATATGGACCACGTGACCTCCCCTTCATCCGCACCGATCAGGACGTTCCTTCGCGGCATCGGCGTGCGACAGGTGCGGCTGGTCTGCGGCCTGGTACTGTTCAGCTACCTGATCAGCCATTTTCTCAATCACGCACTCGGCAACATTTCGCTCGATGCGCTGGCGGACGGCGTCTACTACCACACGCTGTTCTGGCAGTTCCCCCCCATCGCGATCATCTTCTACGGCTCGGCGCTGATCCATTCATGCCTCGGCTTCTGGGCGCTCTACCAGCGCCGGCAATTCAGCTGGGCTGCGCTGGAGCCGCTGCAGCTGGTGCTGGGACTGAGCATTCCCGCGCTGGTCGCGTTTCACGTCATCGGCGCCCGGCTCGGGCAAAGCCTGTTCGCCCAGGAGAAGCTTTATCCGCAGGAGCTTTATGCCTTCTGGGTCTCGCATCCGTCCAAGGGCGTGCAGATTGCGCTCGTGCTCACCATCGCCTGGATTCACGGTTGCATCGGCCTTTTTTTCTGGTTGCGCATGAAGGCGTTCTTCAAGCGCGCCGCACCGTTCCTGCTCGCGGCCGCCGTGCTGATTCCAACTCTGGCGTTGCTTGGCTTCTACCAGGGCGGGCGCGCCGTCGCCGCTTTGAGCCAGGAAGCAAGCTGGCAGGCGAACAACCTGTCTGAGCGCAACCTCGGGACGCCTGCAGAGCAGGATGTTCTCAACGACATCATCACCTATTTCATCTCAGGCTATCTCGGCCTGATCGTCATCGTCGTGCTGGCCCGCGCGGCGCGGGCGCTGAACGAACGCCGTGGCGGCATGATCAGCCTGTCCTATGGCAACGGCCGCACGGTCCGCGTGCCCAAGGGACTTAGCGTGCTCGAGGCGAGCCTGCGCAACAATGTCCCGCATGCGAGCGTCTGCGGCGGACGCGCACGCTGCTCGACCTGCCGCATCCGCGTGATCGGCGATCATGCCACCTTGCCCGAGCCGTCGCAGCGCGAAGCCTTCGTGCTCGCCCGCGTCGGCGCCAACGACCCCTCGATCCGGCTTGCGTGCCAGTTGCGGCCGACCAGCGATCTCTCTTTTTTCCAACTCTTCATACCCAGCCTCGCTTCGGCCAACGCACATGCGTCGTCTCCGGCTCGGATCGGCGAGGAGCGCTATCTGGTCAGCCTGTTCGTCGATATGCGCGGCTCGACGCGGCTTGCCGAGAAGATGCTGCCGTTCGACACGGTGTTCGTCGTCAACCGCTTTCTCGCCGCCGTGTCGCAGGCGGTGATCGAATGCGGCGGCCGGCCGAACCAGTTCGTCGGCGACGGCATGCTCGCTTTGTTCGGGCTTACGGTACCGGCAGAGACCGCCTGCCGGCAGGCGATCCGCGCGGCCGCGCTGATCTCACACAATATCGATGAGCTGAACCAGTTCCTGAACCACGACCTGCGGGAACCGATCCGCTTCGGCATCGGCATTCATGGCGGCGAAGTGATCGTCGGCGATATCGGCTATCGCGATCACATGGTGTTCACGGCGCTCGGCGACCCCGTCAATGTTGCGGCCCGCCTGCAGGACATGACCAAGTCGCTCGCCTGCGAAGCCATCATCTCGGACGAGGTGCACAACACCGCGGGCCTTTCCGACAACGACCTGCCGCGGCAGGAGGTCGAGATTCGCGGCCGTGCCGAGCCGATGACGGTTCGCGTGGTGACGGAAACGAAGGCGTTGTCGGCACTCATCGACAAGCTCGCAACCGTGGCGGCGTAAGCTTCGTGTAAATTTTGGTGTGATTTCCAACACATCTGAACGTTTGTTCAGGATATTTCCGCGAACCCGAATCCTTGGGCATCCGACTGACGGATGGTGGATGTAACTGCAACCGCGCCGGAAGCGAAACGCTCGCGGCGCATCATTTGGAGAACGACGATGTTTCGTAAATTTGCTCTTGGTCTTGTTGCCGCGGCTTCGATCAGCGCTGCCGCTTTCACTCCTACTGCTGCTTCCGCACATGGCTTCGGCTTTGGCGGCGGCTTCGGTGGCGGCTGGGGTCATCACTGGGGTTTCCACCGCTTCGGCTACGGCTTTGGCGGCCCGGTCGTTGACTCCTGCGTCATCGTGACCCCGTACGGTCGCGTCATCAACACCTGCTACTACTGAGCCAACTTGGTTCCGTCTGGAAATCCCGGTCACCGAGACAGGCGGCCGGGATTTTCATTTGTGCTTGTGCATTGCAGCCGCTTGCGCCCAAAGCATTATTTGACTCAACCTTCCCTGCCATGCACCACTCCCGCTTCGATTCCGGTGATGACCGGTTCAGACCAAGAAGCTTCGGAGGAAGCCATATGCTCGATCGACGAGAGTTGATGAAGCGCGCCGGTGTGGCCGCGCTTGCCACGGGTTTTGCCTCAACGCGCGCGCTCGCCGATACGGTGACGCTGCCGTTCGACAATGGCGAACGACCCATCGTGTCCTATCCGCAAAAGCGGCCGATGATCGGCCTGACCAGCCGGCCGCCGCAACTCGAGACGCCCTTTTCTATCTTCAACGACGGCCCGATCACGCCCAACAATGCGTTCTTCGTGCGCTATCACCTCGCCGACGTGCCGCTCAATATCGATCCCGACAAATTCACTCTGGCTGTGAAGGGCAAGGTCGACAAGCCGCTGACCCTGTCGCTCAAGGATATCCGCAAGCTGAAGGCGACCGAGATCGTCGCCGTCAATCAGTGCTCCGGCAACAGCCGCGGCTTTTTCACCCCGCGCGTCGCCGGCGGTCAGCTCGGCAACGGCGCGATGGGATGCGCGCGCTGGCACGGCGTGCCGCTCAAGACCGTGCTCGACATGGCCGGCGTGCAGGCCGGCGCCAAGCAGGTAGCGTTTGGCGGCCTTGACGGCCCGGTGATGGACACGACGCCCGATTTCGCCAAGGCGCTCGACATCGACCACGCAAGCGACGGCGAGGTGATGCTGGCCTATGGCATGAACGGCGAGGATCTGCCGGTCCTGAACGGCTTTCCGCTGCGCCTCATCGTGCCCGGCTATTTCGGCACCTACTGGGTCAAGCACCTCAACGAGATCACCGTGCTCGACCACGAGTTCGACGGCTTCTGGATGAAGTCCGCCTATCGCATCCCGGACACGCCCAACAATAGCGTCGAGCCGGGCACCGCGCCGAAGGCCACCATCCCTATCAACCGCTTCACCGTGCGCTCCTTCATCACCAACGTGACCGATGGCGCGAAGCTGAAGGCAGGCCGGACCGTGCTGAAAGGCATCGCCTTCGACAGCGGCAAGGGCATCAAGGAAGTCGCGGTCTCGACCGACGGCGGCAACACCTGGGTGCCGGCCAAGCTCGCCCACGAGATCGGCAAATATTCGTTCCGGGAATGGAAGCTGCCGGTGAAGCTCGCTGCCGGAAGCTACGAATTGAAGGTACGCGCGACCAGCAATGCCGGCGAAGTGCAGCCCGCAGAGCCAAGGTGGAATCCGGCCGGGTATCTGCGCAACGTCGTCGAAACCTATCGCGTCACGGTCGCCTGAAGGAGAACCATGATGCGGAATCAGATTCTCCTGGCGCTTGCGGCCACCTCGATGCTGGGCCTTGTCGCGGTGCGCGCGGTGCCCGTCGTCTACAAGCTTCCCGACGAGGCCGCGGCGTTCAAGCCCGGCCCCAATCTCGACGTGGTGCAGAACAATTGCTCGGGCTGCCACTCGGCCGATTACATCAATACCCAGCCGCGCAACGCCAAGTCCAAGAAGGATTTCTGGCAAGCCGAAGTAACCAAGATGATCAAGGTCTATGGCGCGCCGATCGACAATGCCGACGTGCCGAAGATCGTCGAGTACCTTGCCGCGACCTATTGAGCGGGCCTCTGCAGGCTTTTTCCGGATCGTGCTCCAGAACCGCAAAAATGCCTCAAATGCGCCGCGATATCGATCGTTTCCGGCGGATTCCGATGCTTGTTTGAGCTACCCAGCTTGCCGCAACCGTCGTATTCTGCTTGCCCGAATGTGCCGGTGTGCGGGGACCGGTCGTTCGCCTTTTGATTATTTATTGCGCCCGCGGAGACGACTGATGGCTAAAGGTACGGTCAAGTGGTTCAACCCGACCAAGGGCTATGGATTCATCCAGCCCTCGTCCGGCGGGAAGGACGTTTTCGTTCACATTTCGGCGGTGCAGAAGGCAGGGCTTTCGACGCTTAACGAAGGGCAAACGATCGAATACGAAGAGATCGCCAATCGCGGCAAGACTTCGGCCGAGAACATCAAGGTTTAGCTTAGACCGCGCACACTCCCGGACATAAATCCGGGAGCGGGGCTTCAAACCATTTCATCGGAAATGATTGCCTTCGGTAAGAGCGCGAACCGCTCTTCCCGTACATAGGACGTTTATTGCACTGCCCGAACCGGTTCCCGTGATAAGACACCGGCATTTCAAGGCAAGCCATGACGTCCGATTCGCCTGCTCCTCCGCCGTTCGCCGCGCCTTATGCGCCGGACGATGGTACCATTGCGGTTCGCCTGCTTGCGGCTTCGCAACTGGCGGCAGAGCAGAACGAACGGATCGACCGCACTGCGACGCGGCTGATCGAGGCGATCCGCAGCAACGACGACCCGCTCGGCGGGGTCGAGGACATGCTGCGCGAGTTTGCGCTGTCGACGAAGGAGGGGCTGGCACTCATGGTGCTGGCCGAAGCGCTGCTGCGCGTGCCGGATGCCCGCACCGCCGACCAGTTCATCGAGGACAAGCTCGGCGAGGGTGATTTCATCCACCACGAGACCAAGTCCTCGGCCTTCCTGGTCAATGCCTCGGCCTGGGCGCTCGGGATGTCGGCGCGGGTGATCCAGCCCGGCGAGACGCCGGAAGGCACGCTCGGCCGGCTCGCCAAGCGGCTCGGCGCGCCCGCGGTTCGCGCGGCAACACGCCAGGCGATGCGGCTGATGGGAAGCCATTTCGTGCTCGGCGAGACCATCGAAGCCGCGCTTGCCCGCGCAAAGGCGCAATCCGCGAAGAGCCCGCGCTATTCCTTCGACATGCTGGGCGAAGGCGCGCGCACCGTCGCCGACGCCGAGCGCTATTTCGAAGCCTATGCCATCGCCATCCACGCGATCGGACGCGCCGCGGGCAACCGTGCCCTGCCCGACCGGCCGGGTATTTCCGTCAAGCTCTCCGCACTGCATCCGCGCTTTGAGGCCGTGAGCCGCGGCCGGGTGATGACCGAGTTGGTGCCGCGGCTGGTCGATCTCGCCCGCCGCGCCCAATCCTTTGACCTGAATTTCACCGTCGACGCCGAGGAAGCTGATCGGCTCGAGCTGTCGCTCGATGTGATCGCGGCCACCCTCGGCGAGGCCTCGCTCGCCGGCTGGGACGGCTTTGGGCTTGCGATCCAAGCCTATCAGAAGCGCGCCTCCGAGGTGATCGACTATGTCGATGCGTTGGCACGCGCGCACCAGCGCCGGCTGATGGTGCGGCTGGTCAAGGGCGCTTATTGGGACACCGAGATCAAGCGCGCGCAGGAGCGCGGGCTCGACGGCTATCCGGTCTTCACCCGCAAGGCGATGACCGATCTCAACTATGTCGCCTGCGCACGAAAGCTGTTGGACCTTCGGCCTCGCCTGTTCCCGCAATTCGCCACGCACAATGCGCTGACGGTCGCGACCGTGCTCGAACTGGCTGACGGCAGCAGCGGTTTCGAATTCCAGCGCCTGCATGGCATGGGCGACGCTCTCTATGCGCGTCTGGCCGAGGATCGCCCCGAGTTTGCCTATCGCACTTATGCCCCCGTCGGCAGCCACCGCGACCTCCTCGCTTATCTGGTGCGGCGGCTCCTGGAGAATGGCGCCAACTCCTCTTTCGTCGCGCTTGCCGCTGACAATGCCGTGCCAATCAAAAACTTGCTGAAGCGGCCGGCCGAAATCATCAGCAGCCCCGCGCAGGCCAGACATCCCAACATCCCCCTTCCGCGCGACCTGTTGTTGCCGCAGCGAATCAATTCGCGCGGCATCGAGTTCGGTGAACGCGTCGCGCTCGAGAGGCTTGTCACGACGATCGCGACAGAGAGCGTGCCGGCGGCGGGCAGCGTATCCGATGCGACGCCGGCCGACGCCGATGCGGCCGTTGCCGCTGCACGCGGCGGCTTCAAGAGCTGGAGCGCGACGCCGGCCGCTCAACGGGCCGCCGCGCTGGAGAAAGCCGCCGATCTGCTCGAAAGCCGTGCGGCGCATTTCATCGCGCTGCTGCAACGCGAGGGCGGCAAGACACTGGACGACGCGCTCTCCGAGCTGCGCGAAGCCGCCGACTTCTGCCGCTACTATGCCGCTGAGGGGCGAAAGCTGTTCGGCGACGACGAAGCCATGCCGGGCCCGACCGGCGAGAGCAATACGCTTCGCCTGCGCGGCCGCGGCGTCTTTGTGGCGATCTCGCCCTGGAATTTTCCGCTGGCGATCTTTCTCGGCCAGGTCACGGCGGCGCTGATGGCGGGAAATGCCGTTGTCGCCAAGCCCGCCGAGCAGACGCCGCTGGTTGCGGCCGAAGCAGTCCGGCTGCTGCACGAGGCCGGCATCCCCGCTGACGCGCTGCGTCTCGTGCCAGGCGATGGCCGGATCGGCGCAGCGCTGGTCGCGCATCCCGGGATTGCCGGCAATCCCGGGATTGCCGGCGTGGTCTTTACGGGCTCGACCGAGGTCGCGCGCTCGATCAACCGCACGCTCGCGGCCAAGGACGGCCCGATCGTGCCGCTGATCGCCGAGACCGGCGGCATCAATGCCATGATCGCAGACGCCACCGCGCTGCCCGAACAGGTCGCCGACGATGTCGTCACCTCGGCATTTCGTTCTGCCGGCCAGCGCTGCTCGGCGCTGCGGCTTCTGTTCGTGCAGGACGATGTCGCCGATCGCATGATCGAGATGATCGCCGGCGCCGCGCGCGAATTGAAGATCGGCGACGCTTCCGATCCCGCAACCCATATCGGCCCGGTGATCGACGCGGAAGCCAAGTCGCGGCTGGATGCGCATGTCGCGCACATGAAGCGCGAGGCGTGGGTGCACTACGCGGGCGTCGCCCCGGAAGGCAATTTCGTCGCCCCGCATATTTTCGAATTGAACGACGCGGGCCAGCTCACCGAAGAGATATTCGGCCCGATCCTGCACGTGGTGCGCTATGAGGCCGAGCGGCTGGAGGACGTGCTGCGATCGATCGAAGCGACCGGCTTTGGTCTCACGCTCGGCATCCACTCCCGCATCGACGACATGGTGGAGACCATCGTCGCGCGGCTATCGACCGGCAATATTTACGTCAATCGCAACATGATCGGCGCTGTGGTCGGGGTGCAGCCGTTCGGCGGCCATGGCCTCTCCGGCACCGGCCCCAAGGCCGGCGGCCCGCATTATCTTGCGCGCTTCGCCACCGAGCAGACGGTGACCATCAACACGGCAGCGGCTGGCGGCAATGCCGCGCTGCTGTCGGGCGAGGAATAAGCGGCTACAGGCAGGTTTCGTCCTTGTTGCCGTGCGAAGCATTCCCGCAGGGAATGCGCTTGTTGAGCTGTTGGATTTTCTGCCGCGACTGCGCCTGGGCGAGAGCGTCGAACACACTGGCCGGCGCCAGCTGCGTGGCGCTCTTGTAGTCGTCGGTCGCCTTGTCGATCTTGTTCTGCGCCTCATAGATGGTAGCGCGGGCAAAGTATCGCTCGACGGAACCATGTTGCGCTATGGCCCTGGTGAGATCGTCGAGCGCCTTGTCGTATTCATGTGTCGCGGAATAGGCGATACCGCGCAACGCCAGCGCCTCGCCATCGTTCGGCCGTGTGCCGAGCACGACGTTGAGATCGGTCATGGCATCCGCGGCGTCTTTCTTGCCCAGATAGGCGCGTGCCCGCAGCGTGCGGGCAAAGGCATCGAAGCCCGGCGCCTTGCCGATGATCTGGTTCAGCGCAACGATCGCGCGATCATACTGGCCGGAGACCACCATCGCTAAACCCTGACCGACCTCGGCGATCTGGTTGTTCGGATTGCGGTCGAGCGCGCTCTTGATGTCGATCATTCCTTCCTCGTTGCTGCCCTTCAGCAAGAGCGCAAGGCCACGGGCTCCACGCGCAGTATCGTTCGTCGGGTTGAGCGCCAGCGCCTGATCGAAATCGGCCAATGCCTTGTCAAGCTGGCTCAGCGCCATATAGGTCTGGCCACGCTCGGCAAAGGCCGTTGCGTCTTTGGCGTTGAGTGAAATCGAACGGTCGAAATCGGCCAGCGCATCCTGGAACTTCCCGTGCAGCCGGCTGACCATGCCGCGGCCAACATAAGCGAACGCGTTGTTCGGATCGACGCTGAGCGCGTGATTGGCATCGTCCGTCGCCTGGTCGAACTGCTTCATGCCGATCGATGCAAGGGGCCGCGCTCCCAGCATCGGGCCGTCGTTCGGCTTCAGCTTCAGCACCGCGTCCATGTCGTTGCGGGCATCCGAGAAACGCGCGAGGAAAAGAAACGCGGCCACGCGAAGCCGCAGTGCGGCCTCATTCCGGGGATCGGTGGTCAGGACGGCGCTGAGGCGTGTCACGGCGTCGGCGTACCGCCGCTGCGCGATCAATTGCTGGGCATCGCGGATGCCTTGCTGGGAAGATGGCGCAGCCGGTGCTCCGGTCGAAGGCGCTGTCGGTAGCGGAGGTACGACGGCCGCCTGCTTGGAGTCCGCGGCCGCCGGCGTTTGCCCGCCATGCACCTTGGCGAGTTCGGTCTGCATTGCTGCCGCAGTCTGCTTTTGCTGCTGGGCCGACTGCGCGGCCGGGCTATTCGGCGAGATCGCCATCACCTTGTCGAAGTCGACGATGGCGCGGGCATAATCGCCCTTGGCGCTGAAGATCTGCCCCCGCGCATAATAGGACCCAATCTCGGTTTGCGGTGACTGCGCGATCGCCCGCGAAAAATCCTCGAGCGCGTGATCGGCATCGCCCTTGCGCCGATAGGCCTGGCCGCGCCAGAAAAACGCGCCCGGCACATTCGGATTGATCGCGACCGCCGCGTTGAGATCGCCGAGCGCGGAGTCGAACTGACCGGTCTCGACATAGGCGCGGGCGCGGCCGACATAGGCCTGCGCGAAGTCCTGGCGCATGGTGATCGCCTGGCCGAAATCGGCGATCGCATCCGCCCACGCCTTCTGGTCGTTCTTCAGGCTGCCGCGCGCCGCCATCGCAGGCGCACTTTTAGGATCGAGCTCGATCGCCTTGTTGTAGTCGGCGAGCGCGTCGTCGAACTTGCCGAGCCGCTGCCGCGCAAAGCCGCGCGCGAACAGCGCTGGCAGGGATTTCGGATCGAGCTGAAGCGCGGCATCGGCATCCGTCGCCGCGGCGTCGTACTTGACGTGCGCCGCATTGTAACGCGACCGCGCCACATAGGCCTTCAGCCGATCTTCCGCCGACCGCGACTGATCATTGAGGATCGCCGCGCAGCCCGCCTCGATCTTTTCGGCGGCGGTGCCGGTGCAGTCTTCAAGGTCGCCGGCCCGGGCCGCACCCTGCGCCAGGAAGGCGACAAGCAGGACCAGCGCGGACATCCGCAAGTCGGAGGATGACATCGTGATCGCTCCCTTCGACGCGAGGAGGTTCCAGCCAAGCGCAACCCGTCGGTGCTTTACAACCGACGCTTGATCATTGCCATATGCGCCCTGCATGGCCATGACGAGAGCCGTCATTCCCCGAACGGTTGCATCCCCTGCCAACATCGGTCAAATGGGCGTGATCGCGGCCGCGTCCGGCATCCTGGCACGGCAATAAGAGCAACAATCTGACGGGAGCGACGCCATCATGGAAAAGGGCATCTTCGACGGGCTGAAGGTTCTGGATTGCGCGAGTTTCATCGCAGCGCCCGCGGCTGCGACCGTGCTGTCCGATTTCGGCGCCGACGTGATCAAGATCGAGCCGCCCGGTTCCGGCGATCCCTACCGCAACCTGCCGAACCTGCCAGGCTATCCGCACAGCGAGCACAATTACGCGTGGCTGCTGGAGGCCCGCAACAAGAAGAGTCTGGCGCTCGACCTCACCAGGCCGGAGGCGCAGGCGGTACTCTACAAGCTCGTGACCGAGACCGACGTCTTCATCACCAACATGCCGCCGCAGGTACGCGCGAAGCTCGGCATCACCTATGACCATCTCGCCCATCTCAACCATCGCCTGATCTACGCCTCCTTCACCGGCTATGGCGAAAAGGGTGAAGAAGCCAACAAACCCGGCTTTGACAGCAACGCCTATTGGGCGCGTTCCGGACTGATGGACCTGGTGCGCGCCGATGAAGAGACGACGCCGGCGCGCTCGGTTGCCGGCATGGGCGATCATCCCTGCGCCATGGCGTTCTACGGCGCGATCGTCACCGCGCTGTATCAGCGCGAGCGCACCGGCAAGGGCTCGCATGTCGCGACCAATCTGATGGCGAACGGCATCTGGGCCAATGGCGTGTTGGCGCAGGCAAAGCTCGCGGGCGCCAAGTTCTCCAAACGCAAGCCGCGCGAGCAGGCGCTGAATGCGGTCACCAACCATTACAAATGCAGGGATGGCCGCTGGATCATTCTGTCGCTGCTGAACGAGGAGCGGCAATTCCCGACGCTGGCGCGCTGCATGGGCCGCGAAGACCTCGTCACCGACGAACGCTTTGCGACCAAGGCCGGCCGCCATTCGCGCTCGATCGAGCTGATCAAAATCTTCGACGAGATATTTGCGACCAAGGACCTCGCCGAATGGCGCAAGATCCTCGACGGCAATGGCCTCGTGTTCGGCCTGGTCGGCATCCTCGACGACATCCCGCACGACCGGCAGATGATCGAGAACGAGGTGCTGGTGCCGTTCGAGAACGATACCATGCTGACCGTGAACAGCCCGATCTTCATCCACGGCGCGAAGAAGGTACAGCCGCG
>Ga0210392_10001739_pt1 | contig 11332 bp, 14 predicted proteins | sample IncBWC30OmetaG_FD_161057 | JGI IMG/M metagenome (GOLD analysis project Ga0210392, IMG submission 161057) | Forest soil microbial communities from Barre Woods Harvard Forest LTER site, Petersham, Massachusetts, United States - Inc-BW-C-30-O ...
GTGCCGATCCTCGGCACCTCGCCGGAGGCGATCGACCTTGCCGAAGACCGCGACCGCTTCAAGCGCGTGCTCGACAAGCTGCATCTGAAGCAGCCCAAGAACGGCATCGCCTATTCGGTCGAGCAGGCCCGCCTGGTCGCCGCCGATCTCGGCCTGCCGCTGGTGGTGCGCCCGTCCTATGTGCTGGGCGGCCGCGCCATGCAGATCATCCGCGAGGAGAACCAGCTCTCCGATTACCTGCTGGGCACACTGCCCGAGCTGGTGCCGGCCGACGTCAAGGCGCGCTATCCGAACGACAAGACCGGGCAGATCAACACCGTGCTCGGCAAGAACCCGCTGTTGTTCGACCGCTATCTCTCCGACGCCACCGAGATCGACGTCGACTGCCTCTGCGACGGCAAGGACACCTTCATCGTCGGCATCATGGAGCACATCGAGGAAGCCGGCATCCATTCCGGCGACTCCGCCTGCTCGCTGCCGCCGCATTCGCTGGACGCCGACATGATCGAGAAGCTGGAGCGGCAGACCCGCGACCTGGCGCTCGGCCTCGACGTGGTCGGGCTGATGAACGTGCAATACGCCATCAAGGATGGCGAGATCTACGTGCTCGAGGTCAATCCGCGCGCCTCGCGCACGGTCCCCTTCGTGGCCAAGGTGATCGGCACCCCGGTCGCCAAGATCGCGGCCCGCATCATGGCCGGCGAGAAGCTCGCCGATTTCGGCTTGAAGAAGCGCGCGCTGAAACATGTCGGCGTCAAGGAATCGGTGTTCCCGTTCGCGCGCTTCCCCGGCGTCGACACCGTGCTCGGCCCGGAAATGCGCTCGACCGGGGAGGTCATGGGCCTCGACCGCTCCTTCGAGGTGGCGTTCGCCAAGAGCCAGCTCGGCGGCGGCACCCGCGTGCCGCGCAAGGGTACGGTGTTCGTCTCGGTGCGCGAGATCGACAAGGGCCGCGTCACCGACGCGGTGCGGCTGTTGTCCTCGCTCGGCTTCAAGGTGATGGCGACCTCGGGTACACAGCGCTTCCTGAGCGAGGCGGGCGTGCCTGCTGAAAAAGTGAACAAGGTGCTGGAGGGCCGGCCGCATATCGTGGACGCCATTACCAATGGCGACGTGCAACTGGTCTTCAACACCACCGAGGGGCCGCAGGCGCTGGCGGACAGCCGCTCATTGCGGCGCGCTGCCCTCTTGCATAAAGTGCCATATTACACCACTCTTTCCGGTGCCGTGGCGGCTGCCAAGGGAATCCGTGCCTATCTCGGCGGGGACCTTGAGGTTCGTACATTGCAGAGTTACTTTTCCGAGAACTGATCACTGGCCGGCGGCAAAGCCCCGGCCAAATGATCAGTAATTGAGCCAGTAGGCTGGAACTCACCGCCCCGTATGAAGGTTGTCCAGACCCTCCTTTAGGGCCCGGAATTAATGGGCCAAATGGCTTTCATTCGAAGCCACCAAAGCCTGATCTGCAAGCGTCTCGCGCGTGCCATGCTCAAAAGGGCGCGCGCGGTTGAAGGACAAAGAAGATGGTTGAAAAGGTTCCGATGACCGTTGTCGGCCATGCCGCACTGACCGACGAGCTGAAGCATCGCCAGTCGGTGGATCGTCCGCGCATCATCGAGCAAATCGCCGAAGCGCGTTCGCACGGCGACCTCTCCGAAAACGCGGAGTATCACGCCGCAAAGGAAGAGCAGTCCCACAATGAGGGCCGCATCAACGAGCTCGAGGACAAGCTCGCGCGCGCTGACATCATCGACATCTCGAAACTGTCCGGCGATACCATCAAGTTCGGCGCGACCGTGACGCTGGTCGACGAGGATACCGAGAAGAAGGCCGTCTACCAGATCGTCGGCGACGTCGAGGCCGATATCAAGAAGGGCAAGATCTCCCTCTCCTCGCCGCTCGCGCGCGCGCTGATCGGCAAGAAGAAGGGCGCCTCCGTCGAGGTCAACACACCGGGCGGCGGCAAGGCCTATGAGATCACCAAGATCGAGTGGCGCTGACCGCCGCTACCGTCCCGTCCGAAAAAGCCGCGCCTCGAGCGCGGCTTTTTTGTTTGGCTGCACGGCAGTTGACGTCTTTGTGAGCCGACGCGCCGGTTTTGTGAATTGGAGGGCGGCTTTACCACATAGTAGAGCGCATGAGATGATTATAGTACATAACTAAATGGGGCATCATGGACAACGTTCTCTCCTCACCGCGCGTCACATTCAGCGTTCTCAGCATCCTGCGCATCTACGTCGGCTTGAGCCTGCTGCAGCACGGCACCGGGAAAATCCTCGGCTTTCCCGTCGTTCCCAATTTCGCAAATGTCCAGCTTTCGTCGCTCGCCGGCGTCGGCGGCATGATCGAGCTGGTCGGCGGCCTCCTGTTCACGATCGGCCTGTTCACGCGGCCGGTCGCCTTCATCCTCTGCGGCTTCACGGCGGTGGCCTATTTCATGGTGCATGCCGCCAGGGGCTTTTATCCGGTCCTGAACGGCGGCGAGCTGGCGGCGGTCTACTGCTTCGTCTTTTTGTACTTCGTCTTTGCCGGCGCAGGTCCCTGGAGCCTCGACGCGTTGCGCAGGGGCAGGGCGGACTGACCGCCGATCGACCTTGAGCGGCGCGCTCGCCGCTTCGGTTCGACGAGGGCCGGAGAGTTCCGGCCCTTTTCCTTTGCGTATGAGCCGGGTGAACACTTCCGCTTTGGCCTTATTCCGTTGCTGCTGTGCGAAACGGACGCAGATTTATTGTTAGGTCTGCTTTCCGCGCTTCGCCTGACGCGATACCAATAGCCTCGGGAGCAAACATCTCTGGGGACGCAATTCATGACCGAAACACTGGCCGCATGGGCCCCACGCGCGTTGAGCGTGCTGCGCATCATCATGGGGTTGATGATCATCGAACATGGCATGGGCAAATTGCTCGGCTGGCCGCCGGTCGCGGCCTATGCCGGGATCACGCTGTTCTCGCTGCTGGGTCTGGCCGGAATCATTGAGCTGGTCGGCGGCGCACTGCTGATCCTCGGCCTGTTCACGCAAGCCGTCGCCTTCATCGTCTCCGGCGAGATGGCGGTGGCCTATTTCATGGTGCATGCGCCGCGCAGCTTCTTCCCGCTGATCAATGGCGGCTCGCTTGCCATCATCTACTGCTTCGTCTGTCTCTATCTGTCGACCGCGGGCGGTGGCCCCTGGAGCGTCGACGCCGGCATGAAGAAGGCGTGAGGGGCAGGACCATGGAGAAATTCAACCAGTTGCTCCGCTCCGGCGAGCCCTATGTTCTCAGCATCTTCCGCATCATCGTCGGGCTGTCGCTGTTCCAGTTCGGCGTTGCCAAGATCTTCAAATTCCCGGTCGTGGCGCCGTTTGACAAGGTCGAGATGTTCTCGCTGTTCTGGGATGCCGCCGTGTTCGAATTCGTGTTCGGCGCCCTGTTGATCGTCGGCCTGTTCTCGCGCGTGGCCGCCTTCATCCTCTGCGGCGAGATGGCATTCGCCTATTTCATCGGGCATTTTCCGCGCGGCTTCATTCCGTTGCTCAACAACGGCAACCTCGCGATCATGTACTGCTTCTCCTGCCTCTATCTCGCCTGCGCCGGCGGCGGGCCATGGAGTTTGGATGCGTTGATCGGCAAGAAGCGCTGAGGCACGATGTCATTCCGGGGCGGTCCGTAGGACCGAACCCGAATGACGGCGAACTAACCCCGCCCCTTCACTTCCAGCGGCACCGCCGCCTCATATTTCGAGTTATGCAGTACCAGCGACGTGCGCACGTTGCGCACATGCGGCGCTGCAGTCAGGTGGGTGACGAAATCCTGGAATGTCGCCATGTCGGGCGCGACGCATTTGAGGATGAAATCAACCTCGCCCGAGAGCATCCAGCATTCGCGCACCAATGGCTCCTTGCGCACGAACGCCTCGAAGGCGCGCAAATCCGCGTCCGCCTGGCTCGACAGGTGCACCGCCGCAAACACCGTGACGTCGAAACCGAGCCGGCGCGGATCGAGCAATCCGCGGTAGCCCTGGATGTAGCCCTCCTCCTCCAGCGTGCGCACCCGGCGCAGGCAGGGCGGCGGCGAGATGCCGACCCGTTTGGCGAGTTCCACATTGGTGATTCGGCCGTCGGCCTGGATCTCGCTCAGGATTTTAAGGTCGATCTCGTCTAGATTCTTGGACACGTGAGTTCCGGTTTCCTAACGCATTGTGCCGGTTCGGCTTTGCGGCAACTCTCTTAGCGCATGTCTGCGCGGATGCGCAATTTTATTGCGCGTGCGGTGCGCCATTTTCAGCCGTAACGGGGAAAATTCGCTGATTTGATTTGCAAATCTTGCATGGCTCGCCACATACCTTAGACTTGCAATTGACACTTTCGGTGCCCCCGCGGGCCCTTCGGGCCTTTTCAGCGCGAGTGCCGGCTTGCCCCCTGCACACGAGTCCGCTCCATGCCCGCTCCCATCCATGCCAAGGTCGTCATCATCGGTTCGGGGCCGGCGGGATATACAGCGGCGATCTATGCCGCCCGCGCCATGCTGGAGCCGGTCCTGATCCAGGGCATCCAGCCCGGCGGCCAGCTCACCATCACCACCGACGTGGAGAATTACCCGGGCTTTGCCGACGTCATCCAGGGCCCCTGGCTGATGGAGCAGATGGAAAAACAGGCGGCCCATGTCGGCACCAGGATCGTCACCGATCTCGTGACCAAGCTGGAGACGGCGCATCGGCCGTTCCGGCTGACCTGCGACAGCGGCGACGTCTACCTCGCCGATACCGTCATTCTCGCCACCGGCGCGCAGGCGCGCTGGCTCGGTATCCCCTCGGAAGAGACATTCAAGGGTTTTGGCGTCTCGGCCTGCGCGACCTGCGACGGCTTCTTCTACCGCGGCAAGGACGTCGTGGTGGTCGGCGGCGGCAACACCGCGGTCGAGGAGGCCCTGTTCCTCACCAATTTCGCCTCGCAGGTGACCCTGGTGCATCGCCGCGATCATTTCCGCGCCGAGCGCATCCTGCAGGAGCGCCTGTTCAAACATCCCAAGATCAAGGTGATCTGGGACAGCGCCATCGACGAGATCCGTGGCGAGCAAAACCCGTCCAAGGTCACCCATGTCCGGCTGAAGAACGTCAAGACCGGCGCGCACACCGAGCTCAAGACCGACGGCGTCTTCATCGCGATCGGACACGCGCCCGCAACCGACCTCGTGGTCGGCCAAGTCAAGCTGAAACCCTCCGGCTATGTCGAGGTGGCGCCGAACTCCACGGCGACCTCGGTGCCTGGCCTGTTCGCCGCCGGCGACGTCGCCGACGAAGTCTATCGCCAGGCGGTCACCGCTGCCGGCTTGGGCTGCATGGCCGCGCTCGAAGCCGAACGCTTTATTGCGCTCCGTGCCAGCGAGCGCGCCGCGGCGGAATGAATCGAATGCAAATGAGCAGAGCAAGGGACGGATTTACGGACATGGATTGGGACAAGCTGAAGGTTTTTCACGCAGCGGCGGAAGCGGGGAGCTTCACGCATGCAGGCGAGCAGCTTGGACTGTCGCAATCGGCGGTATCGCGCCAGGTCAGCGCGCTGGAGCAGGAATTGTCGGTGTCGCTGTTTCACCGCCACGCCCGCGGCCTCATCCTCACCGAACAGGGCGACCTGCTCTTCCGCACCGCGCATGACGTGTTCATGCAGCTGCAGGCCGCGCGTGCAAAACTCACCGACAGCCGCGAGCGGCCGAGCGGCGATCTCAAGGTCACGACCACGCCCGGCGTCGGCATCAACTGGCTGATCCCCCGCCTCGGCGAATTCACCGCGCTCTATCCGGAAATCCGGATTTCGCTGATCGTCACCGACGAGGATCTCGATCTGTCGATGCGCGAAGCGGATGTCGCGATCCGTACCCGCAAGCCGACGCAGCCTGACCTGATCCAGCGCAAGCTGTTCGCGATGGGCTTTCACGCCTATTGCTCGCCCGAATACATCAAGCGCTTCGGCACGCCGCGCACGCTCGACGAGCTCGACGCGCACCGCATCATCATGCTCGGCGATTCCAACGTGCCGACGCATTTGCAGAATCGCAACTGGCTGATCGAAGCCGGCCGCAACGGCTCAGGTCCGCGCGAGGCCTATTTCAAGGTCAACAATATCCTGGGTCTCGTGCGCGCGTGCCAGCAGGGCCTCGGCATCGCCGCGCTGCCGGATTATCTCGTCGAGGAAAACAGCCGTCTCGTGCAGCTGTTCGGCGAGTCCGATTCGATCCAGCTCGACACTTATTTCGTCTATCCGGAAGAGCTGAAGACCGTGGCGCGCGTGCAGGTGTTCCGCGACTTCGTGGTGAGCAAGGCGCAGCGCTGGCCGTCCTAGCGCCCCCGCATGACTGACATGCGGCCCGGACGCTTGCCGCATGGCCGGAGCGGGGACAATAATGTGAGCACGCTGAGCATTCGCGTTGCGCATTTGTCCCCCTCCTCCAGTGGCGCGGAAACTCAGTAATCCCTCTTGGAAGGTGATTGTGTCGGCCTCACGTGGCCAATACCTAAGCCGGGCTCTCTTGGGCCCGGCTTTTTTTCTGTAACGCCACCATGACGGTGCAGCATCGTGCAGGAATCGATATTGGCGCGACGTTGACAGTTGGGATGCCAGCGCCCATGATCGCCGCATGATCACGAAGTCGTGCGCCGCTCTGTCGTCGAAAAAAGGTCCCCGTCGGGGGCCTTTCGATTGGCGCGCGCGATAGAGAGAATATCGCTCTCAGCCCGATCAAAGACCCCGCCGCGTTGCGGGGTTTTTTGTGCCTCCCCGTCTCCGGCGTCAAACCCCACAAAGGAGATGGAAATGCACGATTTGAGAAACCAATTGAGCGGCGTGTGGCTGCCGCTGGTGACACCCTTTCGCGACGGCGCGCTCGATGAGATATCGCTCCGACGCCTCGTGCGGCACTATGCAACTGACGCGATCGACGGCTTCATCCTGGCAGCGACGTCGGGCGAAGGCCTGCTGCTCGAGACCAGCGAGCTCGAACATCTCGTCGTGAGCGTTCGCGCGGAGCTCGCGGAGATTCCGCGCATCCTGCCGATCTGCCTGGGACTTGCCGGCGCGAGCACCGCAAGGATGAAGGAGATGCTGGATGAGACCGCGGCCTGGCCGATCGACGGCTATCTGATTTCGGCGCCCTATTATCTCCGGCCGTCGCAGCGCGGGCTGCGCACGCATTTCAATGATCTCGCCGATCACGCCTTCTGGCCGATCATGCTCTACAACATTCCATATCGCAGCTCGGTCAATCTTGCCAACGACACGCTGCTCAAGCTAGCGCAGCATCCGAACATCGTCGGCATGAAGGACTGCTGCGCCGACCGCGCGCAGACGATCGACCTGCTCCGGCGGCGGCCAGACGGCTTCCGCGTGCTGACCGGCGAGGACGCGCAATATTTCGATGCGCTCACCGACGGCGCTGACGGTGCGATCCTGTTGTCGGCGCATGTCGAGACCGAACGCTTCGCAAGCATCTATCGCCTGATGAAGGCGGGCGATCGCAACGCAGCGGCTGCATGCTGGGAGAGCGTCGCTGATCTCACCAAGCTCCTGTTTACCGAACCGAGCCCGGCGCCGGCCAAGTACTGGCTCGCACAACGCGGATTGATCGCGTCCGCCGAAGTGCGCTCGCCGATCGTCGAGGTGAGCGCAGAGCTTGCGGCCCGGCTTGATCGGGAAATCGCCAACCGCGCACGAACGCCTGAAAAAATCCGACTGGTTAATGCGGGGTGAAATCGGCCGCTCGCATTTGTCGCAAGCCGAGACGGCTACCTTAAAGGATGAGGCGTATGGATTCCCCACCAACCATAAAAGGGAACGGGGGAAACAATGTCCATGCAAACCAGGGCGGCCATGCAAGAGACGGCGCGGGACTTTCTTGTCGTGTCGGCTTTCGGCTTCTGGGCGACGGTACTCGGCTTCGTGCCGGTCGTCGCCATTCACACGCTGTTCGGTTGAGACACGCGTTCAGGTGAAAGTAAGTATCGCAGGTGCCATCGCAGTGGTTAAAGTGTGGTAGCACCTGTGGTCAAATCCGAGCGAAAACGCGATCCGGATTTTAAGACCTTTCACGTACCACTGTCCCCATAACAACAAAAACGCGGGGGCGTTTGTGGTCAACAAGGACGAAGAATTCGTTGTCGAAGATCGAGGCTTTTCTACCGAGGACGTTATCTGGGCGATCGGGATCTGGTCAGTGATCCTGTGCCTGTCACCGGTGATCGTGTTCTACATGCTGATGGTGGCTTGAACTTCTTGCACGCCTAAAAAACGCGCGGAGCCCGCGCGTTCTTTGGCATTAAAAAAGGCGGTGTGAGAAACTCACGCCGCCTGCTTGTGCATCGCGCCGCTTGCCGACGCCGTTCCACGAATGGCCTTCACCGATCTTTCGATCGCGGCCCAGAGCCGGCCAATTTCGGCCGCCGCACGACCCTCCGCATAATATTCGCGGGCGCCCTCGCCCTGCCCCAGCGCCATCAAGAGATCGGCGCGGTTGGTGATCTGTCCGCCCCACACCGGAGCACGGAATTTGGCGAGCGCTTCGCGGGCGATGGTGACGATCGGGCTCTCGGCATCGTCCCTTCGCGCTGGTGCGCCGTTCAGCACCACCGCGTAAGGCTTGCGCGCCGAGCGGCACATCTGAATGGTTTCCTGCACCGCGTTGACGTCGAACACGCCGGGCCGCGCCGGAATGATGACCATGGTGGCATTCTTGATGGCATCGTCCACGACGGCCGAGAGATTCGGCGGCGTGTCGATCAGCACCCATTCCATTCCGTCCCGCTTCGCCGCTGCGAGGATACCGCTGACGGAATTGACGGCAGTCTTGATCGGCGGTTCGTTAGTGCCGCGCAGTTTGTGCCAAAGCGTGAGCGACCCCTGCGGATCGGCATCGACGAGCAGGCACGGCTTTGTCGCCTTGATCTGCGCAGCAAGATGAGCGGCCAGGGTGCTCTTCCCTGAACCTCCCTTTCGTGATGCGAAAACAATTACGTTCATTCCCTTGGCCTCCAGATTGACCCCAGGTAACGAAAATGAATCAGCGAAGTGATTCGTGAAAGAAAAATTTAGGGGCAAATGTGGCGAAGCCACGGAAAAACGAATCGTGCTGGCTTTCGAGTCACACTACGCGCGCAACCCCAGCGTGAGCGGAAAATCGAAGCCCCGAGGCAACGCCGGGCTTTACGGACGAACGCAATCACCGCATTCGCGATCAAGTGCTTCTCAAGGCGTGCACGCCGATGCGGATACCGCGATCGAAACGCCAATTTTCGATAGTGGAGTGAGCACGCGTCGCGCAGTTTCCTGTGGCGTGGCAGCTCGCTCGTGAACAAAACGAGTCCGATTGCGCGCGGCTCATCAGGTTGCGTCAGGCTTGGTCGTCTTTTTCGGCTTGGCCTTGGTTTTGCTCTTGGCAGGCGCCTTGGTCTTGTGCGCCGTCGCCGGCCTGATGCTCATCGGCTTGCCGCCGGCAACGGGCCTGGCTGCCGCTGCATCGCCCTCCGGGCCGGTTCGGAAGAACTGCCGGCACTCCGGCGAGAGGTGCGACCTATTGGCAATCATGCAGGCGGTAATGCGATCGACGTCGGGTATTTCGGAGCTGCAGAGACGGAACGCATCCGGCTGACAGGCCTGCTGCTCTTCCTGGGTATAGGCATGACCTGCCGTCGGAAGCAGCGAGCATGACAGCGCGACGGCAAGCGTCGCGCCAAGTCGAAAATCAAGCGCAAAATTCCGAAACGATGACATGCTCCAATCCCCCAAAAACAATGCTGAAAAGAATCTTCCAAACGTCTCGCGCAGGAATTGTGGGTGAACGGAGGCAGCTTGGCAAGCTGGAGGGCATGCGGAGTCCGTCGATTGAGCTGCACTTGCCGGCGTGGCGATTCAGCTCGGCACCGCGCGCGAACGAGCCACGTCAAGGAGACGATCGATGGGTGTCGCGGCGATTTCAGTAGGTTCGAGGGCGACCGGGTCGACCTCACACCGGGGCGGTTCAAGCGACGTCGTTCAGCCTGTCGAACTCGCGAACGCTTTCGTTGAGCAGTCTCCTGCGGATCGCTTCTTCCACAAGACCGAGTGCCCGCTTGACCTCTCGCGTTTCGGCTTCAGCCTGCTGGGCGCGGTATTCGGCCGCGAGCTGCTTGTCCGTTTGGGTGCTGACATTGGCCTGAGCCTGGTCAAGCGCCCGATGGGCGTCCTTGAGTTTCTGGTCCACTGCAACCATCAGCTCGCGATAGGCACGCTCCGCGGCCTCCGCTCGCATCTCGGCTTGCCGCACTTTCTCCGAGGCTTGCCGACACAGGAACTGTGCGCGTGCCTCGGTTTCGCGTGCCCGGTCTTGCGAGGCACGAAATGCATCGGCTGCCTGATACACGAGATCAAGAGCGGCAGAGCCCTCTTCCGGCCCAGGCGCCGCGTCAGGAAGGTCGTAAACGTTCCCGCGAGGAAGTTGATCCGGCCTTCGCCGCTGCTGTCTCATACTGATACCCGATACTGACACGATGAGGCAGTATCGGGCCGTTATGGTAAATGGACGGTTAAGGGGAGCGTGGCGCGTGCGCCGCGAAGGTGAATTTGACGAGAGAGCAGCATCACGCGGCGGTTGAAAGAAGCGGCTTTAGTCCAGTCCACTCCAATCAGCGCACGACATATCGGGGAACGAAATAGCCTGAGAAATTTGACAAGTCTTCCCCAATCTTTTGCAACTCGGTGGCCACCGCATCCACCTCAGTTGAAACAACGGGGTAGGCTATTAGTCCGATCGCATCACGCACTATAATGCTATCCGCTACCTGATCAGCGGGTTCGAAATACCAGTAGAGAGTCTTGTTGCCGATTGATATCGACAAGGGACGATCGGGAAACTTGCTGTTCTGACGCTCGATGGCATTCGCAATCGCATCGATTTCATAGTGAAACGTGATCGCGTTTCGAAGCCGCTTCATGGTTTTGTAATTCTTAGTACCAATGAAGGCGACTAGGTGCCCAAAGCTTTCCCGTGTTGGACGGTCGCACTGGTCCACAAGCTTCTTAAAGTTGATTTGGTAGATCACCTTCAGCGCCTCGAACGTGTGAGCTACCATCAGCCTGAGATAATATGATTTGGCGCCTTGAACCCGGTCCTGATGTTCGGACGGAGGGGACTCGATCCATTGTCTCATGCCATTGTCCGCAATCCCTAGATCATTCACAGCCATCATCAACTTGACGAGCAGCGGAGCTAGGAGCCCGGTGGCCGCGATCCTCCTGAACGTCGTTAATCTGGTTCTGCTTCGAACAATCCCCATGAAAGCGCACGACCTTGATGTTGCCCGAGCTGTGTTGCTGATATGATCTAGC